>Ga0208900_1001322_pt1 | contig 13315 bp, 27 predicted proteins | sample AntAceMetag02UKK_FD_184763 | JGI IMG/M metagenome (GOLD analysis project Ga0208900, IMG submission 184763) | Saline lake microbial communities from Ace Lake, Antarctica - Antarctic Ace Lake Metagenome 02UKK (SPAdes) (version 2) | ecosystem: Environmental > Aquatic > Non-marine Saline and... | reverse complement strand
CTACCCGTGCTACCCGTGCTACCCGTGCTACCCGTGCTACCCGTGCTACCCCTGTGCTAACACAGGCAGGGTTTTGGCAACGAGATACGAAACCCGCTGGGCGGGCCTGTAACTCAGGATCAAGGCAGTTCGATTCTGCCCGTTGCCACTAGCAGGCATGTGACCTGTGTTATACATCTTAAAGAAAGGACTACAAACTATGAACGAATATCCTTTAGTCAATCGGGAAGGACGAGATCTCGTAAGTCTGCTGGCGCATTTGGCCGATCGTTTAGTAACGGCCCACGAATGTAAAACATGGGCCCTTGAGCACGAACGATATGCCGGTGTTGCCGAAGACGAAACTAAGATCGATGCTTACCAAGACGCTTATCAACTCGCATCACAGTATTTAGCAGGTAGGGTTTACGGCCCACATCTTTGGAATTACATTGTATGGTTTGCAGATTATACCCTGGAATGCAACCATGCTACACGGCTACACAACCTTGAGGTTTTACGGGTCCTCTGTGAGGACGAAATACTAGCAGGCTATCTGACCTGCGAAAGGAAAGTGTACCTATGAAGATGATCACCGCAGCAGCCCTTAAAGCCGGGCATTACGCCCTGTGCCTGCATACGGAATACGATCACTTTTATAACCTACTGAACCCCACAGGCGATTGTGCGTACTTTGAAGGCGGTATGCGGGCTGCCCGATCTGTACTGCGTAGCATCACTGCTACTATCGAAGCGGATCTCACTACCCAAGATGCTCAAGACATCCTGGACGAACTCGTCAACTTGGCCGCCGACGCGCTCATTTTTGGGCCCTACACACTAGGCCTGGATTTTGACCTTTGCCCAGAATACTGGGCCATTAAGACTTTGTTGCAGTGCAGACCCTGGAGACGATACTATGCTTAACGCACTGCACGCACTGCTCGTAATCACAGTGATAGCAGGGTGTGTCATCCCTGTGCTGGTGTTCATCAAATGGTGGGGTACCTACCTGAAATAACAAACAGCCCTAAAGGAGAGTGATAATGTACACCGTGCGCGTATACGTCCACGATGAAATAGTCTACAAAATGCGACACGATACGTACCAAGGAGCTTTGGAAAACGCACAAAACCAAGCACAGGAGTTTGGCCTGTCTTGGATGAAACGCTACCAGAATTCCGGCGGGCTAATAATGATGTCTGACGATGATACAGTTTGGTTAAGCCTGAGCTAGCGACTCTATACCCTGCAGGGCCTGTGCAAACGGGCCCTGGGGGGTGCCGAGTGGCACTACAGCATCAATGCTACGCGCTACACCAGATCGGTGTGGTCTAACGCCCTAGTAAAGGGCAAAGGAGTTCCAAGATGGAAGTGGAAATTGTATTTCTACCGTTTTTAGTTTTTGCAATCGGCGTATTGGTATGGTGTATCACTCATTCAGAGGAGGTGTTTTAATGTCTGATCATACAAAGGAACAGGCGATCTGGGACATGATGACCGCCAATACGGGCCGTGCCCTGTGCGACTCTGGCGGTACGCCGACTTACGACGCTGACGGTAATTACACCGGCAGCTCCGGCGGCTACGGGCGCTCATTTGAGCGTTTAGCTAAGGTTGAACTCACCGAGGCCCTGGCAGCACCAAATGCTACTGTGGAATGGGGCCCCTACGGTGGTATCGAGCCGATGGTTACGGTTAGTATGTTTAAGTTTCTCTGTGCAAATTTAGGTGACTACATGGAGAAATGGACCGAAAACCTTCGTCGATTTAACGAGCGCGATTCTGAGCGGTATAACAGTTACGGTGAAACCTTACAGCACTGGTTCGACCAGCGCCTGCCTAGGCTGATCATGCTAACAGATACGGAATATTACAATAGCATGGATGCTGCTCAAGAATTGATCAAGATCGAGGGTGGCGATAATACCTATAATGGCGAGTCCCTGTTGGACGGCGTGTTTCAGTACACACTGTTTGAGGTGGATGGCGACCATTATGTAGCACTGCAAAGCCACAATGGTGCTGACGTTAAATAAAACTGACGTCATTAAATCCCGTGAACTGCGGGAAAGTCCTTCGGGATAATCCGCAGCCAAGCCAAGGGAAGTCGGTACATGTACCTTGGAAGGTTCAACGACTAGGTGGTGAGGACGACAACCAATAACCCACCCACGAGCGCGGGACACGCATTTTGCGTGATGAGATAGTCTGAGCTGCATGGTAACATGCAGAAGCAAAGGATAAAGAGCCTTTGCGATAACAAAACTGAGGGGCGGCTATCCTATGCATAGGATATTCGAGCTAGGATATGATGAATACCAATTGTTCATGTACAATGATGCTACTATAGGTTGTACTAAATGCAATCTCAATTGGACCACGGACGACGGCTGGAATTGGTATCACGATGGCTCCACTGGCCCGTTTGGTTTGAGGGATTGGGAACCCGTTGTCTTTCTCGAAGGCTTAGAAGACTCTTACGGTATCGACGGCGAAATCGTTTTCCCAGCAGCAGGTGATCCTGGCCCAGATCAACCACTGTTAGACAGTGGCTTATTTGAGCGTCCATCGGGTACACCGTTTGCGGAAGCGTATTTCAAATCCTATCGCGAAGCATCAGATAACGCTCGCGTAAGTGCGGCTATTCCGGACAAGGTTGCCAAACGTGCAGACGATTTCGTCCTGCACATGCAAGAGGAACGCACAATGCTCGTAGACGCCAACAGCAACCCTGTGTCACAGGACCGCTTGGCACAGGAATGGGCCGTTTGGCAAAAGAAGAATCACTTTTACGGCAGTGCAATGCGTTATGAGTGGTTTTTGCAAGGGACGAAATATACTGATGTTCAAATCGCATCTCTGGGTAGCACCGATGCTGCGCCAGCTTATGCCGAAGTCCTCAACGAAACCGCATTCGGGGATTGGCAACGATTAGATCAGGCCGACGCCGATGAGGATTACTGGAAGCATCGCGCCCAACACATTCTAGACCAACGGCCTCCTTTATTGGTGGACGAAAACGGTAAAAGCGCATACTGCCCGTTCTGTGGTAGTAAACTTGAAGCATACGTCTACTGGGATTGCTCTTAACCCATAATTTGAAGGGAGAACCAAAATGGGACGCGGATATTTGATCGTAACGCAGCCCCCCGAAACGGGGGGTGACATAACGCTAGAGGTAACTCGTAACTCAAAAGGCTACAACTGGCGGGTGTTGATTACACGCCCAGCCAGAACACAAATTGAAGTCGATGTGGCCTTAGCCGAATTGGACCGCATCAATTCGCGCCTAGCCACAACCTATGGCGCCCAGGAGGATTGATGTGAACGTTTCGGCTTTAATCATCGCTGTAGGATTTACGATCGTGGTAGGACTCGTTATGTACTTTTGGATGAGCGCTATCGATGCTCGGCACTAAGTTCATGTAGTCAACCGACCTGCACAGGAGTAGCACCAATGCTACCCCTGTGCAGTGGGTTGCCTAACTGGGCAACATCAAATACCTTAGTGAAAGGGGTTTCATGATGATGAAAGATGTAAGGGTTTTCAGGACTCGCAAGGCTGCTCGGTGGTACAAAAAGTTCAAGTGGCAGCAATACGCCTCGCTCAAAGCTACACGAGCGTATGCACCTGAACATCGGGAATCAAATGTTAATGGATGTGTTTGGACACTGGCCGTTTGGGACAACGTAGGCCCGACAGGGTACCTGCGTCTTGACGGCACGATTGAATAACCTATCAAAGGAGTTTCAAAATGGCTACACAAAAATGGGTTACAGGGATTCGCCCTGTACCTACACTAGAAAAGTTCGATTCGCATATTGCCTTGACAATTTGGCAAATGCGGTGTGTGAGTATGCGCGAGGCTGATGCTTTGGCAGACGCACTCGGAGCAGCATTGGTGCTAACCAAAATTCAAACCACAACCGAGCGCCCGACAGAGTATGATCGCCGCGCCGACGGCCTGTGGAACCGTATCGAATTCTATGATCGGTTGGATTCAGAAGTCGCGCAATATTATCCTGTGTTCGAGGTCTCTGATCAAGAATCCTATGATCTCTGGGATCAACTCTACGACTGGCGCACGACGCATCGTCGAGATACAGGCACCTCAGCAGCTTTTGAATTCAACTGCAAGATTCACACATGGCCGCCTGACGCCGAAGATATGATGGAGGCCCTGGGTGACGAAGCCCCGGAGTGGTACGATGATCAGGATTCTGATCTGACCGAGTGCCTCAACGAAGCCTGGGGCAGGTCCGTAGAGGATCTACTAGGTATGGACCGGGAATCTTTTAAAGAAGATTGGTTAGACAGTAACAAGGATTGGCTCGCAAAGGTGTATTTCACAGGCCACTCCGGTGGCTGGGCAACGTTCGTACCGCATTCTGCGTGGTGGGACTCTAACTGGGGCCTGCAGGACTTCGCCCGCGATCGCTTGAAGAGTATTGCGGCATGGGCCAACATGGACGCTTACGCCTATCCTGAAGATGAAGATATTGATCAAGAAGACTGGTGGCGCGAGGACTTTTGGTGGTGGCATACTGTCGCAGAACGGCTGGAACGTATCGAAGCCGAAATCGATAGTTTCACGCATAACTGGGGCAGCCTCGAAAAGAACTCTGAATATTGGATTGACAGTTTTACACAATGGCTGACCAACTTGGATGAGGCTGTGTATGATGAAGCCGATTCACCCGCTGCAATCAGAAACCGGATACTCACAGACTGGGGGAGGTACTAAATGAATCTATACGACTATCTGAAATCACAGGAGATCTCAAAGCAGGATTACCCGTTTTATGCGCTGATCATGGCAGCGATGCGGCAGGCCGACACCCACAACCTCGAGTTGCTGCAAGAAGCTTTTCCTGAAGTTTGGGCTCAATTCATAGCTCGATACAACGCCCCCGGCGGGCGCCTGGAGAATGAAAAATGAAGTGCCAAATTTGCGGCACAAGATTGCGTCGGACTTCTGCACAACAGTATGCTAACACAGGTGACGAGTGGTACTGTCCCTTGTGCAACGAGACTTATTCAGGCACAGGCCAGGATACCTCTTACCGGGAGTCCTGGCTAGACGACAACGCTGACGAAACCCCTAGAGAAAGGCGATCTCGATGAACATGAACATGATTATTGAAAACTATGGAAATTACCGCAAGCCCGGCTTTGGTGCGCACACCCTGTGCGTCAGTTGGCCGGATCAGTGCTCTGAACCGAAAGTATGGTTTAGTTACGAGACGCCGATGGCATTTCAGTACATTGATGATTCTGATCATCTTGTGCTATATGTGAGTGAGGCACCGTTTTCGCATACATCGCAAACTCATCGACGTCTTATTTCAGTGAATCCAGATCATATTTTGAGATACTGGACTTGGGACATGGCGTTCAAGCGTTTTCTAGAGACTTTTGGGCTAACACTGCCTACCATCAATCTGCATCTAGATGAAAAGAAAGGCCAGCTACAATGAATCAACTTAAAAAGAACTTGTACGATTGCGTAGCAGCGACGCTGTACCTCAAAGGGGCTGTAAAGCACTACAACACGATATTCGTTACAATCACCTGTACCAGCGAGCGGGATCTTACAACCCTGTTGACAAATTCCTATGCGTTTTTGCCGCTGGAATTGAAGCTGGCCCTGGCCGAGGACTCTTATAGAGATTCGGACCAAGTTGCAATCCACGTAGCATCAATGCTACTCGGATTAACCATCACATTGATATTGCGTAACCCGTCACAGGAACTGCGCCAATTGACTAGGAGGGTTTATCTAGGATGACTACACCATCGACATTCTACGTTAGCTTTAAGCAGATTTCACCCAAACCCTCCCCCGAGTTTTCGGGGGAGGCTGGTGACGCCACACCCGAGCTTTTGGAGCAAATCCTGGCTTTAGGAGAAGCCTGGGTCAATCGTCGAGGACTTCCAATATTGTTCGATCACCTGGACTACTGTGGTGGCTGGCCTGCAGAATATCCAGAGTATCCTATTGAAATAGAAGATGTTGTCTGGACTGAGGTTGAAAACGATATGTTGGTCATCACCAAAACAATTCCTGGTGTCATTATGCGTGTTCAGGAATACGGCAACGACCCGTACCTGTACTATGCCTGGGAAGGGTGTTGCACAGGGAGTCCCCCAGAATTAATTTGGCCCGTATTTGATCTGTATGAATGCTTTGGCATAAAGGAGGATTTTTAATGGTACACCGAGTTAGTCAAAAAGAGCTCCTTGACCAAATCGAGTACGCCAACGAGAGACTTGCTAAATGGTTTCCGGATAATCCTCGACGGTTTGCCTGGGATTATGATCACGTTATTGGGATCGTTGCGAAAGAAGGTGATCACCCGCTCACAGGCACAGAAATCGCTCGTGGCACTACTGGAGAGCTATCTAAAACACTTTACAGCATCACAGATACATTAATGCGAATGTTCTATAATCCCAAACCTGAGTAGCAACGATGCTACTCTAAACTTGATTAAAGGAGTTTGAAATGGCAGATTATTACGTTGTTACAATGACAAAAACATGTGCGGAGTCGTGCTTTTACTGTCAAGGAGTTGCAACGCAGGAAGAGGCTGAAACACTCTACGGTAAACTAATGATGGGCGAGCTGGGTGGCTTTTACGGAGGTTTTATTGCTGGCCCAGGCCTAATTCGTTACCGAGAGATATTTGATACACGTATTGAAATTGAAGGACCTTACGAATTGAACGTAGTATCCGTCAACGGCAGATATGCTTGTTTCGAAAGTGTTGGGAGTGGTGTAGAAGCCGCTACAAAGAAGGAGGCCGTCGATAAATGGCTAGAACGTGCTAACGGATAATCGCATAGCAACGATGCTACTGAGCCCCTGTGCTTTCACAGACAGGGGCTTTTTTTATTGACATAGCATCAATGCTGCGCTATAATACCTTTATGCGCGAGGATTTTGATAGACTTAAAGAACAGGCCCTACGGTACGCAACACCTGCCCAACGGCGACATATCGAGCAAACAAGACATGACTGGTGTTTGGTCCACGGCCAAAACTCTATGCTTTTGGTGTACGTACCCGACACCCACCCGGAATTTGTTTCTGTTGTCGAAATTGCAGAAGAACTCGGTCTCTGTGGACGAGGTATCGAATATATATTAAAACCCCTCGAAGATGCCGATAATGATTGGCCCGGGAAACTTCCTCGCGCTCTGTGGGATATTATTTATGAACGCAGAGAGGATGCGAAATGTCTAAACGAGCAACGAAAAAAACTACGGCTGTTATCACAAATTGTTTAACTGGAAAAGTTAAAGTAGTCAAGGCCGCTTCCACTAAATCCCTCGTCAATAAAATCCTGGCAAATACTCGATGACGGATCTCATATTTGATCCAGGTGTTACCACAGGAATTGCTGTGATGAAGAACGGCGCCGTCCTCTGGACCGATACAACCGATCGACTCCTCGGAATCGGCAATGCTTTGGACTATGCTAACCTGATGTTTGGCATAAATCGCATTATTTATGAAGAATACATTATCTTTGCGTCCAAAGCCAAAGCACACATCAATAGTCGCGTATATCCGATTCAAGTTGTGGGTGTGATTCGATATCTTTCGTACATACACCACATTCCCCTTGTGCCGCTTCAACCTCGTGTAAAAGCCTCTGTGCCGCTTGAACTTTTCGAGCAAACCCTCCCCAAAGATAGAAAAATCTCCGAGCACGAAAAAGACACACTTCGCCTGGGGCTGTACCAACATCTTTTAGACCAACAAATCACGCGGAATTCCCTTAAAAACGCTTGACATACGGCCTCTTTTATGGTACAATAACTGTATTGATATCAACTTCAGCGGAAGGACCTCTGCGTGATACTCCACAGTGATGATCGTAAACTCTACGTATCTTTGCCAATCCAACACCGTCATGCTGCAAAAGCTATTCCGGGGTATCGGTGGGATGCTGATCGAGTTGCGTGGACTTGGCCTAAATCGCTTGTATCCTATATCAATCTTCGGGAAGGATTTCCTGAGCTTGAAGTTGATCGTGACACGAGTCAATGGTTGCGTACTGCTACGACGACTTCGGATTGGTCCAGTCTACCTCAGCCGTCCGTCGATCGCTGGGATGATCTGCGAGATTATCAGCAAGACGGCGTAAATGCTTTACTGTCTAAAAAACATGTTCTACTGGCCGATATCATGGGCACGGGTAAGACCGTACAGGCCTGTGCAGCCATCAGCGCCCTCCCTTGTCAGCGAGTATTGGTCCTTTGCCCTAAAAGCACAGTCTATCCGTGGTACGAACATGCACAGGAGTGGGCCCCGGAATACTCTGCGTACATTCTTGATGGTTCTACAAAAAAACGCAAGAATTTCCTCGATCATCTGTGCGAAGAGCCCCCTAAACCATTCATCGCGATTACAAACTGGGAAGCGGCGCTTTATGTTGACTTTTCCAAATATCCTTGGGATATTGTAATCGGTGACGAGGCTCATCGTGTGCGTAATCGCCAAACCAAAACCTACAAAGCAGTTTCTAAAATGCACCCCGAGCGTCTATGGCTACTCACAGGAACCCCCCAACATAACGGTCCTCAAGACATCTGGGCATTGTCGCATTGGCTGTACCCAACGGATTTTTCAAGCTACTGGCAGTTCTACGAGGCGTTTGTCGAATATACCGAGGGTTACTGGGGCCGTGAAATCATTGGCGCCAAAAATTTAGACAAATTGTCCAAAGTCATTGCACCGTTCACGTTACGCCGAACAGAATTACGCGGCTTGCCGGACAAATTGCCACCTATCCCTGTGCATCTTCAGCTCGGCCAGAGAGAGCGAGTTTTGTATCAAAAAATCGAACATGATATCCTGATCGAGCTAACGACAAGTGAAAAACTGTTTATTCCGGGAGCTTTGGCTAGATTGACTCGGCTGAAGCAAGCTGCGTTAGATCCCGCATTATTCGGTGCTGATAAGTCGTTTCGATCCCCTAAAATGGATGCTGCGATTGATTTAATCCAGGATAATCCAGAGGAATCATTTTTAGTATTCAGTCAGTATGCTGAGGCTGCTAAGACGATATATGCTCGATTGCAAGAATTAAATGTTTCTGCGGGATTGCTTATTGGTGCAACCTCGGGTAAGGAACGACAAGTTCAAGTCCAGGCTTTGCAGGACGGTAATATCCGTGTTCTATGCTTAACGCTTGGTGCAGGCGGCGAGGGACTGACCCTCACAGGAGCGAACAACGCAATTATGCTTGATGCAGCCTGGAATCCTGCTGTGATGGATCAAGCAGAAGCTCGTATTCATCGTATCGGCCAAACGCGAATTTGCAGGATCTATAATCTTATCGTAAAAGATACTATTGATGAAACTATCCAGGCTATTTTGGCAAAAAAACGTGGGAGCGCGGATGCTGTGCTAAGTCCGCTGACGGTTATTAAACAACACTTCGGGCTAGGGGAGTCTTATGAAGAAGATTAAGTTAGCGAATAATCGCGGCACTGCTCTAGTAGATGACGATGATTTCGATCGAGTAAGTCAGTTTAAATGGTGTATCTTAGAAGGATTGCACACGAACTATGCACAGACAAGTATTTACCCTAACGGTAGACACACAACGGTATCAATGCATCGTCTTATTATGAATAAGCCCAAAAAAATGCATGTAGATCATAAAGACGGTAACGGTTTGAATAACCAGCAACAAAATCTGCGGTTGTGTACAAGGTCTCAAAATCTAGGTAATTCCCTCAAGCGAAAAGGTTGTAGTAGTAAGTTTAAAGGAGTAACTTGGAACAAACGCGATAAAAAATGGAAGGCCCACGGATGTTTGAACAGTTGTTTCAACTACCTAGGTTATTTTGATGATGAGCAAGAAGCAGCACAAGCATACAATGTTTGGGCTGTAAAAGCATTTGGCGAATTTGCACAATTAAACAAACTGGAGGATTCAAATGCCTAAGCAACGTTGTGGAGATAGTGATGGGTTTAAGCGCTGTAAAAATCCTGGGCAGCATCAGTGCTGCGCGTGTGGTTTGTCTCTCTGTGACAAACATGCGTACTTTTACCCAGATCCGCTTGAAAAAGGTAAAACTGCAGTCTATTGCGGACGCTGCAAGCCTCGGGGAGCCTGGACAAAATGAACAAACGTGTAAGTGATGAGGTGCTGAAGGAACACCTGGACGCCTGCGAGGGGTGTCTAGAGTTAGATGGCTGCGGGTGTAGCGACATGGTACGCGAATACAATGAGTCCAGCCCTAAGGAACAGGCCAAATGGACGGACCCGCCAACATACTGCACAGAGTGCCAGTGGTGGATAGACGAGAAAGCACTGTTCGTTGAGCTGCAAGAGCGGCGGGCTGGGGATGCGGAGCGTGACGCCGAGATCGAGCGGAAAAGTCTTGTAAACAAAAACTTGCGTATGTCAATTGAAATTATGCAAGACAATGCCATGGCCGAGATCGCCGCGCTCAAGGCGGAGATTGCCAAGCACGAGGCGGCGGCACAATTATGCAGCACAGCGCGACTATCCGTATTTGTAGAGAAATGAGGCAGTATGAAAGTATCTATCAGTAGTTACAAGCAATGGCAAAAATGTCGTAGGGCGTGGTTTTTCCAGTATCGCCTTGGTCTAGAACCAAAGACCCCGAGTACGGCACTGTTCCTGGGGTCAGGGGTTCACGAAGCTCTGGGAATGTACTACCGGAAGAACTGCACCGGATTGCTGGATGAGTACTTCCGAGATTGGGCAGCCGAGGCAATCCATAACATGCGCACTGAATTGGCGTTCTTCTGGCAGATTTATGAAAGTGATATGTTAGAACAAGTTGAACTTGGTGCTGCTATGTTACGACATTATCAGCAGTATTATGCGCCGCAAACAGGCCGCGACGACTTTGAGATAATCGACTCGGAAATCAACTTTGAGCTCCCTATCTGTGACGATGTGAGTTTTCGAGGGCGCGTGGATGGGCTAATTCGTTCAGACAATGGCTTGTTGTGGGTCTTTGAACACAAAACCGCCAAGAACCTGAACCGTATTGATTGGACCAGCTACGATCCACAGTGCACGGGGTATATCTGGGCAGCACAGGAACTAAGCAGCAGTCCTGTGCAGGGTATGTTGTACAATTTTATGCTTAAAGATGTACCAAAGGCACCTAAAATGCTTAAAAGTGGTAAATACTCAACTGATAAGCGACTAAAGACAACCTATGAAGTTTTTCGGCAAACTCTTTTGGAGCATGGTCGGGACCCTTCGGCCTATTCTGAAAGATTGACAGAGTTGCGCCTACAGGGTAATCCTTTCTTTGCACGTATCTGGGAGACCCGCACACACAACCAGCTTAATCGTTGGCGCAGGTACATGCAAGATACTGTTGCAGATATGCTGCACGGTAAGATCTGTCCGACATTCGGGTATGACTGTTCCTGGTGCTCTTTTAGCACCCCGTGTCATGCGCTTGAGCTTGATGCGGATATTGATTTGGCCTTAGACGGTTATCAAAAACGTCATAGAGATGATGAGGAGGCAACCGCGTATTTACCCGCATCAGAGATTGATTGGTCTCAAGTCTAAGTTTAAGTAGTGAAAGGAGTCGTATGTGAACAATATCCTTCCCGTTCACAGCATTGCTGAAAGCGGCAAGTTTCTAAAGTTGTTGGTTTATGGCGAATCTGGCGTAGGTAAAACCCACCTTGTAGGTACTGCAGCAGAAGTTCCCGAATTAGGGAATGTATTGATCGCGGATATCGAAGGGGGTTTGGCTACACTGGCAAACGCCGCTTACAAAGAAGAAATAGATGTTGTGAGCATTCAAAATTGGGATGACATGATTAATACATGTCGATATCTCGTAACAAATCCTGATGTGTACGGTACGCTTGTGATTGATTCTCTTTCCGAATTATGGAACCTTTGTATGCAACAAGTAGCCGGGGATCACTTCGATCTCCCAAAGTTGCAGGACTGGGGTAAAGTCAAAAACACTTTTATCAGGTTCATTCGCAAACTGGTCCAACTCCCGATGAATATTGTGTGTACGTGTTTGGAAAAGACGGAGCAAGACCCTGTTCGGGGGTTTACCAAGGCAACCCTGGAGATGCAAGGTGCAAGTCAACGACTTACACCAGTGCATTTCGATACGGTCGTAAGGCTACGAGTAGCGTGGCCCGATGGACGCGACAAAGATCCCCAGCGAGTTCTTGTCACTGCTCCGAACGGGATGGATTTGATCAAAGATCGCTGGGGACTCCCCCGGTTGATCGTAGAACCAACAATGGCTAAGATTTATTGGAAAATTGGTACAGAAAAAGTAGAAACCTTGGAGGAATCAAATGAGTGAGGAAACAACCCTAGATTTCAGTGATGTGACCCTAGATTTCAGTGATGTCCGTGACGCCGACGAGGCACTGCCTGCGGGGATTTACGGCCCCTGTGCCATTGTCGATGTAAAGTCTAGTCAGAGTTCTAACGGTAATCCGATGTTGACTCTGCGATATCGCGTTCAGCCCGAGGCTCCCACAGGAGCAGGCGAAAACTTTTGGGGCCGTTTGGTCATTACACCAAAAACAATGTCGATGGTTAAGCGAGATCTTAATCGTCTGGGCGTGGATGTTACCAAGCCTTTCCAGATGTCCGATCTCCCAGGAATGCTGCAAGGTCGCCAGTGTATGCTGCGCGTAATCATTTCTGAGTGGGAAGGCAACCGTCGCAACGAAGTTAAAGAAATCATTCCTGTGGACCAGGGCCTTCGTGCTGCTGATGACGTGTTTTAATGACATACTATGAGTTTGGAGATTCTCGTACTTACACAGCAGAAGCTGTTTCTGATGATCAGCTCTATCGCGCTATGCGCGATATGGACTGCACAGTAGGAAGGGTCTATTCGCGTATGGCTATTGAGTTGGCAGCTCGTAGACATGCGGATACTCAATCAATTCCCGCATCTACCTCTACCAAGGACCGTATTCAACAACTACTCAATAATTACCGCGAGTCCACTGTTCGGTTTGAACTAAGCGACAACGGCAGGGTTTACCGCGCTGTATTAGCTTGTATCATTGATACCAAAAATGTGAGGGGCAGCGGTAGTAGTACAGAATCCGTGGACGGAGCCCTAGACCAGCTAGATCGAATGTTACTTGAGATGGTCGAGGACGGTATACTTTAACATGAGGGCTTTGTTTGTGACGACGATTGCAATCGCGCACCTGTACGGTATTTCGCCCAGGCTACTTCACAGGATATTCTTTCTGGAAAGCGGTTACGGCAAAGTTCAGGTTAGTGCTACTGGTTGTTGCTGGGGGCCGGGGCATGTTTACGCAGAAC
>Ga0208900_1001320_pt1 | contig 13327 bp, 6 predicted proteins | sample AntAceMetag02UKK_FD_184763 | JGI IMG/M metagenome (GOLD analysis project Ga0208900, IMG submission 184763) | Saline lake microbial communities from Ace Lake, Antarctica - Antarctic Ace Lake Metagenome 02UKK (SPAdes) (version 2) | ecosystem: Environmental > Aquatic > Non-marine Saline and Alkaline... | reverse complement strand
ATCTGGTAACCTTTTTTTATAGTTGGTTTTCTAAAAACTATATCTTCAAATGATAAGAGAATATCCTTTATAAAAAAAAATAGCAAATTCGAGAAAAGTATCCCGCCTTAAGTGGGTAGCCTTTTTTTCCTTTGATCTCTCCCTGAAAGAAAACGCTTTGTTTTCCATGCTCTCCTTTTTCTTACTGTTCTCCATTCTGGGATTGAGCAAACTACACCTTTATTATAATTTGTGCAAAGGTAATTCAAACCCCAATATTATCCGGCATCTTTTACTTGTGGGCACGGGTTTTCAGGCCAGAACTCTTGCCAACCATATTGAAAACAACCCACAATGCGGTTGGCGTATCACAGGTTTTATAACAGACAATCCCGAAGACATTGGCAAAGCCCTTGCCAATAAAAAAATTCTGGGAACCATTGACCAACTGCCCCGCATTATCCATGAACACTACACAGACTGTGTGGTTTTCCCAGGGGACCATGGGTATGCCCCACACCATGAATTTCTTTTAAGAAGCTGCGCCATTATGGGAATTGATCTTGCGACCACACATCCTCCCCCCATAACCATGCCCACAAAAAAAACGAAGGTTTTTTCTGAGCGCATGGGAAATATTGAATTCAATTTAATCAAATTTATTTACATCAGACCACTAGTTATTTTTCTTAAACGCGTGGTTGATTTAACCGCTTCCTCAGTTCTCATTGCACTTTGTCTGCCATTCTGGGTCACCCTCCCCATTTCCATTAAATTAACATCTTCGGGCCCTGTTTTTTTCAGGCAGGAACGTATCGGGAAATATGGTAAAAAATTTATTTTATTCAAATTTCGTTCCATGGTGGGGGGAGCGGAGAAAATGCAGGAAGGGCTCATGCATCTAAATGAAATGGATGGCCCGGCATTTAAAATAAAAAATGACCCTCGTCAGACCCTTACTGGCAGATTTTTACGCAAAACAAGCCTGGACGAATTGCCCCAGCTATTCAATGTATTCAGAGGTGATATCAGCCTGGTGGGTCCCAGGCCAGCTATTGAAAAAGAGGTGATTCAATACCGTCCCATTGAGCGTAAACGACTTTCCGTCACCCAGGGAATCACCTGTATCTGGCAGATCAGCGGCAGAAACAACATTAAATTTGATGAATGGATGAAACTGGACCTGATGTACATTGACAATTTGTCAACTGCACAGGATTTCAGAATTCTATTAAAAACAGTCCCTGCGGTGCTGCTGAAAAAAGGTGCATATTGATAATGGAACAGTTATTATTGTCAGCTCCGTCCCAAACACCAATAATCCTTTGCAGGGATTGTGCGATTCAAGGATAAAAAATGAACTTTATAAGCAAACTCCTGGGATCTGATCGAAAAAAAGCATATGATGCCTATAAAAAAGGGATCGAATGCTACAACAAATTAAAATTCAATGATGCCATTGAGCATTTTGAACAGGTACGTTCCAAAGGTTCCATGAAAAAAACCCTTGAATTCAAGCTGGCCACATTTTACTGTGGACTGGCCTATCGCAACCTGGGGATTGTACAGTTTACCAGAGATGATAATGAAGGTGCCCTTTATTCTTTCCGAAAGGCCCAAGACTGCAACCCCGGACATATTGACTTAAATTATTTCATTGGTATTTGTCTGAACAACATTGGTCAATTCAAAGAGGCCATGGCTTTTTTTGAAATCATTCAGGAAATAGAACCCTGGAATGTTCCCAACAAATTAAAAATGGCGTTGATCCTTCATAACTTGAAAATGTGGGGGAATGCCGAAAAAATTTACAGAAGCCTGCTTGAAAAAAATCCGAATTTTGCCGATGTTCACTTTCACTTGGGTCTTTCCCTGATGAACCAGGGGAAAACAACAGAAGCCATTGATTCATTTAGAAATGCCGTACACATTAACCCCAATTACATCAATGCCGGAATCAAGCTGGGGATCACTCTGGCCTCGGTGGGACAGCTCAACGAAGCCTATGACGTGCTACACCGCATTATTGAAAAAAATCCCGATTATGCCGATGTGCTCTATCTCATCGGCCTTATCAAACAGGAAGGCAATGAGCTCCAAGAGGCCATGCTCTTTCTTCAACGGGCCGTCAAAATCAGTCCCGCATATAAAAACGCCCAGGTCAAATTAATCATGATCTATTCCCAAATGGGAAAGACCGATGCGGCGCAATCACAACTCAATGAGGCCCTGGAGCATTATCCGGATGACAACCGGTTAAAACTGGTCAAAAAATTCTTTAAAATTTTTAACCCCTCACTGACCTCCAGAGATGAAATTTCAAAGGAATTTAAAACCATCTTCGGCAGCCAGGACTCCCTTGCAGCCCTTCGCAATGAATTTCATAAAGGCTTGGACATTATGCCAAGTTTTTCTGAAATTATTGCCATCTTCAGTAATTCAAGATTTGCCCAGGAGGATGCCAGCATTTCGGATTTTCTGATTCCCCTTATTAGAGAACAAATCCGAAGAACCCCCAACTATCCGGATCTTTACAACAGTCTGGGATTGCAGCTACTTTTCAAAAATGAACCCATTGAGGCTGAAAGTGCATTTTCCACCGCCGTGCAGCTCAATCCGGACTATGCAACAGCCCGCATAAATTTGCTGAAAACCCTCCAGAAAAATGGTAAACATGAAGCGGCTTGTGAACATGGGTATATTATTTTATCAAAAAGACTCCTTTTCCCGGATGTGTTTTTTACAATGGCCCAGGCACTTCTGGATCTGTCCCAGTATGATGAAGCATTAATAAATGCGGCCAAAGCATTACAACTGCAACCTTCCATGAAAAATGCCCATCTGCTGATTGCACGCATTTATGAAAAACAGGAGCATTATGATCTGGCTATCAATGAAATTAATAAATATCTAAACTCCCATGAAGTCATCGAACAGATATCAGATGCAAAAATTATGTTGAAAAAATTACAAAAAAAAAATATGCTCTCATAATTGCTATCCCGGCTGGATGCATGACAGTCGATTCCAGATAGAACCAAAACAATCCATAGAAACCCGGTGCTCAATTACGATGCTGTAATTGAGGGGACGGAGTTATATCTTCACCCTGGACCAAACAGATTGCCTGCCCTTTTTTCCGAAAAACAAAAAACATCCTACAAATACCTGACGTATGAGGACTGAAGTCACAAAAATGCCCCGGGATAAAACCATTACATCTATATTTGACCTGATTGCAGCACGTCATCCTGACCATGAAGCCGTTCGTTGCACAGATCAGGTCATTACGTACGGTAACCTTGCATCTGCGGCAGAGCGCTTGGCCTGCCGGATCAATGCGTCCCATGGCGCACCCTGCAAAATCATAGCGCTGTATCTGCAACCGGGGATTGAGGCTATGGTGACCATGTTGGGTATTTTAAAGGCAGGTCGTGCCTATTTTCCCCTGGACACGAATGATCCGCCTTCCCGAACCGGGGAAATTCTTGAAGATGCAACGCCTGCCCTTTTGATCACATCAAGATCCCATGGTGCCCAAGTGGAACATTTGAAACTGGATGTACTGTTTGTAGAAGATTTTATGACGCCGTCCTCTGCCGCCGAAAAACAATCCAGCGCAAAAGATCCTGTCAACGCCTGCAAAAGCAATGACACCTCCCTGCCCGATGCCACGGCATATGTCATCTACACGTCGGGGTCCACCGGCAAACCCAAGGGAATACCCATCAAACATCAAGGCGTTATCAATCTACTTGATGACTTCCAGGAACGCTGCCCGCTGGATACCACAGACAGATGCGCTTTATGGGCAAACATGAATTTTGATGTTTCCATCTATGAAATCTGGTCTGCACTGCTATCCGGGGCAACTCTTTACATTCCAGATCAACGGATTAAAACAGATGCCACCCGGTTTATTCACTGGCTTGGGAAAAACAGTATTTCAAGTGCCTACATCCCGCCGTTCATGATTTCAGCACTTGCTGCCAATCAAATACAGAACACCCTGCCCTTCAAACGGCTGTTAACCGGTGTGGAACCTATCCCGGAAAGACTCTTATGCACCATCAAGAGGAATACCCCCGATCTGTGCTTCATCAACGGATATGGGCCGGCTGAAGCAACGGTGTGTGCGACGTTATACGAGATTCCTGATTATCCAGAAAGCCACGGAAACACCCCCATTGGGAAACCGGTCAAAAACTTAAACCTATATATCCTTGATGACTCCGGGAAATTAGTAAAGAACGGCGAAAAGGGAGAAATATACATTTCCGGTGTCCAGGTGTCCAAGGGATATATCGGTGAAAACGCTTCATCTGAAGAAAGTTTCATTACCAACTCCTTTGCCCCAGAACTTCCAGGGATGATGTATAAAACCGGAGATCTTGGCACCCGATCCGCCAGTGGCAATATCTATTTTGGGGGCAGAAAGGACTTTCAGATCAAATTGAGGGGATTTCGCATTGAGCCTGGCGAGGTGGAAAATGTGATCCATTCTTTCCCCGGCATATCCCAATCGGCAGTGGTCTTAAAAGAGACCAAAACCCAAAGAAAAATTCTGACGGCATATATTGACGTTCATCCAGATCAAAAAGAATTTATGGCGTTTCTAAAAGAAAAACTTCCCCGGTATATGCTGCCTGCCGCTGTGATTTCCATTGAAAAAATGCCGCTGACCTCCCATGGTAAAATAGATAGGGTGAATCTCATACAAAGAGACGATTTGGATGTGCTGGATAAGGAACTTCCCCGAACCCCGGAAGAAATTAAAATTTCACAAATTTGGGAACAATTTTTCAACATCAGCCCCATTTACAGGAGTGATGATTTTCTTCATTTGGGGGGGGACTCCATTTCCGGTGTAAAAATCCTATCACGGGTGAACGCCTGCTTCTCCGCTAATGTGGAAATAAATACTTTTTTCGAACATTCACAACTCAAGACATTTGCTCTGCTTTTCAAAAAGGATAACATCAAGGAAATGTCCCACGGGGTAAGGCATCCATCAAAAGAGCATCCATTAAACCAAGGTAACCACGCACCCAGAAGCCATATGCCGCTGGGGGAAGATCAACAGCTCATCTGGAACTTTGAACAGATCACCCCCGGCACCGCCATGTATCATCTGCCCTTTGTCTATGAAATGACAGGAACACTTGATTTCAACCGCCTGAAACAGGCCGTTCAACGCATAAAAAACAGATACATTGCGCTGCAATCCGTTTTCATTCTCACCGACAAAGATGAAGTCATCCAAAAGCAGGAACCCCTCCCTTCAAATGGCAGCAAGGAAGGGAAAAACTCCCACGAACAGATAGCGATCCATTTTCACATTGATCATATCAATGATCTTTCCAAACACATCTCCCCACAGGAGATCCCTTCACAAAACCAGAAAATTCCGGAAAACCCATCCCCAAAATTCTTGACAGCCGATGAAATCAAAAGTCCCCCTCCAAAATACCTGGAACCCAGCACCCACTACCCAGCACCCACTACCCAGCACCCACTACCTGGCACACAGCATCCATCAAAAAAAGATCAAATTAAAAAAAATTGGATACAGGAAAAAGTAAAAACACCCTTCAACATCGAAACGGGTCCCCTGTTTCGAACGGACATTTTGATCACGGGGCCATCCACCTGCCTGCTGTGCTTCACGTTTCATCACATTGTCTTTGACGGCTGGTCTGCAGGCCTTTTTACCAGGGAACTCAGCGCCACCTACAATTCCCTTGCCAATGAAGACTGTGCACCGCTCCTGGAAGCGGATACCTCGTTTCACAGGCATCTTTCAAGCCGAATTGCCGAAATTGACCAGGATCTGCCAGCGGCTGAGACCTTTTTTCGCCAGTATCTGAAAAATCTTCCCCCCAACAGAACTCGTTCCGCCAAACAGCTCACCGGGGCTCGGTTTCCCGTAACCATAGATGGTGATACCTATAACAAAATAAAAAATATTGCGCTGGAAAACAACACCACCCCGTTCACCGTTCTCCTGTCCTTTTTTCAAATCCTTCTCTTTGCCGAAACCGGTCAGAATGACCAGATCACCGGCGTTGCCTATGCTGGCAGAGACAGTGTTGAAAGCGAATCCATCATCGGATTTTTAATGAACACACTGGTGGTCAGAAATGTGATCAACATTGATCATGGACTGAACGAATTTCTGCAGAAAGTCAAATCAAGCATTAAAAAAATATACAAATACAAACATATCCCCTTCCAGCGAATAAACCGATTGTGCCAGGAAACCAGCTCCCGTGAAACGGTTTTTGAATCCATGTTCCTCATGCAGACCATGGGACTGCCCCAACTTGATTTACAGGAAATAAAAGCGCACTATCAACCCATTGACCTACAAAAGGCAAGCTGTGACATTACGCTGGAGCTTTTTGAAAGCGACTCTGGGCTCACCGGCTGGTTTGAATACAGAACCAGTGTTTTTACCGAAAAAAGAATTGAGGAGATCACAAGACACTTTGATCAAATTATAAAAAACGGAGTGAATCAGCCGGACATTAGAATCAACACCCTCCTCCGCCTGAACAGTTTTCCCCTGTCCCCCATGCAGCACGGTATGCTCATGGAGAGCTTGAGATCCCCCCAGGGGGCAGGATTTTACATTGAACAGATTGTATTCACAATTGATCAGGAAATTGACATCAACCGATTCAGGACCGCATGGCAGAAGATCATCGAGCACCATGAAATCCTGCGGCTGGGTTTTTTATGGAAAAACCTTGATCAACCGTTGCAGTACGTTGCCCCACCGGGAAATACCGACATTGAGATCAACGACTGGAGCACCGTTTCCAAAGCGGAAACAGATGACTTTCTGGAAATGTTTCTCAAGGCGGACCGACGGCTTGGGTTCTCCCTTTCAAAGCCCCCCCTGTTCAGAATAGCTCTCATCAAAAAGGATGCCCATCAATACACCTGCGTGTGGAGTTTCCACCATGCCATTGCCGACGGCAGGTCAATGGTTTCCATATTAAAGGACCTGTTTTTACTATACCACACCCCGGAGGCAAAACTCACTCCGGCTGGATCATTTAAAAACTACATTGTCTGGTTGAACCGAAAACAGATGGGTTCAAGAACAAAGGAGTTCTGGAAAGAGCAACTGGACGGATTTTCAGAACCCCTCCATCTTCCCTTTAACCTTCAGAAAAGATCCGTCACCGAAAACAGACGGCAGGAATATTCCGTGGCCCTGACCACGGGAAGTCTGCACACTCTTATCCCTTCGGACAAAACCGCAGTGTTAAAAAAATTCTGTGAAAAAAACAACCTCACCATGAATGCATTGCTCATGGGGGTATGGGCCGCATTGCTCAGCCATTACACCGGGAAAAAGGATATTGTGTTTGGCACCACCCGATCAGTGAGACACTGGCAGGAAAAAGGGGCAGAGGATACCGGCCTCTACATCAATACCCTGCCCATAAGAATCAAAATAGATCCCCGTGAAATCTTTTCTCAATTTTTAACCCGGGTAAGATCTGAATGGCTCAAACTGAAAAATTTCGAGTACAGCTCCCTTTCGGACATCCATGCCTGGAGCCAGGTAAAGGGGGGGACGCCTTTATTTGATATCTTTTTTGCCTATGACTATCAATCCATTGACACGGCTCTTGAGGACCACAAGAAAAAGATCTCCTGTTCCAGTGTATCTCTCTTTGAAAGAACCCCAGCATCCCTGTTCTTGACGGTACATGGGATGGATGAACTCTGTGTGGTCATGGAATATGACAGAAGGCGGTTTGAAGCTGGCACGATCAAACAGATATTGGGCCATGTGGAGACCTTCCTTGATGCCATCACCGAAAATAGCGATCCAAAACTGTTGGAAATTTCCATATTAACGAATCCAGAAAAAGAAAAAATCGAGGCCCAGTTAAACACCGGCAAAATTCATACCCGACCGGACAGCTGCATACATCATCTCATCGAGATTCAGTCATCCCTGGACATGGGTTCCACCGCAGTGGTTGATGCCAGAGTAAATTTTACCTATGAAGCGTTGAATGAATATGCCAATCAAATTGCCCATTATCTGTTGAAGCACGGGGCCGGACCCGAAAAAAAAACCATTGTCATGCTCGAACAGGATGCGGAACTCATTGCCGTTCTTCTGGGGGTACTAAAATCCGGAAGTGCCTATATCCCGGTGGACCCGGATTATCCCGATGACAGAGTGCAATATATCATTGACGATTCAAGCCCTGAAATCATCATCACCTCCATTGCCCATGAACATAGACTGACCCCGGCTGATGCCTGCGTTATCTTGTTTGATGTGGAAACAGCCGAAATAAAGAAAATGCCTGCCAGCAACCCCAGAGCTTCGGTAAAGCCTGAAAACATGGCTTATGTTATCTATACCTCCGGCTCCACAGGAAATCCCAAAGGGGTGATGGTGGATCACAGCTCCCTGGTTGCATTTACCCGATCCGCCAGTGAAATCTATGACATTCGCCCCGATGACCGGGTGCTTCAATTTGCCTCCATCAGTTTTGACGCATCGGCGGAGGAGATCTTTCCCACGCTGTTTTCCGGGGCCACCCTTGTGATGAAACCCCGTGATGTTGTCCACACCCCTTCTCAGTTCTGTGATTTCTGCAGGGACAATCGACTCACCATCCTGGATTTGCCCACCTCTTACTGGCATCTGCTCGCCGATGAAATTGATACCATTTCTCTGCCCGAAGCGATACGGCTGATCATCATCGGTGGAGACGAAGCAAACGCAGACAAGGTTAACAAATGGAACCGACATATCCATCAGGGCGTCAGACTTATAAACGGCTACGGTCCCACAGAAACCACCGTGGCCGTCACTTGGGCGGATCTGTCGTCGGGATCCCAATCGATAAACGGTAAGGTATCCATCGGCAGCCCCTTTCCCAATGTCAGCCTTTGCATCTTGAATCATTTTCAACAGCCAGCACTTCCCGGTACCCTGGGAGAACTGTGCATCGGGGGCACCCAGACGGCAAGGGGCTATTTAAACAGAGACGAACTGACGGCACAGTCCTTTGTAAAATTTGAACGATTAAATCAAGGCACGACCTTTTTTAAGACCGGCGATCATGTTGAATTGCTTGAAGGCTATGGTATTCTTTTCCACGGCAGAATAGATCGGCAAATCAAAATAAGGGGATACCGGGTTGAACCGGGTGAGATCGAAAAAACAGCCTTGCTTTACCAGGGTGTTGCAGAATGTGCGGTGGCGGTTTTAAAGCAATCGGACGGTAACATCCTCACCGCTGCCTTTATGGTACTCAAAGAGACCGATAGAGAAACCGATAAAGACGCCTTTTCCACAAAGGAATTTAAAACATGGCTGTCAACCAAACTGCCAGACTACATGATTCCTTCGGTTTGCCTCACCACGGCATCACTTCCCCACACGGCCTCGGGTAAAATTGATTACAAGGCCTTGAAAATTCCGGAATCCACCAAGGTATTTGTTGAAAGCACTGAAACAAAAGCCTTTACCCCCCCCTATGAAACCGATCTTAAAACAATCTGGGAGGAAATTCTTGGATTTGAAGTGGCAAGCCCGGATGATCGTTTCTTTGATATCGGGGGCTCTTCTCTTTACGCCATTAAACTGATCAATTCCATTGAGAAAAAATTCAAGGTTTCCATCCCTGTCATTGCCATTTTTAAATCCGCCACCATCAGACAGCTGGCCCTGAAAGTCGAAAAAGAAGTTCAGCTTTCAAAAATGAAATCCCACAGATTAATCAGCACAAAAGGAAACAAAATCCCCATTATTCTCATCGGGCATTCCGTGGGAAGTGCACAAGCATACAAAAAAGCGGATCTTAAAGGGCATCCCTTTTACCATGCACCCATTTTTATCCACTTTTATTCAGCTAAAAAAAACAGAGCGCATACCATTGATATCTGGCAACTGGCCCAGAAATGCATCCAGGACATTACGCTGTTTTTTCCATCAGGGCCTTATATTATCATGGGAGAATGCTTAAATTCCATCGTGGCCCATGAAGTCGCCTGCCAGCTCATCAATATGAACAAAACGGTTGAATTACTTATTATCATAGATGAGAACTGGGATAAAAGAGAGATACCATCCCTTGCAATAAATGCCAATAAAGGGAAATTCTCTTTTTTAAAAAAACAGATATCTGAACTAAAGGAATCCGGGGTTTCCTACATATTTAAAAAAATAATTTCAAGAATAAAATTCAAACTTCTAAGTTACTATACCTCCCTGGACACTATTCGGGAAAGAATATATACCGCCCTGGGAAAAGCAGTACCAGAGGCAATTCAATTCAGACTCATGGAAAATATTTTTTACAAATCATGTGCAGAGAAACCCTATGTCCCCATTCCTTATCAAGGCCGTGTTCTTTTGTTTGATTCCAAAGACTGGGTAAAAACCTATTCTCCCAAACTCAGGACCTTTTACAAAGGCGATATTACAAAATTAAATGTGGACACAGGCCATTCAGAATGGTTCAAACCAGAACAGATCGACACCATCATTGAAGAAATAGAAAATCATTCACAATAAGGATAACAAAGTAATTATGTATTTTGAATTTGCAGGTGTACCTGGTTCCGGGAAAAGCACCTTATCATCGGCCTTGGAATCGCATTTTCATTCCTTGCAAAAAAACGCCATCTCCAGGGATGATGCTCTAAAAAAAAGTTTCCGAAGTCGAAATGACGGCACCATCAAAAACATGTTCAAACGACTTCCTTCACGCATCTGGCAACCATTGATAGGGGTTCAATCTGCATTACCGGAATTTGCTACCATGTCTTCCCGGCATCTTAAATTCATTGCATTTATATCAAAAACCCTTTCCCAATCGGACTTGCCTGAGCTGTTGATTGAGTCCATATGGAAGACCACCGTAAGAACTTTTTCTGAGATTGAGCTAATTAACAATCATCTTGAAAATTCAGAACAGATCATTATGGATGAAGCGTTTGCCCAACGATGTTTTACCCTGTTTGGTTATATGGAAAATGCAGTGCCAGATGAGTTAATAAACCAATATGCGCAACTGGCCCCCATTTCGAATCATATTTTCTTTATTATTACTGATCCTGCTACCTGTGCAGATCGCTTTATGAAGCGTTATCAATCACATCCAGTGCCCTACAAGTTTGAATTAAACAAAGAAGAATTGACGGTGAATTTTAAATCTGGAAATCGTATTCTGGGACATCTGGCAAATGAATTGGAAAAACAGGGGAAACAGGTCTATCGAATAGACGGCAACTGTGATGTCAATGAATGTGTTGAAACCGTATGCAACACCCAGATGAAATCATCCTAACATTTCAGCAGCCTTCATTGTCCAGGTTACACGTATTTGGAGCAATAACCCCATTTTTCGAAAATCATTTTCCCAAGAGTGTAAAGTACTTTTGGAGTGATATGAAAAATGCCAAAATTTCAAAGCAAATATCAGGAACATAAAAACAATGCGTAAAATAATATTTTTTTTACTACTTATCTTCTTCGCATTATTAATCCCCGCATTTATAAAATTTTCAGATAATTTGATTCTTGATTACTCCCGGACGGCGGCCCAAGGCTTAAAAGGCAAGGAATTTTTTTCAAACTTTACAATAAACAAACTTGATTTTAATAATGTCGAATTTACGCCTTTCAATTCAATCACCTGGCAAGGCATTTCATCACAAATCAGCCTTAAAAGAAAAACCGACTTTCTTTCAGACCAAAATTTTACTATTTATCTCCAAAGCCTTGAAATAAAATTATCCAATCTCTTTGAAAAAGAATTCCTTTTAATGGCCAATGGCTTGACAATGCTGCCATTGAACAAAAGTGAATCCGCAAAGGATATGAATGATAAGATGCCTAAAAATTTGGAAAATGGCAGGCTTAAAATTGTTTTTAAATTTAATTTTTTAAAACCACAGACTGCCCGCACCCAGATTAAAAATATTTATGAAGAATTAGCTGAAATTTTACGTTACGGGAAAACCACAGTCCCCATTGATTTTTCGGGCACCAGTTATTTTACCATCAGTAAAGAACAGGTAAAGGCTATGATAACGACAAGTCATGATCACGGGGGGTATTACCTTGTGGTTAACAAAGAATTCTTTAAATCAATCGCATGGCTTATGGCGGACAATTTAACCGATGCCGAAGCAGCACTGCTTTCCGTGAATGCGATCCGACTCCCAAAATTATTAAATATCATGAACGATGCCAAACGAGAATCTGAACGGTATAAAAATGTTAAAGGCATTCCTGAAGACGCCTATCGCCATGTTTTATGGAGTTATCTGTTAACCATGGAATATGGACCGGAATTTTCAAAGGCAGTCACCGATGCCCATGAAGAAGGAGATAACACCAACACGGAAGCAGAACACAAAATGGATTACAACAATAATACGGTTGGCAGGGCGTATGCCGCCAGGCAATATAAAAGGAATGAAATTCTTGGTCACCTGCTCCGGGACTCCAAGGTGATTCGAGATGCAAAATAGAAATTAAATATGACCCAATCTATTAAAGAAAAAACAACCAATGCCATCAAATATACATTTATTTTTAAATCATTGGGGCAGATATGCGGCATTATGGCAACGATTTTACTTGTCAGAGCGCTTTCTGAAAATGATTATGGCATCTACAACCTTCTTTATTCCATCATCGGGCTGATAGGGACAATTGCCTCCTTGGGTATTGGAAACACCCTGCAAAGATACATACCGGAGTATTATCAAAAAGGTGAATTTAAAGTAGCACACAATTTATTCAGAATGTCATCCGCGATACGATTATTAGCGGATGCGGCTGTACTTGGTTTCATTCTTTTATTCTGGCAGGAAATAGCCCCTGTTTTAAAAATAGATCAATATAAATCTTTTTTCATGCTTTTCACCCTTGTTATTATCGTGTATCAACAACGAAATATTCTTGAAATATGTCTTTCATCTTATTTTCTTCATAAATATTCAAAATCTATTTCGGTGCTGTTTTCCATGATAAAAGCTTTAGGATATGGCTTGATTGTAATTTTTGAAAAAAATTTATGGTATGCAATTATTATAGATTTTTCAGCAAACTTTGTGGTATTTGCACTATTCCAAATGGTATATTTCAATAAGATTCCAGTCACCGGCGGAAGCATAGAAAAATTTTCCACCCAGGAAAAAAAAAGGGTGGCACGGTATGCACTTTTTGGCTACCCACTTAAGGCGGGATACTTTTCTCGAATTTGCTATTTTTTTTTATAAAGGATATTCTCTTATCATTTGAAGATATAGTTTTTAGAAAACCAACTATAAAAAAAGGTTACCAGATGATGAA
>Ga0208900_1001319_pt1 | contig 13332 bp, 10 predicted proteins | sample AntAceMetag02UKK_FD_184763 | JGI IMG/M metagenome (GOLD analysis project Ga0208900, IMG submission 184763) | Saline lake microbial communities from Ace Lake, Antarctica - Antarctic Ace Lake Metagenome 02UKK (SPAdes) (version 2) | ecosystem: Environmental > Aquatic > Non-marine Saline and... | reverse complement strand
TTCCAGGGCAAAACAGTGGGGGGAACACTTTTCATGGGCCTTCTGAAGGGGGCTAAGCAGATGACTTTCCAACTCAAGCCAATAAATATTACCCAGCATGGGAGCCCCCAGATGGGTATCCAAGTATGATTTTAGTTTCCGGTGGTCCTGCAGATCAAGACCGTCAATGCGATATTGTTTCATAATAGTATAGAGAGATACCACACAGTAGCGAATGTTTGCAACACCTAAAAACAGATGTAAGGGGCTCAGCAGTTTTCAATTTACCGTTTAATCAGGACAAAATTTAGAAAATCAGAGCACAAACAAAAAACCCCCAAAAACGAGATAAACTCATTTCCGGGGGGTTTGTCAGTCAAGCAATAAAAAAAGAATCAATCTTCCTCAATTACAATGGCATCTTCTTCACATACTTCAACGCAGCTCTCGCAGCCCATGCACTCTTCGGCATTGACAGGAACGGATTTACCGTCTTCCATCTCAAACACTTCCACGGGACATACATCAACGCATTCTTCACAACCTACACATTTGCTTTCGTCTACGACTGGGGTAAAAGCCATCTTAAAAAAACCTCCTGATTGGATTATTAATATATGATCTATTTCTTAGATCTTTACGACCTATTTTAGATACCTTATAGGTTGCGCATTTACAACAGATAAACGATCAAATCAAGCATTTTATTTCCCAGGGGCCACGAAACAGACACAAATACCCCGGTCAATCCATGAAAGGGGCAGGAAAGACCGCCCCTTTTCCCCGCCCGGACAAAAAAATTCTTTAATACCCGTTCCTTTAAAAAGATAGATATTAAGCTGCCCTGGCCAAGGTTCCCCATGGACAGCATCCCCATGCGTCAGATTTTGCTCCGGACCTGAAAGGGCGGCTTTGATGCCAGCCATCACCTGCTCCTTCAACGGTCTGGTCTGGGCGCTGCTTTCTTTGTTTACCATAAGGCTCCCACTGTCAAGCAACCGCTCTCCCCCTGGGGCAATTTGTTCAAAAAAGGCAAGCACCGCCGGGCTGGTGGTGATGAACACACAGGGTTCATCACCCGGGGAGGCATCCCCCACCTCCTGGAACACCCGGAACCAGGAAGCGAGTCGTGAGGATGTCATCACGGCACCGGGATCTGCAAGATTTTCCCTGGACACCAGAGAAGGATCAGAAGAAGGGGTATCCGTGCCGGGGTTTTCTTCCGGGGAAGGCGTTGGTAACTCCCCGGCCAGTGTGGAAAAAAGACGGTGTGTTTTTTCATTCACCGTGGACAATGCTGCGTCAATGGATGTGCTCTGCTCATCGCGTTCCCCGGCCAGGCAAAGGAAAACAAGGGCTTTCATCAATTCATCAGAGGGGGCATCCCGGGGTGTTTCCGGGGAAAGCCCCCCCCTGATCTGGGAACGAATGGCTCCCACCTGGGTGTCGCTGGTAAAATACGGGGTTTTGCGCACTAACGATTTCAACTGCCCGGGGCCTGCACCGGAATGGATGGCCCATTGTCGATAATCCGCAACGCTGCGCATCACCTGGTCCCGCATTTCCCCGGGAAACGACAGTGGCAACAACTCAAATTCATCCTCCCCACCGGGGGTCTCTTTGGGGACATCTTTCTCTCCATGGAGGGGAGGGGCAAAACGGTTGCCTCCCCGGGGCTGCCCAGCGGGCACCCCATGCCATGTATCCGATGAAATATAAAAAACCTTTTTAAAAAAGGCACCCAGCACATCCCGATCCTGCTGGGGGACATGGGTAAATGGAAAATAAAATAATTGCATAATCAGTCCACCTTTTTATCGTGTAACTCAACACCCATGGCCATAAGTTCATCCCTTAAACGGTCTGCCTCCTCCCACTCCTGGCTGGTACGGGCCAATTCTCTTTTTTCCATCAGCCCCTTCACCCGCTCAGAAGGGTGGTCGGCAGGGCTAAATGCCATGACATTGAGCACCTGGTTCACCTCTTTAAAAACAGTGATAACGGCCCTGGCCCCCAGGGGATCAATGCATTGGGTATCCATGAGTCGGTTCAGGGTTTTAACGGTTTTAAACAACAGGGCCAGCACCTGGGAAATCTTGAAATCTTCGTCCATGGCCACACAAAATCCGTGCCGAATATCGTAGATAAGCTGGTCAAGTTCGGCAAAGGGTTCTCCCCCGATCACCCCCAGAAGTCCCTGGACACAGCGATCCAGTTTATCCAGGGAGTAACGGGCCGCATCCAGGGCCGACGTCGACAGGACCAGCACCTTTCTATAATGGACAGACAGCAGCCAGAAACGAATCACCCGATGGGACCATCCCCGGCTCACCAGAACCTCCAGGGTGAGATCATCTGGATCTGCCACGCCCAGGGACCCGTCGTACTGCACCGATTCACAATGCATCCAGGTCTCCACCAGGGCAGAACCTGTGGCGGCCCTGGCAATGGCCATTTCATTTTCATGGTGGGGAAACACAAGCTCCCGGGAACCGGTATGAATATCAAAGCGTTCACCCAGATAGGACATGGAGATGGCCGCACACTGAAGGTGCAACGAGGGCCGGACATTGCCCCAGCGGGTATTAACACAAATGCCCTTCTTCAACTCGGACAGACCAATGCGCTTCAATAAGGTAAAATCCCGGGGATTATCCTTTTCATAGTCGTCCAGATCCACAGTGGCCCCCAGGCGGATTTTATCAAGATCTACCCCAGAAAAGGTGCCATAGCCGGGCAGACTTGAAATATCAAAATAAAGGGAATTGAGTTTCTCATAGGCAAACCCCTTATCGACAAGGCGGGTGGCCAACTGCACCATGCTGTCCACCTGTTCACTCACAAGGGGCATGGCCTGGGCCGGTCGAACCCCCAGGGCGTTTAAATCTTTTTTAAACAGGTCAATGTAACGCCGGGTGTACTGGGAAAGCCCTTCTTCTGCCGCCTCGGCCCCCTGGATGGTTTTGTCATCCAGATCGGTGATATTCACCACATGGTTCACGGCAATTTTTTTATATTCGAGATACCGGCACAACAGATCCGTTGCCACATACCGCCGGAAATGACCCGGCTCCAGGCGTTTATGCACGGTGGGACCACAGGTATAAATGCCAGCCTTTCCCTGGTTAAGCGGTTTAAAAAGAGCCTGGGAACGTGTAAGAGAATTGTACAGATTCAGGGAAATATGATCCTTCACCGTGAACAGAGCGGTGGAAAGATACCGCTCCCCGCTGTCCGGCAGAATCACCACAATGACACCGTTTTTGAGGGTTTTGGCCTCCTTAAGGGCCACGGCCATGGCGGCCCCACTGCTCATGCCCACAAAAAGCCCCTCTTTTTGGGCCAGCTGTCGGGCCGTCTCAAAGGCCTCTTCATCGGCAATATTCACTTTTTCATCCAGGCGTTTTTTATCAAAGATATGGGGCCGATAGGACTCCTTCATATTTTTCAATCCCTGGATACCATGACCCAGAAAAGGCTCTGCCCCAATGATGCGAATATCGGGGTTGAACTCCTTGAGACGCCGGGATAGCCCCATGAGGGTGCCACCGGTGCCAAGGGTGGCCACCACCGAGTTCACCGTTCCCTGGGTCTGCTCCCAGATTTCAGGAGCCGTGGTGTGGTAGTGGGCCTGCCAGTTGGCTTTATTATTATATTGATCTGTCATAAAGTAACGGTCCGGGTTTTCCCGGGCCAGGCGGTACACCTCTTCAATGGCACCGTCCGATCCCTTGTGACCGGGGGTGAGCAGTATTTCTGCCCCCCTGGCCCTTAAAATTATCTTACGCTCTTCACTGGCCGATTCAGACATGGTGAGCAGCAGCTTGTATCCTTTGATGGAACAGATCATGGCAAGGCCGATGCCCGTGTTGCCGCTGGTGGCCTCCACCACAATTTTATCCCGGGTTAATTTCCCGGTTTTTTCACCATTTTCAATCATGGAAAGTGCCGCACGGTCTTTGATGGAGCCCCCGGGGTTGAGGTATTCCAGCTTGGCAAGCAGGGTGACACCGGGTTCCTTATTGAGTCGGGTTATCTCCACAAGTGGGGTGTTTCCAATGGAATTTAATATTGAATAGTTCATGTATGTATTCCTAAGCAGGTGGCAAGCCCCTGCTTGATTTCAGACAAGACGTCATGGGGTTTCTGGGAGGCATCCACAACAAGAAACCGTTGTTTTTCCTGTTGGGCAAGGGCAAGATAGCCAGACCTCACCGCAGCATGGAAGACCAGGGCTTCCTTTTCAAATCGGGACTCTCTGACCTCTCGCTGTCCATCCTCCAGGGCTTTAAAGGTTCTTGAAAGGCCTATTTCAGGTGCCAGATCAAACAAGAGGGTCAAATCCGGTGTCAAGGCCCCCACCACCATTTCATGGATGGCATCAATCAGGGCCATGTCAAGGCCCCGGGCAAAGCCCTGGTATGCCCGGGTGGCATCGGCAAACCGGTCACACAAAACGATATTACCCGCATCAAGGGCTGGCACCACCACCTGTGACAGATGTTGTGCCCGATCCGCCCCATAGAGCAAAAGCTCACAAAGGGGAGACATGCCATGGCTTTCCGGGTCCAGGACAATGGACCGGATGCGCTGACCAATAGCGGTGGCCCCGGGTTCCCGGGTGACAACCACCCCATGTCCTGTGGTTTCAAGATATTTTTTTATTGCGGTCATCTGGGTGGTTTTCCCGGAGCCCTCAATCCCTTCAAGGGTGATAAACATAGACACTTCTTCCCGGGTCAATCAAGATCCCGATGATGGTTCTGAAACAAAATAAAACAAACACCAAGCACGGTCATGCATTACCCACGCCCTTGACTTTTTGTCGCTAAAATGGCTTTATACAGTATTTTGAATAGAAGTGCAATTTTACCCACTCCCAAAAGAGCAAAAAACCATTGACTTTATCATACCTGCTACCGGACAAAAAACCGTACCGCCTTATCCTGTTTTTTCTTGTGCTCATGGGGATGCTCCCGTGCCAGACCCAGGCAACCCCACTTAAACCGGCTGGTACCTCATGGCACATTTCTGCCCTGGAAGCCACCTATGATCCGGCTCAAAACCTCTACATTGCCAAAGGAGAGGTGATCCTCACCGGAGATACCGCACGCCTTCAAGCCGACCATGTAATCTATAACAATTTGACCCAAAATGCCCGGGCCACAGGCCATGTAAAGCTCATCTCAGGAAAGGATACCATCAATTGCGACGCCATGGACCTGAACCTGGAGACAGAAACCGGCACCATCATGAACGGCATTATCTTTGTGGAAGAAAATAATTTCTATATTTCCGGGGATCACATTGAAAAAACAGGTAAAGCCACCTACACGGCTGACAGGGCATCCCTCACCTCCTGTGCCGGGGAAGATCCGGACTGGAAGATCACAGGCCGGGACATCCATGTGACCATTGAAGGATATGGCGTGGTAAAGCACGCCACCCTGTGGGCGGGGAATCTTCCGGCTCTTTACACCCCTTTTATGGCCTTTCCCGTTAAAAACAAACGCCAGACCGGTCTTCTTTCCCCCAGTCTCACATCCTCGGACCGCAAGGGATTTGAATATGAGCAGGCCCTGTTTCTGGCCCTGGGCCGAAGTATCGATGCCACCCTTAATGTGGATTACATGTCAGATCGAGGTATAAAATACGGGGCAGAATATCGGTACCTTAAGGACAACATTAATAAAGGCACCCTTTTTTTTGATTATTTAAAAGATGATAAAATTGATGATAGCACAGACGCCACCAGTGATTATGCCTATGACAGCACCCCCCAGCGCACCAACCAGGATCGATACTGGTTCCGCATGAAAAACGACCGGGAAATTTTCCCCCTGTGGAAGGCCCGGCTGGACGTTGATTATGTCAGTGACGAAGATTATCTCCATGAATTCAAAAAAGGATACACCGGCCTCACCGCCACAGACAATGCCTTTGAATCCACCTTTGGCAGGGATCTGGACGAGTACGACGACACCACCCGGAAAAATCAACTCAACATCAAACGGGCCTGGAGCCGTTACAACCTGAATATGGATGTTCTGTGGTATGACAATGTCACTGCCCGCCAGAATGACACCGACGACACCACTCTGCAGTCTTTGCCTGCCATCAGCTTTGATGCCATGCGGCAAAAAATGGGGCAATCCCCCCTGTATTTTGATCTGGGCTCCAGCTACACCTATTTTTTCCGGCAAGAAACCGCTGACTCGCTGATAACCGGCCAGCGCATGGATGTCTATCCTAAAGTATATCTGCCCTTTCATCTGGGGGGGCTTCAACTGGAACCCTCCTTGGGGGTCCGCCAGACCACCTGGTACACCGATGATGCCGTAAATATTGACGACACCCAAAACGGTTACAGCCACCGGGAACTTTTTGATATCAATCTGGATCTTTCCACCGTCCTCACCCGCATTTTTTCCCTGGACAATGCCCTTGATGAAAAAATTAAACACGAGGTCACCCCGGCCCTGACCTACACCTTTATCCCCCATGTGGACCAGACAGATATCCCCTATTTTGATGATGATGACCTCATTGACAAAGAGAGCACCCTGACCTGGCAACTGAGCCAGAGAGTGACCTCAAAACAACGGATGTCTGCCCCGGCCTCATCAAACACACCCAAATACACCTATCGGGAACTTGCCTGGCTGAAAATTTCCCAGGACTATCATTTTTCCGGCGAAGATGAAGACACCGAAAAATCTTTTTCCAATATTATGGTGGACCTTGAACTTTCACCGATGCCCCATGTTTACCTGGACACTGACATGGAGTGGTCCCCCTATGGCACAGGATTTTTTTCCCAAAACAGTGCCATCACCTTAAAAGACGACAAGCAAAACCGCATATATCTCCAATATCGATACAGCCAGGATGATGATGATGATGATGATGTTAATGATGATGAAACTGAATCCATTTACACCAGCGTTAACCTGGGGCTGACCCCAAGTCTGCGGGCATTTCTGGCGTATGAAAGGGATCTCTATGAAGACGAAGCCATTGAGACCAGCACCGGCGTTGAATTAAATCGCTCCTGCTGGTCCATGAAGATCTCCTACACTAACAGCTCCGATGACCAGTCAATCGGTTTTCTCATCAACCTGAAAAGCCTTGGAGAATTTGGGAACCAATAAACCAGTTCATTTTCAATCTTTGTTGTGGGTAAACCCAGGTAAACAACCAGGTCTGTCCGTGCCACTTTATAAGAAAAGACAGCATTAAAGTACCGACAACAGAGCCCCCGTCGGGGCGGCATGATTCCATTTTCAATCTTCATTGTGACAGCCTGCACTGTCATGCGGGTTATAAAAAATCTATATTGACCAAGCGAGTAAAAATCATTTATGAAATTGACCAAACAATGGTATGCACTGCTCACCCGAAGCCGATTTGAAAACGTAGTCCATGACAAGATCATGCAAAAATCCATCCATGTCTTTCTTCCCAAAATCAAGGTAAAAAGCCAGAGAAAAGACAGAAATAAAATGATCCATGTGCCCCTTTTCCCGGGCTATGTGTTTGTCAACATCTCCCCTGCCCCCCAGGAACAGCTCATGGTATTAAAAACCGTGGGAGCCGTTCGCCTTCTGGGATACAAAGCGGGTCCGGTGGCCATTCCGGACAATCACATTGAATCGTTAAAGATCATCACCGGTTCAGGCTTGGACATCATCACAGGATCGGGAACCAGCCTGGCCAAGGGTGACCCTGTCCTGGTGGTCAATGGCCCCATGACCGGTACCACCGGAGAATTTCTGCAATATAAAGGAAAAGGCAGGGTCATCATCAAGATTGAGGCACTGGGACAATTTGCCGGGGTGGAGATTGATGAGGCGGACATTGAAGAAACACCTCATATGGTCTCATAACCCCCTTGACTTATTGCTGTAATTTGTTTACTAAGTGTCTTTACTTTAAACTTTCGAGTTTAAGGTATCATTACCGTCAACAAACCGGGTCAGGCAAATCCCATGGGATGTTGCCTCCAGGTTATACCGCTGATTCCCAAAAAAACAAAGCAGGGGTGGCCCATGGCCAAAGAATTCCCTGTCAGCCGAAGAGGACCTATGAACAAACTTGAACTAATTTCCACCCTGAAGCAAAAAACAGGGCTTACAAAGGCCGAGGCCGCGGATGTGGTCCAGACTTTCTTTGATTCATTAACCCAGGCCCTGGTACAGGGCGAACGGGTTGAGATCCGAGGATTATGCAGTTTTTTTATCAAAGAGTATGAAAGTTACACTGGCAGAAATCCCAAAACCGGTGACAAAGTCACCATTCCCCCCAAAAAACTCCCTTTTTTCAAGTGTGGAAAAGAGCTTAAAGAACGGGTTGATTTTTAAGCCATGCCCCCGTTGTCATCCCCATCCCGGGCCGCCATCCTCCGGGAAAAACAGCCCCATGTCATCACCGGTCTGGAGGCAATTCTTTACAGTGGCAGACTGCCCAACGCACTGCTGTTCACGGGGAATTGGGACACCGGGAAAAAAGAGGTGGCCCACCTTTTTGCCATGTCCCTGAACTGCAGGACACCGGGCCGTAAAGACAGCCTAACTGAAAAAAAGGAAGCCCTGGAACCCTGTATGCACTGTGGTTCCTGCAAAAAAAGAATTGCTGGCATGCACCCGGATATCATTGTCATCACCCCGGAAAAAGATAAAATAAAAATCTCTCAAATCCGGAAAATTTACAGTTTGATCTCTTCCCCCCCCCACGAGGCGGCCCAGCGCATGGTCCTTGTGGTGGATGCCCACACCATGAACCCGGAAGCGGGCAATGCATTGTTAAAAATACTGGAAGAACCCCCGGCAGGCACTTTTTTTATTCTCACTGCCCAGGATTTGACCGGCCTTTTGCCCACCATCATCTCCCGGTGCAGACACTTAAGATTTAATCCCACGCCCCTGGGAGTATTGATCCACGAACTCCAGGAGAACACAGGCTCAAACCCGAATCAGACTGCCATCGCCGCAGCAAGCGCCGATGGCAATGTGGAAATGACCCGGCAGTTTTTAAACCTGGACCCAGTCTGCACCACGGACTGGGTAAGCCGGAGAGAATGGCTCATCACAGCCCTCACCAGATTAATGCATAACTATGCCCGGGGCATCACTGATGCTGCCCCGGCACTTTTTCTGGCAGAACGGCTGGCCCGGGACACCGGGGAATTAAAAATGATCCTGATCCTTATCAACACCTGGCTCCGGGATATCATGGTGATGGCCCATGATCCAGAACAGGTTATCAATAAAGACTTCTTCAACCTGCTCCAGGAACTTGTAAACACCTTACCCCGGGAAAAAGCACCCCAATGGATCAAGGCCCTGCACACAGCAGAAAAAAGCATCACTGCCAATGCCACCCCCCGACTGGTACTGGAATGTTTTTTTCTGGAAATATCATCCGCTCCGTAAATATTTGGGTTGGAAATGTAAATGTTTGGCCCGTGCCTCATATTCTCGTATTTGGGACTGCGTAGCATACTAATGTTAGGTGAGCAGGCGAATATGGGGTGTTGGTCGAATATTTACTGGAAATATCATTTAATAGGAGGTTATCATCATGACCAAAGTCGCAGGCATCCGATTCAAACCTGCCGGGAAAATATATGATTTTGACAGCGGCGTGTTTGTCCTAAATGCGGGTGACAAGGTAATTGTTGAAACCGAACAGGGATTGGGTTTTGGGGTGGTCACCATCCCCCCTGCCCCCCTTAAACCATCGGATAAAAACAAGCCTCTCAAAAAAGTCTTCCGCATTGCCACCGATGCTGACCATAAAAAAAGAGAAGAGAATCAAGTCCTTGAACAACAGGCCTTTGATTTTTGCCAGGGGTGCATCAAATCGCTTGCCCTGAAGATGAATCTTTTTTCCGTGGAAAGCACCTTTGACACCACAAAACTTACATTTTTTTACACAGCAGATGGTCGGGTGGACTTCAGGGAGCTTGTCAAACGCCTGGTCAAAGAATACCGCATCCGCATAGAAATGCGCCAGGTAGGCATCCGGAATCAATCCAAACAATGTGGGGGCATTGGCCGATGTGGCCGAGAAATATGCTGCTCCTCTTTTATGAACAACTTTGAACCGGTGTCCATTAAAATGGCCAAGGAACAGGGACTTTCCCTGAATCCCACCAAAATATCGGGTTTATGTGGCAGGCTCATGTGCTGCCTTACCTTTGAAAATGAGACCTATAAACACCTGAAAAAAAAGCTGCCCAAACCGGGTCGACTGGTGGAAACTGACGTAGGAAAGGGCAAAGTCATCCGTCAGAATGTGCTCAAGGGCAAGGTCTCCATCCGCCTTGAAGACGGATCAGAAACCGAGATCAGTGCAGAAAAGATATTAAAGGTTCACAAGGGAAAACCCCATACTTGATTACCTTAGTAGAATCCATGCATACACGAGGAAATACACATAAAATGAAAACAGATACCCCCCGGTTTTTCACCACCCCCATATATTATGTAAATGCCAAACCCCATTTGGGACATGCCTACACCACCATTACAACGGATGTGGCTGCACGGTACAGCCGAATGTGCGGCAATCCCACCTATTTTCTCACCGGAACAGACGAGCATGGCGATAAGATTGTCCAGGCAGCAGAACAGCAAAATATTACCCCCAAGGCCTTTGCGGACAGCATCAGTGGACTTTTTCAGGGACTGTGGCCCCAGCTTAACATCAGCAATGACCATTTTATCCGCACCACAAACCCGGAGCACATCAAGGTGGTTCAGTCCCTGTTAACCAAAATCCATGACAGTGGGGATATCTATTTCAGTGAGTATGAGGGGATTTACTGCTTTGGGTGTGAACGGTTTTACCAGGAGCGGGAACTGGTGGATGGAAAGTGCCCGGACCATGGCACAGAACCCAGCAAAATCAAAGAGTCCAACTACTTCTTTGCCATGTCAAAATACCAGGAGTGGCTCATTGATCACATTAAGAGTAACCCTGACTTTATCCGCCCCGAGCGCTACCGCAACGAGGTGCTCTCCTTTTTAAAGGAACCCCTGGAGGATCTGTGCATCTCCCGGCCCAAATCCCGGCTCACCTGGGGCATCACTCTTCCCTTTGACGACAACTATGTCACCTATGTCTGGTTTGATGCCCTGACCAATTACATCTCTGCCCTGGGCTATCCAGACGGGGATCTATATTCAAAGTTCTGGCCCCATACCCGGCACTTTGTGGCCAAGGACATCATCAAACCCCATGGTATTTTCTGGCCCACCATGCTCAAGGCCGCCGGCATTGACCTCTACCAAAGCCTTAATGTCCATGGTTTTTGGAATGCCAGCGGCAGCAAAATGTCCAAAAGCATTGGCAATGTCACCGACCCTGTGGAGGTGACCGAAACCTATGGCGTGGACCCCTTCCGGTATTTTCTCATGAGAGAGATGGTATTTGGCCTGGATGCCAACTTCACCGAGGATGCTATTGTCCAGCGCATCAATGCCGATCTTGCCAATGACCTTGGCAATCTTTTTTCCCGGGTGCTCTCCATGCTTCACCGTTACTTCAAAGGCGTGATACCGGAAACAGATCCCGCCCTGGAAGCAACAAAAGAACTCTCCCTCAAAACCCCGGCAGATCATGCCATTGATGCCTATATAAAGGCCATGGACAACACCGAGTGTCATAAAGCCCTTACAGCGGTGTGGGAATTTATCAGTATTTTAAATAAATACATTGACACCACGGCCCCCTGGACCCTGGCCAAGGATGATGCCGCCGCAGGAGAGCTTGCCATTGTCATCACCAACATGGTGGAGGGTCTTCGCCTCATTGCCTGCCTGATCCACCCTGTCATGCCCGGCACCGCCAGGACAATGCTGGGCATTCTGGGCCTTGAAAAATCAGATGCCAATGATTTTTACACCATGGAAGAACTCACCCATTGGCCCTTTATGAAGCCCGGCATGACCATAAAAAAGCCCCCCATGCTCTTTCCCCGGGTGGAGGTGGACAAATCAGAAAAACCCGACACTGGCATCGACACCAATAAAAATAAAATCCAGAAGGGATTAAAAAATCTAAAACCAGAAATTACCTTTGAGGAATTCTCCAGGCTGGATCTGCGCACAGGAACAATTGTGGCCGCAGAAAAGATAAAGAAATCAAATAAATTATTGAAACTCCAGGTTGATCTTGGCCAGGAGACGCGCCAGATCATTGCCGGTATTGCCAAAAGCTATGAGCCCGACGTCCTCATTGGCAAACAGGTGGTGGTGGTGGCCAACCTGAAACCTGCAAAGCTCATGGGTGAGGTTTCCCAGGGAATGATTGTGGCAGCCAATGGCAAAAAACAACTTTTTCTGGCAGGATTTGACGAATCTGTCACGTCCGGCCTTCCCGTGAAATAACGGGATATTTTTACTGTGAATTCTTCCAAACCCACAAACCCGTGGCAAAAATTTCAGCCCAGCAATCGTAACCGTTTCAAAAACAAGCGGTTGTCCCCGTTTTTTACGCTCACCCTGGCTTTCATGGTGATGGGGATTGCGGCATGGGCCATGGTGGCTTTCTTCCCGGCAATCCGTGGAGCAGTAACGGACATGGTCTCTTTTCTCAGGACATCCTCCCTGGAAGATGACTCCCTGGAAGATGACTCCCTGGAAGATGACTCCCTGGAAGATGACTCCCTGGAAGATGACTCCCAGACAGACGCTTCCGGGAAACTCACCCGAAAACAAGTGATCTCTCTCTTGACGCCATCGCTCTTGAACAACCTGACCACCGGACATCTCACCATCTTAAGGGAGGACCGGGCACTGACCATTGAAACAGGTCTGGACCCGCCTTTGCAGGGCTTCCTGCTGGATGAAATCACCCATTTAAAGACCTTGACCCGGGCAAAACCGGAAATCATTGCCATGGTGGTCATGGTTCCAGACACCGGGCAAATACTTGCCATGGCCGGATTTGATGCCAGTTCACCCGAAACCAATCCCTGTATTTCCAAGGAATATCCCGCTGCCAGTATTTTTAAAATTATTACGGCATCGGCGGTGCTGGAGGAACACCTCATGGGGCCCAAGACCCCCCTTTTCTTCAATGGCGGCAAATACACCCTATACAAGCGCCAGCTCAAGGAAGTAAAAAACAAGTACACCGCCCGCACCACCCTGAAAAAAGCCTTTTCCCAGTCCATCAATCCAATATTTGGAAAGCTGGGAAGGCATGAACTGGGGGCGGATCAATTAAAAAAATATGCGAACAGCTTTGGATTTAACCAGCCTCTGGACACTGATTTCAGGGCATTATCAGGTTCCATAACGGTGACGGACAAGCCCTACCAATGGGCAGAAGTGGCCTGTGGTTTTA
>Ga0208900_1001318_pt1 | contig 13332 bp, 5 predicted proteins | sample AntAceMetag02UKK_FD_184763 | JGI IMG/M metagenome (GOLD analysis project Ga0208900, IMG submission 184763) | Saline lake microbial communities from Ace Lake, Antarctica - Antarctic Ace Lake Metagenome 02UKK (SPAdes) (version 2) | ecosystem: Environmental > Aquatic > Non-marine Saline and Alkaline... | reverse complement strand
TCATCTCCTCCAACCCTGATAACCAGCAGTATTATTTGGATCTGAAAAAAACAGATGATTTTGATGCCATCATTGATAACAAGGCGTCAACCATTGGCGAATCAAAACTGGATCGTTTCTACTATGAAGCGCTACGCCGGGTGATGGAATGCCAGGATACCACATATGCCACTGGCTATAAAATCTGGCAGCATGAACTGGAATGGCAGGAACACAAGGCAGCCAGGACCGGATACCTGTTCTTTGGGGCGCCCAATGAGCGATCAACGGCTGTCCCTCAACGAGATTTTTATCTTTATTTTCTTCAGCCCAATGAACAGCCCCGATATAAAGACGTCAAAGAACCGGATGAAGTTTTTTTTAAGCTCAAGGGAAAAGATGAGCTGTTTCAGGCAAATCTGAAAAACTATGCAGCTGCCCTGGAACTTGCTTCCACATCTTCCGGTAATGCCAAGGCCACCTATGAATCCAAAGCCAATGGTTTTTTAAGAAAACTGGTTCAATGGCTCCAGAAAAACATGGCAGATTCATTTGAAGTGACTTATCAGGGGCAGTCAAAATCTTTGACAGCTTGGTCGAAAGGCAAATCCATCAGGGATCTGTCAGGAATTGCCACTCATGAAACCATCAACTTCAGGGATCTGATCAATATTGTTTCCGGAATTATCCTTTCCCCCCATTTTGGGAATCAGTCCCCGGCTTATCCATTCTTTTCCATCATGATTACGGGAGACAATCGATCTCAGGCGGCTCAGGATGCATTAAGGGCTATTGGGGGCCAAAGTCGTACCAAGCAAGCTACTGCTGTTTTGGATGCACTTGAACTCCTCGATGGTGATAGAATAGAACCCTATAAATCCCAATATGCTACTCTAATTCTTGATCGGCTCAAACAAAAGGGCCATGGCCAGGTGGTGAACCGTAGTGAAATGATAAAAGATGACCATGGTCTGGAATATTTGAATCCGGAATCAGCCAGACTGGAACCGGAATGGGCTCTTGTTGTCATTGCCACTCTTGTTTATTCCGGGGATATTATCCTGGCAATACCTGGTAAAAAATTTGATGCTACATCTCTTAAACTGATGGCTGGGTCTACAATGGATGAGCTGACAAGGTTTAAGCATCTGGAGCAGCCCAAAGAATGGAACCTACCTGCCCTGAAATCACTTTTTGAACTCCTGGGAATGACCCCTGGCATGGCCCAGCTTATTACTCAAGGGAAGGAACAACCCGTAATACAACTCCAGCAGGCTGTTGAAAAAGTGGTCAAGCGGATCGTGTTGACTCAGCAGACTCTACATGAAGGCCTGACTTTTTGGGGGGTGGACCTGCTGGCCGGTTCATCGCTTTTAAAAGAGGCCAATCATCTTGAAGAGGCAAAGGTGTTTTTTGAGTCTTTGCAGGCTTATTCAACTCCTGGGAAATTGAAAAATTTTCAATACAATGCGCAGAAGGTTGTCTCATTTGAAACATCTATACAGGCTTTGGATGACGTTGATGCCGTCCAGCGGTTCATATCTGAACTTGTACCCTTGGCTTCCTGGCTCTCAACTGCTGATGCAGTTCTGCCAGAAAGTCATGGGTGGGTAGACAGAATGAACTCCACTCGCCAGGATATCATCAAAGAGATTCAGGATAAGGGTTTTAGTGTTCAAAAGATTAGTTCTTCAGACTTTAATAAGCTCCTGTTAAAATTAAAAAAAGAATATATCAATGCGTATATAGATCTGCACACAAAAGCCCGACTGGGGGTGAATGATGATAAACGCAAAGCAACACTCATGGGAGATCCAAGGGTTCAGACCCTTCAAAAACTAGCCGGAATAGAACTTATGCCCCGGCAACAGTTAAATGATTTTTTTAATCGGCTTACCCCTTTGAAAAGTTGTTTTTCTATGACAGAGAAGGATCTTGAAAAATCACCTATCTGCCCTCATTGCAATTTTCGTCCATCTGTTGAAAGCCCGAAAGGGGCAGGTTCACAGGTCTTGGACCAGCTTGACGAAAGGCTTGATGTTATTAGGAAAAACTGGATGGAAACCCTGTTGGATAACCTTGAAGACCCAATTACCAAAGGCAACCTGGATCTGTTAAAAAAAGATGACAAAAAGAAAATTGATCAATTCACAAACTCCAGAGAATTACCTCTGCCATTGGATAATAATTTTGTTCAGGTTTTAAAGGAAGCCTTGTCCGGATTGACCAAAGTTGCGATTAAAACAACAGACCTCCAAAAAGCCCTTCAAGTCTCGGGTGGGCCTGCAACACCTGAAGAAATGAAAAAACGGTTTGATGCGTATGTTGACACCCTGACAAAAGGCAAAGACCCTGCAAAAGTTCGGATTGTTTTGGAATAAACATTTTGGGGCGCATACTTTCGTGTATACTACCTGCCTACGACGATATTTCTAAAGCAGACATAAACTTGTTGAACAATATTAGGTAGAATCAATAATAAGGATATTCATATGGGCAATAAAGAAATAGGGCTGTTTAAAACAAAAGTAATTCCAGCAAAAAAGGGGTCAGATAGGCTTTTCGAAGAAGTCTTTGAGAATAATCAAGGGCCAATCACTTGTCTGGGTATGGAGTTTGAAAATAATGAAGCCCGCAGGACCCATTTTATCGAAATACTAAAAGAAAAACTCAAAGATCCTGAGTTCAGAAAAATTGAAGGCTTTCCTATTGGAGAAGATGAAGATATTCTGACACTATCTGACCCTCCTTACTATACCGCTTGTCCGAATCCCTGGATTGAAGATTTTATTAAAGAATGGGAGCTTCAAAAACCGGAAAAACCTAAAGATTATCAATACCATCGAGAACCATTTGCGGCTGATGTTAGTGAAGGTAAAAATGACCCCATCTACAATGCCCACTCCTATCACACAAAAGTTCCCCATAAGGCTATTATGAGGTATATCCTGCATTATACTGAGCCGGGTGATATTGTATTTGATGGGTTTTGTGGCACAGGAATGACGGGTGTGGCAGCACAGATGTGTGGGGATAAAGCAGCTGTTGAATCGCTTGGAGTTACTAAACTATCCCCGGAACAAAAATACAGAGTTGAAAAAGATGGAACTATTTTAGAAAGACAGATTAATGAAAATGGTAAATTTGTGTGGGCCTTATATTCAAAATTGGGGGTCCGTAAAGCTGTTTTAAATGATCTCTCTCCTGCCGCTACTTTTATTGCCTATAATTATAATACACCAGTTAATGTTCAAACTTTTGAGCGTGAAGCAAAGCGGGTTCTTAAGGAAGTTGAAGATGAATGCGGCTGGATGTATGAAACAATTCATACGGACGGAAAGACAAAGGGAAAAATTAATTACACTGTGTGGTCGGATGTTTTTGTATGTTCTGAATGTTCAGGAGAAGTGGTGTTTTGGGACGCTGCTGTTGATAAACAATCATACAAAGTTATGGATGATTTTTTGTGTCCTCATTGTAAAGCCGAATTGGTTAAAAGAGGGCTTGAAAGATCATGGTCAAATGAATACAACCTGGAACTTAGCATGGTAAGAAAGTCTACAAAACAAATTCCTGTTTTAATACATTATAAAATAGGAAAAACAACTTTTATTAAACGTCCTGATCAATCGGATATAGATACGCTTAAGAATATCAAAACACAACATATTGATACAAGAATTCCCACAGATCACCTTCCAGAGGGTGACAAAATGAGCGACCCACGTGCGGTAGGGATTGGGTATGCATGTGAGTTTTATACCAAAAGATCACTGAAGGCTCTCAGTCAATTTGTATACTTAGCCCAAACGTCTACGCTTTCAACAAGATTGTTGTTTAATTTAACTTCATCAGCAGTTGTATTAAGTCGGCAATATCGATTTCGTTCACAAAATGGTAGCCTTGGAGCTGGGGGGGGGCCAATGAATGGGACTCTGTATGTTCCCTCACTGATAAAAGAAATCCCTGTTACTAAAGTTTTAGGACAGCATTCAAAAAGGTCTCTGAAAATTTTTAATACCTTATCAAAATCGATGAATGTTCTTCAGACTGGAACGCTTTCTTTCTTAAATAGCTGTTCGAATGAGTCTCTGGATTATGTATTTATTGACCCTCCTTTTGGATCAAATATTATGTATTCTGAACTAAACTTCCTTTGGGAATCATGGCTTAGAATTCGAACGAATTCAAAAACTGAAGCGATTGAAAATAGAACGCAGAGGAAAGGCATTGAGGAATATCGTGAATTAATGACTAAATGTTTCAATGAAATTTATAGAGTTTTGAAACCCGGCCGTTGGTTAACCGTAGAGTTTTCAAACACAAAAGCTGCTGTGTGGAATAATATTCAGTCAGCGCTTACCGAAGCTGGTTTGATAGTAGCAAACGTTTCTGCATTAGACAAAAAACAAGGTAGCTTCAACGCTGTTAATAATCCCACTTCAGTAAAGCAGGATCTCGTAATATCAGCATACAAGCCCAGTAGTGGTTTTGAAAAAAGGTTTTCAAATGAAGCTCAAACTGAAGAAGGAGTATGGGACTTTATCCGGACCCACTTGAAATACTTGTCCGTCATCAAAAAACAAGGGTTGGAGATTGCAATGGTTCCTGAACGTGACCCCCGTATCCTTTTTGATCAGGTGGTTTCTTACTATGTACGCAAAGGCTATCCTGTACCAATTTCCAGTCAAGAGTTTCAGCTTGGTTTATCTCAACGATTCTCAGAGCGTGATGGGATGTATTTTTTGCCGGAACAGGTGGCTGAATATGATCGCAAAAAAATGATAGGTGGAGGCCGACCCATCCAACAGTCTTTGTTCGTATCTGATGAAGCTTCTGCCATTGAATGGCTCCGAAATCTCCTCCGTGATAAGCCCAAGAACTTTCAGGGTCTTAATCCTTTATTTATGAAAGAAATCAGTGGTTGGAATAAAAACGAGAAACCTCTGGAACTTTCAATCTTACTTGAACAAAATTTTCTATGTTATGATGGCAAAGGCTCTGTTCCTTCCCAAATCCATTCTAATCTTTCAACCGATCATAAGGATATGCGCAAATTACAAAAGGATGATCCTGCTTTGATCGCAAAAGCAAAGAATCGTTGGTATGTGCCAGATCCAAACAAAATAGGCGATTTGGAAAAGCTTCGGGAAAAATCATTGTTGAGAGAGTTTGAACACTACAAACAAGCCACAAAAAAATTAAAGATATTCAGGTTAGAAGCTGTCAGAGCAGGATTTAAAAAAGCATGGCAAGAAAAGGATTATGATATCATTATCGGTGTAGCAGAAAAAATTCCAAACAAGATTCTGGAAGAAGACTCCAAATTGCTCATGTGGTATGACCAGGCAGTTACAAGAAGTCAGGGATAAAAAGAATGTGATCGAATTATACGATGAACAGTATCAGTTCAAATCTGTACCCTTTTGTGATTAAAAATGGAGTGGCTATATGGGAATGAATGATCAAGAACTTTTAAAGCTGCTATCAGCGCATGAGTGGAATGATGTTGAATTTAAAGAAGCAAAAATAGGTGTACCAAAAAATGCCTATGAATCTGTTTCTGCTTTTGCCAATACCGAGGGGGGGCATCTGGTTTTTGGTGTAAAAAAAGATGGTTCAGATTTTGAAGTTGTTGGGGTTCTGGATGTTGATAAGGTCCAGAACGAATTCTTGTCTTCATTGCGCCAAAAAGACAAAATAAGCCAGATCATTGATGTTCAAGAACACCTGCATAAGGTTGATAAAAAAGATTTGCTTGTATTTTACATACCGGAATCTTCTCGATTTGAAAAACCAGTATATCTAAATGGAAATTTCAAACGAAGTTTTTTGCGCAAGGGGGCTTGCGATGTAAAATGTTCCCACGATGAAATGGAGCGCCTTATAAGGGATGCTTCCAATGAACGCTATGACGGTGAAACACTTATCGAGATATCTGCAGATTCGTTTTATGATGAGGGAACTGTTAATTGGTATCGAAAGTATTTCAACCAACAACAACCTGGTCGACATGAGACACTTTCAGACCAAATGTTTTTATTGGAATGGGGTTTTATGAAGGAAATTGGGGAGAGATTGGCTCCAACACGGATGGCTGTGCTACTGTTCGGGAAAGGCAGATATGTTCGTCAGATCCTTCCAAGGGCGATTGTTGATTATCAACGAATTGATTCTAATTTTATTGACTGGACACCGGAAAAACGTTGGGATGATCGAGTTGTTTTTGAAGAGAATATTATTCAAACATGGTTAGGGTTAGTTGAAAAATACATGCGACTTTCTGAAAGTTCCTTTTCTGTTGATTCAAAAACGTTAAGACGCAATGATGATCCGCCGGATTATATTTCATTTCGTGAAGCCGCCATAAATCTTCTTATTCATCAGGATTATGGCGACCACTCAAGAAAACCGGTAATAAAATTTTTCAAAGATAAAACCATTTTTTGGAATCCTGGAGATGCCTTTGTGAACAAAGCAGAATTGCTGGACGCCAGTGAGAAGGAAGTCCGTAATCCGTCTATAGTGAATGCATTTCGGCGAATTGGTTTAAGTGATCAGGCGGGTACGGGTATCCGGTCCATTTTTAATAACTGGAATTATCTTGGAAACACACCTCCTGAGGTCATAAATAACAAATCTGCTAAAACCTTTGAGCTGTCCCTTTTAAAAGAAAAACTTCTTTCTGAAGAACAGATTGTTTTCCAATCTTCAATCGGTGTGCATTTGTCTCCAGAGAATGCGTCTGTTTTTGCATATGCCTGTAAGCATGACAAGCTAACACTTACTGACATAAAGGCGATTACAGGAAAAACGACATTGGAATGCCGAAAAATAGGTGATTATTTAGTTGTTCAGGTCTTGTTGCAAAATGTTGATGACAAAAACTTTGAGGTTGCCGAGCACCTTAAGGCTCGTTTTGTAGAATCCAATACGGATTCAGTCTCAACGGATAGTGTTCAGGTCGATAATGATGCAAGTACAGACTTGACCTCTTCAAGTGTACAAGTCGATGCTGTGGCTGTTCAAAAAATCCATGATAGTAGTAAACAAGTTATCAAATTGACTGAGAACCACCGCCTGATTTTAAAGCTTTGTCAAGCGCCTAGAAGTCTGGCTGAGTTGCTGGAAAACACTGGTTATAGTAATCGTGGCTATTTTAAGAAAAATTTTATAAATGCCTTGATTTCCAGCGGCTTAATGAAGATGACCAAGCCGGACAAACCGAATGCCAGTGATCAAAAATATGTTTTGACAGATGGAGGGTTTCGACTTGTACACGAAGAATAGAAGCTTGTGTACAAGTCGTTACTTATGCCATAGGAACTTGTTCATTCAACCACTGCACAAGTTGATAATAACAAAACTTATACTTGTGCACAAAAAAATAACCAAACACATATTCAAGTCATATGCAGTTTTCTGGGAGTTAAAGAGGATTGTCCTATGATTACGGAATGGCAACACAGCACTATTCATAATTGCATCTGCAAAATAATTGAAGAGCAAATTTTATGGGGTCAGACTATTTGCCGGGTTTGGATGCCGTCAAGTGATGCTGTGGTCAAGGTTCCTAAGGACAGCCTGAAATCAATTTTTGTTGACTTAAATCCGGAGACTGAAAAAGCCAGGGTTTCTTATGTTGCATCGGCAGCCAAGGTGGCAGACGCATTGGAAAATTCTTCCAGCAGGGAAGAAGGTCATGTGCTTTTGGCGCCCATGGATTCTAAAGTAATTCCATTGCCCCATCAGATTCATGCTTTGTCCAGAGCTGTCTCAAACGATCGGGTCCGGTACCTTTTAGCGGATGAGGTTGGTTTGGGAAAGACCATAGAGGCAGGTTTGATTCTACGGGAGCTCAAGCTGAGGGGATTGGTCCGGCGCACCCTTGTGGTGTCACCTAAAGGGATTGCCACCCAATGGGTCAGCGAGATGCAGGCCCACTTTAATGAAAAATTTCAAATGATCTTGGGTGAAGATTTGAAAACTCTTCACCGGATTTCTGCCACTCCCTGGACTCTATTTGACCAGGTGATTGTCTCTCTTGATTCTGTAAAACCCATGGACAAACGGCAAGGATGGTCAAAGGAAAAAATCGATACTTATAATCAGACCCGGTTTGAAGACTTGGTGACCGCAGGCTGGGATTTGATTATCGTTGATGAGTCCCATCGTCTGGGGGGCAGCACAGACCAAGTGGCCCGGTATAAGTTAGGAAAGGGGCTTTCTGAGGCCGCACCATATTTACTTTTGCTTTCTGCCACCCCACACCAGGGCAAAACAGATGCGTTTCATAGATTGATAAGCCTTCTGGATGAAACTGCTTTTCCAGATATGGAGAGTGTTACAAAAGAACGTGTTTCCCCTTTTGTGATTCGGACGGAAAAACAAAGAGCATTGGATGCCACTGGAAAACCATTGTTTAAGCCCCGACTGACTCAAATGTCTCCGGTTTGCTGGGAAACTCAGCATCATCTTCAAAAACTTTTGTATGGGGCGGTAACAGATTATGTCCGGGAAGGATATAATCAGTCAATCTTGAATAAGAATCGGCATATCGGATTTTTAATGATTCTCATGCAGCGCCTGGTGGTGTCAAGCACACGTGCCATAAGGGCTACTCTGGAAAAACGGTTGGAAGTATTGCAAAACATTCAGTCTTTTACCATTGGACAATTAAACAGCCCTGAGTTTTCGGATATTGACCCGGATGCGGTCTATGATCTGGACGCCCAGGAGCTTTTAGATGAATTGATGAAGACCCGTATGGCAGCATTGGAAAATGAAGCCAGCCAGGTTGAAACCCTGTTGAATGCAGCCCGGGAATCTGAACAGGCCGGACCGGATGCAAAGGCCGAATGTCTTATCGACTGGATATATCAACTTCAGTCAGAAGAGAACCAGTCAGATCTGAAAATATTAATATTTACGGAATTTATTTCCACCCAACAGATGCTTAAAGAGTTTTTAGAGGACCGGGGAATATCGGTTGTTCTGCTCAATGGCGCCATGGACATGGACGCAAGAAAACAGGCCCAAGATGACTTTAAGGAAATTGCCCGGATCCTGGTTTCAACGGATGCCGGAGGGGAAGGCCTGAACCTTCAGTTTTGCCATGTAGTTATCAATTATGACATTCCCTGGAATCCCATGCGAATGGAGCAGCGCATCGGGCGGGTAGATCGTATTGGCCAGCCAAAGAAGGTCCGGGCTATTAATTTTGTTTTTCAGGATTCTGTGGAGTTCCGGGTTCGTGAAGTTCTGGAGGAAAAGTTATCCATTATCTTTAAGGAATTCGGGATTGATAAAACCGGCGATGTGCTTGACTCTGCCCAGGCAGGTGAAATTTTTGAGGAGATCTTTACATCGGCAATCCTGAATCCGGATGAAATTGAGCAGTCCGTTGATCATTCTCTGGCCAGGATTAAACATGAAATGGATGTGATCCAAGAAGAGTCTGCCGTTTATAGCATATCAGATGAATTTGATATCCATGCGGCCCAGCGGTTAAGGTCCCACCCCCTTCCCCATTGGATTGAAAGAATGATCACTTCCTATTTAAAGACCCAAGGGGGAAAATCAATCAGAAAAAGGTTTTGGTGGGAATTGCACTGGCCGGATAAGACGGTGGATAAAAAAGTGGTGTTCAATTCAAAAGATGCATTGAAGTATGCAGGAACAAATCTGCTGAACCTTGAAAGCCCAAAGGTAAAGGGCCTTACACTACAGATTCCCCAGATGGCAAAGTCCCAGCCCATACCACGGGTGAATATTTCAAATCTGCCAAATGACCTTAAGGGGTATTGGGGTCTGTTTGAAATAAGGATCTCATCCCAGATTGGAATACAGGATTCACAATTGAGAACCCCCACCATGCGCCGGGGATTCTTAAGCGTTTTTTCAACGGAAGAGGGAAAAGTATATCTGCCGACAGCCAGACATATTTGGGATACAATGACAGATACTGAACCTTTATTCCATGGGATATTATCCATTGAAGAGTCCGTTGAAGCTTTTGAATGGCTCCAGACTGTTGCTGAAGATGCGGGTAAGGATCTGTTTAATACATTACAGCAGAATCACATGGAAGCCCTTTCAAAAGAGAAAGAAAGAGGGGATTACTTTTTTGAATCCCGTAAAAAATCAATTGAACTGGTTGGTCTTCCAGAGGTCAAGCAGTATCGGTTGAATAAGCTATTAGAAGATAAAACAGCCTGGCAAAAAGATTTAAAAATGGCCGCCCTAATTATTCCTGAAATTAGACCGCTCTTGTTGTTGAAGATTGAACAAGGAGAAACCCATGAATAGCTGGAGGAACAATATCCTTGCAGAGTTTATCCCAAATGTTAGCAAATTAACCCTGGTGGCTGACCCCGATCTGCTCTTGACCGAAGAAAAGCTTGCCATTGAACTGCGGAACAGAGGATTTGATCTGATAGAGTTTGATGATGCAATTGAATTTCGATATTCCTATGAATTAAAGTATAGAAGCATATGGGATAAGGGCGATCATACAGATCTTGTTGTTATCCTTCGGTTTGGTCTTTCTGACATGGATCTTCTCCCCTATGATTTACTGAAAACCGGTAGAAAACTTTCTTTTGACCTTGGACAGCTTTTCCCGAACATGAGCTACCCCATTGTGGAGAAACTGGATCGAAGCCTTCTGGATGATCTGTTTTTTGCCCAGGAAAAAAACATGCCAGATCGGATGGGTGATAATGCCACAAAGGACTTTATACTGCGCCATGTGTTTAAAATTGCAGCAGAACTCATCAGCACAAAAGCAGATTTACTACGAATGCTGCTGCGCTTGCATTATAGCAATGTTGCTCTTCCTTTGATTCTTGATCAGCGCTTAGTCCAGGTAATTCAAGCCCAAAAAACATTTCATGACTGGCCTTTAGAAGACATTGTGGGTGACACTCAATCTTTTTTTTCTTTTTTACAGGAACGGTGGCCGATTTTTCTGAATACATTAAAAGAAAAGCCGGACCAAATAGATGAAAACTTTGGTGAGTATGGTCTCAAATTTAAAGGTCCTGAACTCTTGCCTTTTGATCACCAGGATATCCTTGTCTATATTGATAACCTTTTTGTTGAAAGAAAATTGAAACCAATTCAAAAAGATGACATCATTCTGGATAAAACCTCTTGGATCAGAAGTGGCATTGCATGTCATGGAAAAGATGACAAGGCTGTTCGTATCTCTCGGCTGTTTGATCTAATTGAAAAGGAACAGCCCTCGGAAAACAGTCGTTACATGGACTGGACATCTCTTGCTCTGAAAAAGGCGGAACTTGAATCCCTTGTTTATGCGGAATTTGAGATCCAACAAAGCAAACGGTTTTTTAAGATGAAAAATAAGTTAAATCAGGTTTTTGCCCAATGGTTAAGCACACATTTTTCCGGTCTTATAAACCTGCCGCCTACCAATCCAGTTATGCTTCATCATGTTCCCAGGCAGATGGCAAGAACTATCGAATCTTCAAACAAAAATCGTGTTGCTCTGATTCTGGTTGACGGGCTGGCCTTGGATCAATGGATTAGTATCCGGCAAATTTTACAGGAGCAGTCCAAAGACCTGATAATGCGTGAATCGGCTGTATTCTCTTGGATTCCCACACTCACTTGCGTTTCAAGACAAGCTCTTTTTTCCGGAAAACCACCCCTATATTTTCCAAAATCGATTCATACAACAAATAATGAAAAAAAATTATGGGAACAGTTCTGGGAAGGTTTTAGCCTGCCACGTCTTGATGTGGGATATCAAAGAAGCTTGGGGAATGGGGATGCCATAAAAGCTGTGGATTCTGTTCTGGATCCGGAAAGGACAAAGGTTGTTGGCCTTGTCATCGATACGGTGGATAAGATTATGCACGGTATGCAACTTGGCGCAGCGGGGATGCATAACCAGATCAGACAATGGTGTAAAAAAGGTTTTTTATCCTCCTTGATTGAATATCTTTTGGAACATAATTTTCAGGTGTGGCTGACATCAGATCATGGTAATATAGAATGCAATGGAATGGGACGGCCTTCAGAAGGAGTTATTGCAGAAACCCGAGGTGAGCGTGTAAGGGTTTACCCGACAACCGAGTTAAGGGCACAGGTTGCCAGAAAATTCCCAGGAACGGTAAATTGGCGCCCGAATGGTTTACCTTCTGAGTACTTCCCATTAATGGCCAATGGAATAGATGCTTTTGTAAGTAAGGGCAAAACAATTGTTGCCCACGGCGGTATCTCCATTGAAGAGGTAATTGTCCCCTTGGTGAAATTTGAAAGAAAGTGAACTTAAATGAACAGTAGACATAATAAAATTGGCATAAAACATATAATCCGTCTGGAATGGATGGACAAAACTGTGGACATGATTCTGGCCGGTATGTCGCAGACAGAAATCAGAGAAGAATTAAACGCTTATTTGGCTAATAAAAAGCAGAGTGGCGGAACAGGTGAAAGAGGAGAACAAGCATACAAGAAAGCCGTCACCAATCTGATGCACACTTGGTGCATACCGGATAAGGAAACTTTACCATTCAGAGATGCACTATTGGCCCTGGCAAAAAAGACCCCTATTTCAGACAGAATGCCACTGCACTGGGCTATGATAAGCGCAGCCTATCCTTTTTGGGCCGGTGTAGCAAAGCAGACTGGACGATTGCTGAATCTTCAGGATCAAATCACCAAAAAACAAATCATTCAACGGCTTAAAGAGCAGTATGGTGATCGGGAAACCATCAGCCGTTATGCGAGGTATGTTATCCGGTCCTTTGTTGCCTGGGGTATTCTTAAGGATGCTTCCGTCAAAGGTAATTATCTCCCGATTAGTCACATTTCAGCAGATCAGCACCAAACTGTTGTATTGGTGGAAAGTCTGCTGCTTGTCTCACCCGAATCTGCACTTGCCTTGAGGGATGTGATGAATTCCCCAGCGCTGTTTCCTTTTAAGACTTCCTTGTTAACGGGGGATTATCTACAGAAGAACTGCTCACGTATCACTGTTAATCAGTATGGCCCAGGAGATGAAATGCTAAGGCTTAAGGATGCAAAAAAGTGAGATTTCTTGGTATTTCCAAAATCATATGCCGCCAAAACATTCATGAATCATTCTACCAAATAATCCTTGATAATAATTGAAATTCAGCAAATTTTTGTACTTCCTGATTTGCAGTATCAATAAAACACTCAAACTGCTCAAGTGGCATGAAAAGACCGGCCATATCCATTTGATTAAAAAAAGTCATGCGGTTGATGAGGTGACGTTCAACTTATCTTTTTATTTCATAAAATACCTGGGTTGAACCAAAGCTTTTGGCGCTATCCATGTAACTTTCAGACATGGTTTTTATA
>Ga0208900_1001316_pt1 | contig 13342 bp, 5 predicted proteins | sample AntAceMetag02UKK_FD_184763 | JGI IMG/M metagenome (GOLD analysis project Ga0208900, IMG submission 184763) | Saline lake microbial communities from Ace Lake, Antarctica - Antarctic Ace Lake Metagenome 02UKK (SPAdes) (version 2) | ecosystem: Environmental > Aquatic > Non-marine Saline and Alkaline... | reverse complement strand
ATATAATAGTGAAACCAAGGGAATTTTTCCTTTCCAAACTCCATTTTTTGGGTAAGATTTATTGGAGGAAAAATTGACTTTACTTTCGATACAATAATTGTATTTTGTATTGTTGTCTCACTAGATGCAAATTTCCTATTCTCCCACTTTTTAATATTAAATGGCCACAGTAAGTCAGCTGGAGTACAAACACTTAGGTTACCTGATCCGTTTATACTACCTCCACCAACAGAAATTTTGATTTCTCCCTTAAGAATCCCAGCAAGATTTAAAGTCCCAGACCCATCAAGTGCTTTCAGTTTATTATCATATTCGATTTCTCCACCTGAAACATCATGGTCAAAAAGCTTCAGTGTACCCTCCCCGTGAAAATAGGAGATTGGATGTATTGTAAATGTCATATCATCAAATTTTAATGGCTGTCCTAGCACAGGCACCTCAATACCCGTTTCAATATCGACTCCACCAACAATTTTCCAATCTTCTGTGGATAAATCATCCAAACCGGCGGTTATTTCTGTTATGAATAATCCTGTTGAACCTATTGGAACTTTTGTCCCAACCGTACAAGTAATTTCATAAATGTCGCCATGAATAAATTCAATTTCTGCACCAATGCTCAGTAGTTTTAATCCACGACTTTTGTATAAATCTAAAAATTCACTGAAAGACAAGCTATCTATAATTTTGTTTTCTTCATCATTTACTTCAATAAGCAATTGATCAAATTTTTTGATTAGATTTAATGAATCAGCCACCGATTTTGATTTGATAAAATCGCCGGGAATGTTGAGCTTAAACTCCCCTCCATATGTTTGTGTATTGGTATTAAAATAAAGCCGAACATCTTCCAATGAAACAAACCCTATGTCCGCTGAAATATCATTAATATCTACCATCGTTTGAATCCCGTTTGTTTTTGACAATATCCTACTCCCCGATATATCCTCTACATAAAAAGGAACAGATTGTCCGGATTTTTTCAAATATGCTAAAACATTATCGAGGGGAAAGGGCATCTTTGCAATGCTTTTTATTTCTAAAAAATCCTCATCTTCATCAATAACCAACATCCCAATCGTAATATTAAAACCTCCGATTTTGAAAGTCCCATCTACAATATCATCAAAAGTTTGAGGAATGAGACTATTGCCTTCTACATAATACTTAACATCAACCCCATCATTCTTAATCCAATAAACTTCCTCATCACCAATGTCCTTTGCAAACATTCCACAACCAACGCTTACTTCAGGGTTAGCCAAGCCTGGACTTAAATCAACAACGATTTCTTCATCGAAATACAAAACATTATTTATTTGAACATTTCCATTTAAGGTGTATTTGTGTTTTGGGTATTCAACAATATAATCTGCATAAGCTTTTAAATATTCGTTTATTTGAAGGAAATCCAATCCTTCCGGAAGTAATTCAAAGTTTAATAACATGGATTCACCTTCAACTAAAACTTCTTTCTGATAATCCTGGTAACCCTCTGCTTCAATGGTTAGTAAATAATTATCTGAAGGTATATTGTCAAATTGATATAATCCATTAAACAAACTTTGCAGGGTGAAAAGATTATTTTGGTTGCTGAGTGTTAGTGTTGCACCCTCAATACCTGTGGCAGTGTTTTCATCAGTAACATAACCATGCAATTGGACCGGAGGTTGGGCTGTAAACCAGGGGTTGTTGCTCCATGCACTCCATTCACCTGAAGAACTGTTTTTTGCCCTTACACGCCAGTAATAAACCCCATAGGATAATTCCGCGTTCGAACTATAAATCGTTTCATTTCCTGAAATTGTTGAATCGTTTACCAAACAAACAGAAAAATCCATTGATTCAGAAATCATAAGGTGGTAACCATTTGCATTATTAACTTCTTCCCACTTAAAGATATAAGGAGGCCCTGATAATACACTTTGAAGGGGTGAAATCAAAACCGGTGGAGCAACAACCGTGTTTTCAATGGTTAGAATTAAGTCATCTTCTGTGGCTAACAGGCAAGGTGAAATAGGTTGAACAGTCAGGCTTAACGTTACAGACCCTTCGTCGATATCATTAGCTCCTGCAGTATATTCAGGATTGATGATTGTTTCATTGTCAAAATTCCCATCGCCACTGGTTTGCCAAAGTAATGATGCGTAATCCCCGGCAGATGCACCTTCAATCAGATACCCGTTTTGGTTGATCGTCGCATCCTCACCAGCAAAAACAGTCGGAAAATTTTGAAAGCTGAGTGCCATTTCATCCGATACTATTTCAAAGCCTGTATTGGAATACGCCTCCAATGTTAGTGTGACCTGATTATTTGCGATATCCAATGAACCGGGGAAATATGTAGTGTGTACTATCTGATTATTATCAAAGGTGCCATCACCTGAGCTATGCCACATCAACATGCTGTAATTGGAAGCAGAAGCATTCTCTGCATAATAATCATTGTCCTCACATATTGTAGTGTTGACACCAGCATAAACCTGAGGAATATCCAGGATATAAATTATAACAGATGACATACCCATAGATGAACACGGGTTAACAGCCTGATAATAAACATCAATTTCAACCATCCCGGACATAATATCATACTCTCCAAAAAAATAGGTTGGGTTTTCAATTGAAGAATCATCAAAACTGCCATCACCGTATGACATCCATTGTATTGATCCACAGTTTTCAAAAACAGCATTGTTAAATGTATAGCTTTCTCCTCCTACTGTCACATCAAATCCTGGATTTCCAGTAGGTAGCTTTTGGAAAAATACTGTAATATCATCTGAACCTAGGCACCCCCAGTCATCAGTCTGCCACAATGTTAGCACCACACTACCAGTATTTATATCTGATCCTGAAGGGTAGTAAAAAGGATTCTGCTCCCATGGACTTGAAAAGTAACCACTTCCTGAAGTTGTCCACGATACCCCCCAACCTTGCGCTGTAGCTTCCCATAATTCTACCCCCCAGGTTGTCTCGTCCTCACAAATTTCAAAATCACTTCCAGCAAAGGGTATTTGGGGGAAAACAATATTAATAGTAAAATTGTAATTTGATAAATCAGAAATCGAATTTCCTAAGGCATCAGTTATGCTTGTAAAACTAATATTGTATTCTCCGGAATTAAAAGTTTGAGCAAAAATTGAATTCCCTAAATAAACATTAGATGCACAATTGACATCCCCATTAATTTCCCAACAAATATCAAATGGTTCCTGTCCGTTTTGAATATCACAAAGTTCTACAGATATCACTTCATCCGGACAAAATTCAAATACGCTTCCTGCTCCAATTACTGATCCCCAACAACAAAAAGAAACAGATGGCTCTATGAATTTATCTTGTGACACATTACCAATTTCCCCAAACTCGTTAATAGCTGCGGGATTAACATTAAATACACTTTTTCCAAAAGCATACGTGGTTAATTGGATAAGTGAAAATAAAATGAGTAACACTGATTGAATAATAAATCTTTTCATAGCATTAATTTTTGTATTTTTTTTAAGCATCAAATTATTGAAAATTGCACTATTGCTTAAGCATGATTCATAGGGTGGCTATCACCATGGAAGCCGATCCGCAATCCTCCTCCAAATTTTTTTTCAGGTTTTCAATGAACTTGTGTGTTTTTGAAGCGCATCAAGGGGAGCATTGTTGCCAATGGCAAAAATATAAAGTTTTAGTGAGAAATACAAATCATATTAATATATGCAGAAACCAGAATATATGGTTTTTCCTGCCTGAGCGTTAGGATTTTCAGGACGAACGTTGGGACTTTTCGAATAAACGTAAAAACGTTAAAATTGTAATTTATAAAGATTCCGCATAAGTAAGGATATTTTTGTTGGATTCTGCTTATGCTGCTGAAAGGAAATTATACTTTTTGTTTTGGCCGAAAAAGTATGATCAGCATTTTAAAGGGGTTATAAAAGCCGATCTATTTATAGAACTCTGGCAGGGTTTTCCCGGGGGATGGCTACGGCAAAACCTTGTCAGAGTTGTTAGCTGGCAGCTGGGTTTTATTTATTCTCCTTTATCCTCCCGGCAATAATCCCCGAAATTTCCTCAATGGCAATCCTGTCTTGTTTCATCGAGTCGCGTTCGCGGATGGTTACAGTATTATCTTCGAGGGTTTGATGATCAACGGTAATGCAATACGGAGTTCCGATGGCATCCTGGCGGCGGTAGCGGCGGCCAATGGCATCTTTCTCATCGTATTGGCACATGTAATCCATTTTGAGGCTGTCGAAAATTTCGCGTGCCTTTTCGGGCAAGCCTTCTTTTTTAATCAAGGGGAAAACTGCAGCTTTAATAGGAGCAAGCACCGGTGGAATTTTCATCACTGTGCGCTCGGAGCCATCTTCCAGTTTTTCTTCGCGATAAGCATAAGATAAAACCGCAAGGAAAGTACGGTCGAGGCCGATGGAGGTTTCGACAACACATGGCACATAGCTCTCGTTGATTTCAGGATCGAAATAACGCAGCTTTTTACCGGAGAATTTTTCGTGAGCGCTCAGGTCAAAATCAGTGCGTGAGTGAATACCTTCCAGCTCTTTAAATCCCATGGGGAAATTATACTCGATATCAAAAGCAGCATTGGCATAGTGCGCCAGCTTTTCGTGTTCGTGAAATCTGTAGTTTTCTTCGGGGATGCCCATGCTCAGGTGCCAGTTCAGACGTTGTTCTTTCCAGTACTTAAACCAGTCGAGCTCGGTGCCGGGGCGTACAAAAAATTGCATTTCCATTTGTTCGAACTCTCGCATACGGAAAATAAACTGGCGGGCCACAATTTCGTTGCGGAAAGCTTTCCCGATTTGTGCAATCCCAAAAGGAATTTTCATCCTGCCTGTTTTTTGGATGTTAAGGTAGTTCACAAAAATCCCCTGGGCAGTTTCAGGCCGTAAATAAATGGTGTTCGCGCTATCGCCCAAAGACCCTATTTTTGTCGAAAACATGAGGTTAAACTGCCTTACATCAGTCCAGTTGCGCGAACCGGATACGGGGCAGGCAATTTCCAAATCCTCGATGAGTTTTTTTACATCCGATAGATCCTCGCTGTCCAGGGCGGGGTAAAGCCTTCCTTTAATTTCTTCGATTTGCCCTTTATAACCGACTACGCGGGGATTGGTAGCCACAAATTGCGCCTCATCAAAACTATCGCCAAAGCGTTTTGCGGCTTTGGTAACTTCCTTTTGGATTTTGCCTTCAATTTTAGCAATATGATCTTCCACCAAAACATCGGCACGGTAACGCTTTTTCGAGTCTTTGTTATCAATCATCGGGTCGCTGAACGCATCCACGTGCCCGGAGGCTTTCCAGGTGGTGGGGTGCATAAAAATTGCCGCATCCAGTCCCACGATGTTTTCGTGGTACTGCACCATTGCTTTCCACCAAAACTGCTTGATGTTGTTTTTCAGTTCAACACCCATTTGCCCGTAATCATACACGGCGCTCAATCCATCGTAAATTTCGCTGGATTGGAATACAAAGCCATACTCTTTGGAGTGGGCTATTATTTTCTTTAAAAGGTCTTCGTTATTTGCCATGGCGCAAAAGTAGAATAAAATTGAAAGGGGTAAATCATCCTCTAAATAGAACTAAAATATTTTTTGATGATTTTTATTGTTTTGATTTGAATACATCAGTTCTGATGCAGGGATATTCAATTATTCAAAAACTATCTTTTTAATAATATGCTCTTTTTCTGTTTGTATCGAAATATAATATACACCACCCGCGAGGTAGGTGAGGTTGATACTATTGGCATAAGCATCATTGCTGGAATACAGATTTCCGCTAAACACAGGCTGTCCCTCGATGTTAATTACCTTTAGGGTGAAAGCTTGCCCGGGCAATCCTGAAACTTCAACATTAAAAATACCATCCGAAGGATTGGGGTAAACATTTAACCGGGCTTTGCCACTAAGTTCGCCGATATTAGTGCATGGATCGAGCGTTAGTACCATCGCATCCTCATCATCGCCTTCACAGGGAGCAAAAGCTTCGGCATAAAGATTCAGCGTAACTTCGCCATTCAAAACATCCTGTGTACCGGGGGTATAAAAAGGCCCGGCTATGGCATCGTTGCTAAAAAAACCATCTCCTGAAGTTGTCCAGTGCAACGAATCCACATTCACAAGTTGCGGAATAAGTTGCAAGGTTTGATTGGCACAAATCAGGGTGTCGTTGCCAAGATCAACGGAAACCTCGTTTATAATATCCACATGTACCACATCAAGGGCTTCCATTCCCGGCCCGAAACCATAAGCTGTAAGTGTTAACTCGAAATACCCGTTTAGCACATCCTCACTTCCTCTAAAATACAGTGGTGTTAAGGAAGTGGCATTTATCAAATTACCATTTCCACTCGATGTCCATTGCACACTTTGCTGCCCTGTTACGCTACCCAGAGCCTGATAAACCTGCAAAAAGCAAACTTCCGAATCGGGGCCGGCATAAGCTGTAGGCGCTTGAATTGGGCCAAAATCGAAGGATACAACCCTTGTGCCCCAGCCTGAGCTTGGCATATACTCGCCGGTGTACCAAAAAGTGGTATCGTCCACAGGATCGATGGCCATGGCGCTATAGTCGCCCCACCTTGCACTGGTGTTTTGCGAGTGGGTTCCCCCGATCACCACCACCTCTTCAACATTCATTTCACCCAGCGGTGCTCCGGCAGTTTGCCCGGTATAAGCAACCGAAGGAAAAAGTGTATGTCCTGTTATGGAATAACCCAGCGCAATATCGCCATTTGCGTTCATGGCAATGCTGGCCATCCAGCGGCTCAGGCCATCAGCCGGGCAATAGGTTCCCTGCTGGTAAATATACCAATCGTCCTGGCCGGCATCCTTGCGCAATTCGTACCAACGAACACCTGCAACAGTATCCACCCTAACCGTGTGATTCACCAGCATGGTTTCGTGGCTGCCGAAATTGCGGTATTGCAAAGGGTTCATCAGGTATTTCGACAAGGGGTCGAGCAACTGGCGGGAGTTGGGCTGTGGCAGCTGTTCCCTAATGCTGGGATTGAAAAAGGTGAAGGCTGTTACGGGCAGCGTGTTTTGTAATGTGTAGCTTGAGTTGGTTGGTGTTTGCCAGTCCGTTTCAAACATATACACTTCTATTTTTTGCTGACCGTATTTTTGCAGGTTTACCATCCAGTTTGGAGCATTGGCCGGCGGCAGATCCCAACCATCGAGATGAGCCGATTTTAAACCATACTGCTCAGGGTAAGGCCCGAACATAACCATTCTTGCATCAGGATCGCCCACAAGCATGGCATCACGATCCATTACCGCAGCCACAGCGCCCACAAAATCATTATCGAAAATATTATAGGTCGAATAATACCCATCAGGCCAGATGCTGAATTTGGGATAATCGTTAAAATTATCAAACTCAAAAGCGTAGCGATAATACGAACCTAAAGGATCTCCGGTTTCTGAAATGGCAATCAATTGCCAATAGGTGCCATTATTTGTTTCAACGGCAAATTGGGTGGCCACCCACCGGTCGGCATAATCATCGTACAAAACAATGGGGTCGCCATCGTTGGTACCTGTCCAGGGCCCGATAAATCCATCCCAAAGGGTGATGTTGTCCGCCGGCCCATAAAGCAGGTTTCCTTGTTTGTCCCAAATTGCAAACGACAGGTTCACCATCTGGAAATAATGATTTAGTCCCACATCGCCATCTGTATCGGGCGGTGTGCTGTTGGCCTTGCCAATACCCGGAAAACTTTGCACCGGACCATCTACACCTCTTGTCCCCATTTTCTTTTGCCTGGCTGCATCCGCATCTACTTGCGATCGGTTCTCCCACAAAAAGCTTTCATCCTTTGAACGGTTTCCAACAAGGCCATCCTTCCAACTGCGGTCGCGGCTGCCAGCCACAACAATTTTCATGTCGCGTAGTGGTGGTGTTTTGTCGCTGTATGCGGCGGTTTTTACAAGCGGCTCGGGGCTATTTGCCTGCTGCCCGTACAATGTTAAACTTGCTATAAAAAAGGCAAATACTGTTGCTATAGTTATTTTATTCATCGGTTTAGGTTTAAAAAAGAAGGACAGGTTGGTAATTTTCGACCCAACCTGTGCCTCCTCAACTTAATAATTAACTACTCTTAAAACAATTCTATTAATTAAAACACTATGAAAAAATTACAATACTCAAAGATAGATTTCAAACTATAATGGTGTTTGCAAATTAAATTACCTGACAATCATCTTTCCGTTATACTTTGAATTTCCTGCTGTTAGATTGTAAAGATATACCCCGGTCTTAATGTTTTCAAAATTAAGCGTAAGCTGATGGGGGCCATTTGCTAATTGATCAAATTGAAATTGTTTAATCAATTGTCCTGATGCATTAAAAACGTCAATATTTACATCACTCTTTTCCAAGAGGTTAATATTGAAGTGCGTAGTTTCGCTAAAAGGATTTGGGAAATTTTGTGCCAGCGACACAAGCGGTTTGCTTCTATCATCAATACCAGTTACCACATAAGATCTTTCAAAGTCGGGGATATACCAAAACTGGCAAAGCCCGCTAATATCATTTTCAACAAGTTGCTCGTAAACAAAGGGGATGGTACATTCGTAGGTTCCATTATCCGTAACATCGGCAAACACATAGTGCGACATACATCCCCAGTATGCCAACCACATTGCTTCGGACCATTCGGTAACATTTATCACTTCCTCGCCGTGCATATCCATTTCAGGGATGTATTCGCGGAAATAAATATCAGGATTAAGGTTATCCACCGTTTCTTCAATTCTGGTGTCGAGGAATGAAAAGAACACGATGGCACCATCCTGGGTAGTTGCAACCTGTGGCCTGTTGTACATTTTGATTGTGCTTCCTCCCGATCCGGTATATTCGGCATCCATGGTTGTGGGGTAGTCGATAACAAAAGCCTCCCATGTTTCGCCCTGGTCTTTACTATAAATGTGGAACAAGGCAAAAACGCCTTCATAATTCCACCATTCCAGGGCATCAAGATCGCAAATTGCAACCACTCCCATTATATGTGGGTTTCCCCAGGCATCAACAGCCATATCCATGTGATATCCCATAAAATAAGGTATATCTTCACGATCAGGTACGGGATCAGGATCGTAAAACCCGGCAAGGTCTTCATCCGAAATAAAATTCCTAACTGCCTCGAGGCCGTCTTCGCCACCAAGCTGCACTTCAATGGGGTCTTCGCTCCAGGTTTGTCCGCCATCGGTTGTTTTGAAAAGAACCGGATGATACCATGTGGAGGGTGATTCATTATCGGTGTAGGTGAGTGCGCAAATCCATCCTGTCATTCCATCGGGGGCAAAAGCAACCTTTACATCATTAATCCCGCTTTCTTCATTTATTTCCAGTTCGAGATGATCGAAAGTGTAATCAAAATCCTCTGATTCATCGTTCCACAAGCCATGACCTACAATGAGGTTTCCGGTATAGGTGTATTCACCCGATGAACCATCATTTTCTTCATCAATCACCCAGGCTTCACCAAGTTGTGTAATGGTATAACCTGATGGCAGGTACTGGTAAAAACCATCCCCTGACATTAAATTGTTTTGGGTGGGTAATGCTCCATCAGTCAACTTTTTTGAACCCCAGGCATATCCGCCCCATGTGCCATCGTTTGATGCGTTGGAGGCATCCAGCGTAGGTGCAAAGTATGAAAAATATGCTTCGTTGGGATCGGTGTTCCCTACCGGATTATATAAAAACCCCTGTGGGTAACGTGCATTATAGGCATCGTTTAAGTTGGGGTCGTAAACCTGGTGGTCAAGAGTCCATGTTTGGCCTCCATCGGTTGACAAATCATAGGCCAGAAAACCCGATCCCGGATAGTTTGTCATCCGGCGCATGAACGAGATGGAGTTGATGTTGTTGTCGGCCCACAGGTAGGTTGTGCGCATGTATGAAAAACCGAAGGCATTAGCCGATTGCCCAATGGCAATAGGTTGCACAACATCAGTATTTTTAAAGCCTGATACCGGCCTGGCAGGCCGCTCTAAATTCAATAGTGTTGGTGTAGCTGTTTGTAATTCGTTGTTTTGTATTGCGAACTTCCCCGGAGAGCTAAAGTCCTTTTTGTTGAAATTTTGCGCTGATAACCCAAAGGCACAAAAGATGAAAAATGCAAATAATAGTCTTTTCATTGTCAGTAATATTAAGTGAATAAATTGAGTGCAAAATTATTGTTCATAATTACAATGTTCAAATTGATTCGTTGGAAAAAAAATGTTTTTACCTTTGAAGCGGATTAAAAATATCATTTAAACAGTGGTTTCTATGTTAGACAAGTTTGATAGCAAAATACTTAGCTTATTAAAAGAAAATGCACGGGAATCCTACGCCGAAATCGGCAGGAAAATTGGGCTTTCCGCTTCATCGGTGCGTGAGCGTATGCAGCGCCTTACCGATACCGGGGTAATAAAAAAATTTACCATTGAGGTGGATCAGAGCCATTTGGGGATGGATTTGGAAGCCTTTATTTTAATCAAATTATTCAGCAGCAAACTAAAACCATTTATTTCGGTGGTTAACCAGTTTGAAGGCGTTTTAAAAAGCTACCGGGTTACGGGTAATCAAAATGTGCTTATGGTTGTGGCTTTGAGGGGGCACAAGCATCTACAGAGTTTTTTGGATAAAATAATGGTTTTTGGAGATACAACAACTTACCTGGTGCTTTCCGAAATCAACGATCAAAATCAGCAGATTTTCTTCAAGTAATTTCAAAGCTAAATCAGCCATCATTTTAAGGTTTAATTTCTTTGGCTCTTTCTCTGAATCTTCTAATTGACTTAGCAGCAGACCTGCCCGCCAACTGGTGGGCGGCATATTTCGGTACTCTGTACCAAAAAAAAACAAAATGCGGAAGGGGAGAAGATCACATACCCCATGTAAATTAATTTACGCCCGGATCCTTTAAGTTACACATTACGGCTTTTTATTGCGGAACCCAGAACGATTATCTATCAAAAATAGGAATCCATTTTTTTATTAGGCTAATTCCTCTATTTCGCTTGTTATTTTTAACAAAAGCAAAGTATTCCATTTTATGCTTCCTCAGCTCCAATGTACTTTTGTGCGATGATTTTGAAATGACTGCATGGCTTATACTTCAGTGAAAAACTAATAATTATTGTAACCTAATAAAATTTGACTGCGATGAAATTCAAATTTAAAAATTCTTTAGCTATAATCTTCCCCATCCTGTTCGGCTTGGGCTGCATAGCAAGTGTAAATGCACAGGAGGCCACACCACAAGAACTCGTTTCACCGATCTATGGCAAGTTGATGTTGGTGGGAGCTGGTGAAATAACGCCCCGGGTGGTAGCTACCTTTGCGTTTTTATCCGGCGAGGAAGATGGCAATCTGGTAATTATAAGTAAGACACGTGGGCATGAGGACAGGATTCTTCCACAGTGGCAGGAAACCATAGGGAGCGTGAGCGTGATAAAGTTGGATAAAGCCACCAGCACTATACCCGAGCCTGACCTTGCTGCAATTCGCGCAGCTACCGCAGTGTGGCTCACCGATGATTTTTTGGGTTATGCTGCCGCACTACAACTAAAGGATGAATTAAAATCACTGCTTCTTCGCGATGGTGTTGTAGGTGGCCAGGGGCTTGCAGCCGAAAGTATGGCCACACTCCTTAACGCGGGCAAGGGATTTCGGGATGGCTTCAATTTGCTTCCCAACTCCATCGTCCAGGCATCGAAGGAAGAATCGGATCAATTTGCTGAAACACTCAAGGAGCTTCCCGGGCGTGTGGGTTGGGAAATTCCACCAGCGGCAGCGGTGGTTATCCACGATAGCCGCAAAATTTCGGTTATTGGCTACCCCGACATTACGCTCCGAACTGCGGCAAACGGTGAATGGCCGGAACGGGTCGCCACCTTTGGCCCGCCCATCGACGAGCTTCCCTACACCGCCGATTTGATTTCGTGGAATCGCTCGGGCACAGCAAGGCTCGGCGACATATTTCCACCTGCCATAGCACCAGCCCCGGAAGTTACTAATGGAGCGTTAGTAATAATTGGTGGGCATGGATATCCCGATGGAATGTGGGAAAAAGTGATTGAATTTGCAGGTGGCAAAGATGCGCATTACGTCTGTTTTGCACAGAGCGAAAGTAGCACAGGGGCAGAAAAACTAAGGGAACGTGGATGTAAGAATATTGCAATTCATGTAGTTAAAACTGGTGTTGATGGGATAGGACAAAGTAGCGATCCCCAACTGCTTGAAGATTTAAAAAAAGCCGATGCCGTTTACTTTGGGGGAGGGCGAACCTATAAATTTATGGATGCCTATCTTGATACCGAAGCCCACGTGTTGATGAACAAAGTCCTTGAGCGTGGGGGAATAATATTAGGAGGTTCGGCAGGAGCACAAATCCAGGGTGACTTTTTAGTTAGGGGAGATCCACGGACAAATAATACAGTGTGGATGGAAGGCAGTGATGTAGGCCTCGGTTTTATTCAGGGTGTTATTATCGATGTGCATTTCCGTGAGCGGGGCCGCGAAAACATCTTACCGGAACTTTTAGTTCAACATCCGCAACTGCTGGGTATTGGCATCGACGAAACCACCGCTATCTGGGTTCAGGGTACTACCGCCGAAGTGCTGGGGCCACACTCCGTTAGTTTTTACAATCTGCAAAGCCTTCAAAAGCCAGAAGCATCCGCAGCGGACGTTGACAAACCGGTGATATTAATGAACGGCGAAAAATATGATCTTAAACTGAGAAAGCAGATAGACCTATAGAACACGTATTTAATTAATTTAAACATTGAAAATATGACAAGAACATACATTTTTATTTGTTTGTTATTCGCAACCCTGGTAAGTAACGAAACACAAGCAGGAGATCCTCTTTTTCCAAACTCGGTGGTGTCGAACGACATCGATTTTATTTTAGATACTGACCCGGACACATTCACAAGTCTCGCTTTTATCGGGCGAGAAGATAAAGAAATGCCTGGCAATGTGGGTAATTTATTTGATGAAGATACATTCGTTTTTGAAGCAACTTTTGCGGACGGTGAAAAACTTGAAATCTGGTGTCATAGCTCCTTTATTACCCTGGAAGCAGCTCAGGAGTATGCTGATAAACTGTGTCCAAGACTTGGAAAGCTCCCGGGTGTTCAGAGGGATATGTTGGACCATGTGGTTATTAACAAGGGTGACCATACTGCATTTGCAGAAACGCAAGGACACTTCTTTGTTCTATATTCCGAAAATATGGATAATCGGATTAGCACACATGATTTAGAAGAAACTGTATTTCATGAATCAGTGCATGCCTCAATTCAGGATATCTACGAAAATG
>Ga0208900_1001315_pt1 | contig 13356 bp, 2 predicted proteins | sample AntAceMetag02UKK_FD_184763 | JGI IMG/M metagenome (GOLD analysis project Ga0208900, IMG submission 184763) | Saline lake microbial communities from Ace Lake, Antarctica - Antarctic Ace Lake Metagenome 02UKK (SPAdes) (version 2) | ecosystem: Environmental > Aquatic > Non-marine Saline and Alkaline... | reverse complement strand
CTGTTCCATTCCCTGCATTAGTTGGTGCTCCAATGGCTACCACCGATCCATCCGAACTCAAACCTACGGAATAACCAGAATAGTCACCTGCGGCCTCTCCTTCTATGTCACTTCCAATTTGAGTCCAGATGCCCGAAATATTTTGGTAAACCCGTACATGGCCAACATCGATTCCAGAGCCATCATAAAGTATTGCTCCTATGGCCACTACAGAACCATCCGAACTCAAACTTACAGAGCGACCAGATTCGTCACCTGCGGCCTCCCCGTTGATGTCACTGCCCACCAATGTCCAGCCAGTGCCAGTGCTTAGGCTTATTGACACGACATTTGATTCGGCGGCACCTGTCCAGTCGCTTTCGCAATCGACACGGGCCAGGCGTTTGTACCAGGTATCTGTGGTATAAGCTCCCGGAGAATAAGTAGCTGAATTGCTACTAACAATATCAGAAAAACCTGTTGATGCACTTGTGGTTGATTCCTGCCATTTGTACTCCAATGTTCCTGTGTGGCCGCTTGGTGCAACTATACTTGTAAAGGGAGCCGGAGTATCTCCCGGGCAGACACTTTGCGACGATGCAATGATGCCACCATCAGTGGGATTTTCACAACAGGACTGTTGGTAATTTAATACCCGTACATGCCCTGAACTTGATCCATTCCCATCATTACCTGATGCTCCAATGACCACTAAAGAACCATCCGAACTCAAACTTACGGAGTAACCAGAATAATCACCTGCGGCCTCCCCATCTATGTCGCTTCCAGTTTGGATCCAGGTATCGGACAGGTTCTCATATATACGTACATTCCCTGACGCTGATCCATTCCCATCATTAAATCGTGTTCCAATGGCAACCACCGATCCATCTGAACTCAAACTTACGGACTGACCCGATTGGTCCCCTGCGGCCTCCCCATCTATGTCGCTGCCAATTTGGATCCAGGTACCGGATAGGTTCTCATAGATGCGTACATGCCCGGCATATGCTCCATTCCCATCATTATCTGGTGCTCCAATGGCGACTATCGATCCATCTGAACTTAAACTTACAGAATAACCCGATAGGTCACTTGCGGCCTCTCCATAGATATCGCTGCCAATTTGGGTCCAGGTGCCGGATAGGTTCTCATATAAACGTACATGCCCGGCATCTGTTCCATTCCCATCGTTACGAATAGCGCCAATGGCCAATACAAAACCATCCGAACTCAAACTTACAGAAATCCCAGATTGGTCTGCTGCAGCCTCCCCATCAATATCGCTGCCAATTTGAGTCCAGGTACCGGAGAAGTTCTGATATACCCGTACATGCCCGGCATTTGTTCCATTGCCATCATTATTTGTTGCTCCAATGGCGACCACCGTTCCATCTGAACTCAAACTTACAGAACGACCAGAATCGTCACCTGCAGCCTCTCCATCGATATCGCTGCCAATTTGAGTCCAAGTGCCTGAGAGGTTCTCATATATCCTTACATGCCCGGCATCTATTCCATTCCCTGCATTATTTGGTGCTCCAATGGCGACCACCGATCCATCTGAACTCAAACTTACGGAGCTGCCAGATAGGTCACCTGCGGCCTCCCCATAAATGTCGCTGCCTACTTGGGTCCAGGTGCCGGCTAAGTCCTCATATATGCGTACATGCCCGGCATTTGTTCCATTCCCATCATTGTAAGGTGCTCCAATGGCTACCACCGATCCATCCGAACTCGAACTTACGGAATAACCAGATTGGTCAATTGCGGCTTCCCCATCGATGTCGTTGCCTATTTGAGTCCAGCCAGTGCCGGTGCTTAGGCTTATTGACACCACATTTGATTCGGCGGCACCTGTCCAGTCGCTTTCGCAATCGACACGGGCCAGGCGTTTGTACCAGGTATCAGCGGTATAAGTTCCCGGAGAGTAGGTTGGTGAATTGCTGTTGGCAATATCCGCAAAGCCTGATGAAGGCCCGGTAGTAGATTCCTGCCATTTGTACTCCAAGGTTCCTGAGTGCCCACTTGGGGTGGCTGTACTGGTGAATGGAGCCGGAATGTCGCCAGGGCAAACATTTTGCGAGGATGCTATAGTTCCGCCAGAGGTGGGGTTAGTGCAACATGGCTGGTAAGCGCCCTGATACTCATAAGCACCCATGTCAACAATCCCGCTATTGTACGGACGGACGTTGCCATCCAGGTCATCGGCAGGAGCACCGGTGTTGGTTCCTGCATCAATAGCAGGTGAGCATTGCTGTAAGCGCAGATCACCATTGGCTGCATCCACAAAAAGTGGATCTCCATTTAGGTTTCCGGTACCGGTGTAGCTACCCTGTGCGATGGAGTAGTTGACGGAAGTAGTACTGTTGTAATTTGCAATTTCATCATTATTTTCCCATAAAATGCAGTTTGTCAATGCCACAGAGGAAGATACGGTGCTGAACATAACACCACCCTGGGTGATTGCTGAATTTCCGATGAAAGTACAGTTTGTTACTGTGGGGGAGGCTCCAAAATTGAACATTCCACCGCCGGATTGGTTTGCGGTATTTTCGATGAATGCGCAGTTAGCCACCTCCGGGGAGGAGGAAGAATTAGTCATTCCGCCGCCGCTGTCTGAGGTATTTGCGCTAAAGATACAATTGCTTACCAATGGAGAGCTACTGGCGTTGCTTATCCCGCCGCCACTGGTTGCAGAATTTGCGTTGAAGTTGCAGTTTGCCACTGTTGGGGAAGCTTGAAGGTTATACATCCCGCCGCCATAGCTTGCAGAATTTTCACTGAAGCTGCAGCCCGTTACTGACGGTGAAGTTAAGGTGGTGTACATTCCGCCACCAAACTCTGCGGAATTTTCGCTGAAGCTGCAGTCCGTTACTGTTGGGGTGGAATTATATAAGTTAGCCATCCCGCCGCCGCCGAGGCTTGCAGAATTTTCGCTGAAGTTACAGTTGGTCAAAGTTGGCAAGGCGGTGTTGTTGTGTATTCCACCGCCGTAGCTGGTTGTGGTATTTAAACTAAAGATACAACTGTCCAGCGATGGGGAGCACTCAAAGTTATACATCCCACCACCGCCAGTTTGATCGGCTGTATTTCCGGAGAAGCTGCACTTGGTCAGTGTTAACAACAAGGTGGGGGAGTTGTACATCCCGCCACCGGTGCCTGCGGAATTTCCGTTGAAATTGCAGTTCGTCATTAGCGTGGAGGAGCCCAGGTTGTTAACCATCCCACCACCACCACCGTTTGTGGAGTTTCCGTTGAAGTTACAGTTGATCAAAGATGGCGAAGAACCTGTGCTGTACATCCCACCGCCAGAATTATCAGCCGTATTTTCGGAGAAACTACAGTCCGTTAATATTGGAGAGGAGTGAAAGTTGTACATCCCACCGCCGTGGTCTGCATAATTCCTGTTGAAAACACAGTTGCTCACTGTTGGGGAGGAAGTGCGATTGTGCATCCCGCCACCCAAGTTTTTATAAACACTTCCATCTGCCTGTCCACCCTCAATGGTGAAGCCATCCAGTACGGCAGTGCTGTTCAAACCATTCTCATTATTAAAAATAATAATGTAGCTGTTATCAAGGCTATCACCTGCTATACCAATATCACCGCTAAGCATGGTTTGGTTTGTCACAAAATCGCGGTTAGTTAGATCGTAGCTTAAAGGATCTTCTGTTCCGGCAAGGCCACCGTAAATGGCAAGGTTGTTTTTCATAATAAAAGAAACGGAGCGGTCGGTCCCTGAAGTGGGTTTGTAGGTTCCGGCAGCTACCCATATTTCAGTGATATCAGAACATGTATTGGCAACGGCAAGGGCATTTTGCAAATCATCAAAAGCATCGGCCCAGGTCTTGCCATTATTATTGCCCGTTGCATTTTCATTTACATAAAGGATATTTCCACTCGTGAGACAGACTGCACAGAGGTCGTAAGTAGATTGATATTCATAAGCACCCATATCAACCGTAGCTGATCCGGTAGCATCGAAAGGACGGACATTGTCATCCAGGTCATCGGCAGGAGCGCCGGTATTGGTTCCTGCATCAATGGCAGGTGAGCATTGCTGGAGGTGAAAGTCACTGGTACTAATGAATAGCGGGTCACTATCGCCATTTGTGTTCGGACAGTCAGCACAAGGAGAGTAACCGCCTTCCACGATGGAATTAGAAAAGTTGGTGGCGCTGGTACCGTCATTGAAAATCAATCCACCGGAATTGCCCCAGAGGATGCAGTTGGTCACTGTGAGGGTGGTGCTTATGTTGTACACTACGCTGCCACTGGATGCCGAGTTGCCTGAGAAGGTACAGTTGATGACCGACAGAGTCATTCCACCATAATAATTCTCGTTGAGCATGGCACCGCCGTTTTGCGTAGCCGAATTATTGAGGAATAAGCAATTGGTCATCACCGGGGAGGATGATTCGCTGTTGAACATGCCGCCGCCACCGGGTGCAGAATTTCCGGAGAAGGTGCAGTTGGTCACTAAAGCATTGGAGTTATAAATGTTGAACATCCCACCGCCCTTATAGCTGGTCGTATTTCCCGAAAAGGTACAGTCGGTAACCGTCGGTGAACAGCCGTGGTTGTGCATAGCACCGCCGGAGTTGCCCGTGTTGCCCATGAAGGAACAGTTGGTCACCGCTGGGGAGGAGCCGGAGAAATTGTACATCGCACTGTTGCTATTAGCAGTGAAAGTGCAGTTGGTCACTACTGGGGAGGAGGAGGAGTTGTTTTGCATCCCGCCGCCGCTGTTGGCCGAATTACCAGAGAAAGTGCAGTTGGTCACCGATGGAGAGGAGTATTCGTCGTTGTACATTCCGCCGCCAGAACTGCCAAAATTATCTGAGAAGGTGCAGTTGGCCACCGATGGGGAGGAGGAATAATTGTACATTCCGCCACCCTTGGAATCTGGGGATGAAGCACTATTTGCATTCCCGCCCATGATGGTAAAACCGTCGAGGATGGCAGTGCTGTTCAGGCTGTTGTTGTTATTAAAAATAATGTGGTAGCTGTTGTCGGCATTTCCCACTACACCTATATCACCGCTGAGGATACTGGTATTGGTGGCAAAATCCCGCAAGCTCAAATCGTAAGTGGGGGCTTCATTTCCCACAAAACCACCATAAATGGCAAGGTTGTTTTTCATGATAAAAGAAATGGTCCGATCGGTTGTGGTGGTAGGCTTGTAAGTTCCGGCAGCTACCCAAATTTCATCGTCGCTAAGAGCTAAAGCCAATGCACTTTGTAAATATTTTTTAGAAGTGGCCCAAGATAGGCCATCTCCAGTGTCGTCGGCTTGGTCGGCATCAACGTAAATTGTTTTGGGGAGTGCCGGTGCATTGCGTAACACTGAAACGGTGTTTGAATTCCTATTAGTGATTGCCAAATCGTGCCTGCCATCGCCATCGATATCGCCTATAGCTACCGAATATGGCGAAGATCCTGTTGCAAAATCAACTTTGGTTGCAAAACCAATAACACCACTGCTTCCTGTATTGTGCAGCACCGAAACGGTGTTTGAGTAAACATTAGTGATTGCCAAATCGGGCTTATCATCGCCGTCGATATCGCCTATGGCTATTGAAATTGGTGTAGATCCTGTTGCAAAATCAACTTTAACAGCAAAACCAACTACACCACTGCTTCCTGAGTTATGCAGCACTGAAACTGTGTTTGAGTTGGAATTAGCACTAACCAAATCGGGCTTGCCATCACCATCAATATCGCCAATGGCTACTGAATATGGCCCACTTCCTGTAGCAAGGTCAACTTTAACAGCAAAACCAACTACACCACTGCTTCCTGTATTACGCAATACTGAAACGTTGTGTGAGTTATAATTAGCGATTGCCAAATCGGACTTTCCATCGCCATCAATATCGCCAATGGCTACTGAATATGGATTCGTTCCTGTTGCAAAATCAACTTTAACAGCAAAACCAACCACACCACTGCTTGTTGTATTGCGCAACACTGAAACGTTGTTTGAATTAAAATTAGCGGTTGTCAAATCGGGCTTGCCATCACCGTCGATATCGCCAATGGCTACTGAAATTGGCGCAGCTCCTGTTGCAAAATCAACTTTAACAGCAAAACCAACTACACCAATGTTTGATGTGTTGCGCAGCACTGAAACTGTGCTTGAGTTAAAGTTAGCGATTGCCATATCGGGTTTGCCATCACCATCGATATCGCCAATGGCTACTGAATATGGTCTATTTCCTGTTGCAAAATCAATTTTAGTGGCAAAACCAACTACACCACTGCTTCCTGTATTGCGCAACACTGAAACTGTGCTTGAGTTAAAGTTAGCGATTGCCAAATCGGGTTTTCCATCACCATCCAGATCGCATATAGCTACTGAAAATGGTTCAGTTCCTGTTGCAAAATCAACTTTTGCTTCTATATCGGCAGTCGTAATGTGACCCGCATTTGGGGTAAATGTGGGGTTAAAATTAACCAGGCTATAAGCAGCTAATGTTGTTCCCGTGTTTAATACGGTTATCGGTGCGTAGGTAGCTCCTGTGGGCACTGTTACGGTTATACTGGTGGCAGTTGATGTACTTATTGTTGCTTGTGTGGCCCCAAAGAAAACTACATTGTTTGCCGGGGTGGTATTAAAATTGGTACCTGTAAGGGTTACCGTTGCGCCTACTGCTCCGCTTATGGGAGTAAAAGAAGTTATGGTTGGGGGTGCAGGTAAAATCGTAACATTTTCATTTGATGAGTTTGGACAAGACCCAGAGGTGGTGTAGGTAATTGTATATGCTGCTGGCGTGCTTACTGAAACATCAATTTCTCCTGTTGAAGCATTTATGGATAAGCCCACCGGAGAACTTGTAAAAGCGCCACCACTTGTTCCGCTTAGGGTTGGTGTTGGATCCAAACCGTTCTGTGAGTAGCTGGCTGCACTGTAGGAAAAAGAGGCATCCTCTAGCGCATTCACCGTAATAGTTGTCATAGCCGATGGCCTACAAGTGCCCTCGATGGGTGCTGGCGAAAGGATGGCATAAATCTCGTAAGAACCAGGCGTTGCAATTGATGCACCAGATAAAGCGGCGGTTGTGCCTCCTACCGTAAGGCTCGCAAAAGGAACCGTACCTAAAGAAGTTCCTCCAACATAAGGATCGGCAGGTGTGCTTGAAAAATAGACAAACTTTATCCCAAAATCTTGCTCGGTATTCGATGCACCATCCATAGTTGCCAGGCCAGTAGCATCAATGTTGAAATTTGCATTATGGCATACGGGGTCTGAACTTTCAGTAACCGACCCAATTGTAGGGCATACGATACAAGCAAGGGGGATAGTGGCACAATCGACCACAGCATTTGCAGTAATAGGTGAAGAAGCAAACGGGGAATACACGTAATCGTTGAGCGAATAAGTGCCACCGCCCAAGGCATTGGCATCTTTCTTCAATTCTTCTCCTGTACCTGTTGGGTTTGTAATGTATGTTGGCCCTGATGCTGCACCCCAGTAATTGTACCTAAAATCGTACAAGTTAAGGTCGTCACCAGTTCCATACGTTCCGTTTGGTGCAATCCCTGCAATATGGGTAACGCCGTAACTTCCTGCTGTGAGGTTGTGAAAATTATTATTGTTGATTGTTTTTGTGTCGGGCGAATTTTCCCATCCGGAAATTTCTATGGCCAAACCATTGAACGAAGAAGATACATCGTTGTAGCTAATATTTACGCCGTAGATGTTGTTTTGCAATATTGTTATTCCTCCTATGCCCACTTTATTACTGGTGTTGGCATTGGTAATAACATTATGGGTAATGTTGGCGCCATTGGGATAATAGGCTGAATAGCCATTATTCGGCCATCCAATCTGAATGCCTGCATCCACCGTTTGATCTATCCGGTTACCAGAAATAGTGGCAATGGCAGTTGAAGAAACAGAATTATTATGGCCCTGGCCTACGCATAAAATTCCTGCCCATCGGGTGTTGGTAATGATGTTATCAAAAATATTAAAATTAAAACCCGCCTGGGCAAGCCACATTCCTGAAACATATCCAAGGGTACACGACCCTGGATTATAGGCTCCAATGTTTTCAAATTTATTGCCTGTTATTTCCCATATACTACGGTCTATCACCCCATCGCTGGCATGATCGTCGGTTTTTATGCCATGACCATACGTATTTAAAACCCAATTATTCTTTATCGTAACATTACTGGTTTGTGTACCAGCATTCGAATTGTAAAAGGCATTTATCGGTACATTCTCCAGCTTAAGACCCTGAATAGTGATATTATCGCCATAGCCTATTGCGAAACCATATCCGGTAATAATTACACTGGAATTACAATAGCTTCCTGTTGAAGAGGTAATAATAAGATTGGTTTTATTATTCACCAAAAGGGTATTAACGCCTGGATATCCCGCAATTACACAATTGGCATTTACCGAAGGGTTTGCATACGTGCCATCTGTGATGTACACCACATCGCCATTGCCGGCTGCATTAATGGCCGATTGGATAGTTGTATAGGTTGTTGCAGCCGTGTTGTATGTAATACAATTTACATACACTTGCGCAGGCTTTGTTGCCGCTGAATTGTTTACCCAACGAGCTACACCAATAGTCCCGGCACTCACCGTTAAATTATAAGCTGCACCTGTTCCTTGAAATCCAAAGACATCGGTAGCTTGTACGAAAATTTGATACACCCCCGTTTCCGTTGGCATTCCATGAAGCAAGCCATCTTCTGTTAAGCTAAGGCCCGGGGGCATGGCATTCATTGTGGCATAAGTATAACGAGGTGTTCCGCCCGTAGCAGAAAATAATCGGCTAAATGGTTTGAGCTGGGTTGCACTTGCCGATGCCGGATTGCTTACTGTAATGATCGAAGGTGTAACAGTGATAGAACCATTTGCAGTAAATGGACCGCCACAGCCTCCTGTTAGTGTAACTGTATAACCATAAGGCGAAACTGATATAACAGTAGGTGATCCACTGATGGTAACTGTATTGGCAGCCCAAGAGCCAGTTACTCCGTTGGGTAATCCTGTAAATGTGGCACCCGTTGCACCTGTAGTTGCATAAGTAATAGTAGTGATTGGTGAATTAAAAGTAACTGATTGTGCATCTGTCCCTGCCGCCGAGCTTAAATTAATTGTTGAATTGGGAATCACCGTAACACTTTCGTTAGAATTAGCAGGGCATGCTCCTGATGTTGTATAGGTAACAGTGTATGTTCCTGGTGTTGATACACTCACATCAATTGCTCCTGTTCCTGCATTGATTGATAGTCCAGCTCCGGCAGAAAATGCTCCGCCTGCCAAACCAGTAATCGTTGGTGTTGGATCTGAATCATCGACACAATAAGCAGCAGCATCATAATTAAATGAAGCATCGTCTAAAGAAATAATCGTAACACTTACATCTTCATTACCCGCACATAGACCAGGTGTATAATAATTTACAGTATATGTTCCGGGAATAGATGCAGAAACATCAATTGCTCCTGATGAAGCATTGATACTTAATCCACCGCCACTTGTGAATGAACCACCACCCACTCCTGTGATGGTAGGCGTAGGATCGGAATTGTCCACACAGTAAGCAGAAGCTCCATAATTGAACGTTGCATCTTCTCTGGCTGTTGTTGTAATTGTAATTGATCCGCAAGATCCAGGTGTTATACACCCTACTTCACCTCGTACATAATAAGTTGTACTTGGAGGTACAGGTGTAACAATAACTGTATTTCCCGCAGTTGTTCCAACAAAAGTTCCACCGCACGAACCTGTATAAACATGCCATGCAGTGGCATCATTTTTATTACCACTTATGGTCAATAAAGCACTGTTTCCATCACAAATAATTCCAGGTGCCGATGTTATTGTTGGAATATCTGGATCAATGCAAGCAGCAATTCCGTTAATACGGATATTATCAATTATTATTTCTTCAGTACCTTGATCGTTCCCCATTACAACGCGAACTTGCAAGCTATTCCCTGTAGCAGGAATAGGCATATTAACGTTAATAAAACCGTTCGAAGTAATTTCTATACCAGTAGAATTTCCAGCTCCATCCAAATCTGTATCTTGGAACAAATCATTATTAAAGGATCCCCCTGCGAAACTACCATAAAAAGCGCCAAATGTATTCCAGCCGCCGCCATCCATGTTGTATTGAAACAATAATTCGTCATCTGCTTCAAACCTACCATCATTAAAACGACCTACCGCAATGAGTACATCCATATCAAGGGCAAACCCTGTCACCGCAAGAGCATTTAATGTTAGAATTCCTGTACCACCTGATGCAGCATCGCAGTCCTCACCAGTCCAATAAAAAGATCCATCTGTACCCGTTGGATTATTTGTCAGACAACTCGAAGTATTGTTATCCCGAATAAAGTAATCACAACCACCTGTATTGAAAAAGTTTGACGTGTAGCGAGTGCCTTCTCCATCTGTTTCAAAACTCTCTGTGAGCAGCTGTGCATTAAGCGCAGGAGCAAACAGCATTGCAAATAATAAAAGCATCAAGCTTTTCCGAATCGTAAATTGTTTCATTGTGATTTCCTTTTAGTTATTAGTTTATTTCAAATAGATTTGAACACAGAGGCTCATCCTGTGTTCTCAAAAGTTCAATCGAAAAAAAAATGCCCGGGAGAAATGTAGGTAGGTGTAGTGGAGGTTTCCAAAAAGCTATGTAGGCCGTATTAAAACAGGATACACAAAATATTATAAAAAACCCCATTAGCAGATATGAATCAATTTTGTCAGTAGTTCAATTCTCCCAACAAAAATCTCATTATGTAACATTGGGGGTTTTGAATGGTTGAGCAAAATCCATTATTTGTGAGTTTTTTAACATTTTACGAAAATTGGGGGCAGGAAGTAAACCTAACAGGTTTCCTCATAAGAAAGCTTTCAGGATTATTAAAGGAGTGCTGCGCTTAGGCGGGTAAACCGTTAGAAGTAAGATGTAAGATGTAAGATGTGGAGAAAAATCTAAAATCTATGCCATAGGCATCCCAATGGGAAATTCAATTATTCTGAAATCTGAAATCTTTTTTTTATGGAAGCAGTGCTTCGTCCCATATAGTCTTCACGGGCTTACTGGCTTTTAACTACTCCGAAACCAGAATTTGCGAAGTGAAAGGTTGTAAAGTTAAAACTGAAACAATATCCCCGTTTAAATCCCTATAAGTGACATCATCGAAGTAAATAGTTTTTTCGATGGTAGTATCATTATAAAACAACTCCGCATTTTCGTAATTGGAAACCACAGGCCGGATCGACCCTTGTCCATTGCCGCTTATCTGCTGGTATTCTTCAATGGTCAGCCGATCCCAGTACCAGGGCGGTAAATAGTATGCAATCGAATTTTCCTCAGGACAACCAAGTACATTATTGTAGCTTGTGATGCCGTGTTCCAAACCAGCACTGGACCATAAGTTTATGCTCGATTGCCAGTTGTTGGCGGTTTTTGCGAAAAACACATTCCCTGAAACGATATTGTTAAACATGGGAATATCCTCCACGTGATGTCGCGCAAGATACTGACCCACATTGTTATCGAAAAGTGTGTTTCCGCTAACGGTTATATTGCTGCAATTACTGGTAAAAATGCCGTTCCGGCTGCACGAGAATACGGTGTTATTTTCGATGGTCATCCCAATGGACGAGGCATCCATGTAAATCCCAAAACAACTTTGGTCGTAAACAGGCCCGCAATTTGAAATGATATTATTTTTTAAAACAGAGCCCGTTTGCTCCAAATGGCTGTAAATACCACCTCCGTCCTGCAAGGTAAGGCAAGCCCGGTTTATTCGATTGTATTCCACCGTATTGTTAGTCCCGTAAAACATGATTCCATTGTAGCCGATATTATCCATTTTATTATGACTTATCAGAGATTCGCTGATGGGATACAAAAGTATTCCGCTGGCCGTGTTATACGAATCAATAAAAGCATTCAAACCAATGTTAGCCATTAGGGAGATGTTTTGGATGGTGTTGTTGGTGATCGTACAATTGATTCCTGTTAACCGAATGCCATCCCTGTTGGAGCCTGAGATCAGGTTATCAGAAATTGCAATATTATTGTTTGCTTCATCATCATAGACATGGATGCCACATTCGTAATTGTTGATGAGATCGGTGTTGTGAATGGTGATGTTGCTGCACAGTCCCGAAAATAAGATTCCGTCTTTTTGAAAACCCGAAATGCAAATATCCTGAATGTTGACAAAGGAAATATCTGTTCCCTTAAATCCATATTCATCAATGGAAACACTCACACTTTCATCGTTGGGAACAGAACCATCCGGTGGCCAAAAATACAGAGTGTTTGTAGATTCCTCATAAACCCATTGTCCGGGGCCATCCAATGTTATCAGGCTGTTTACTATAAAAAACGGGTCGCCCGAATTCATTGCGTAGGATCCGTAAGGAAAGCTTTCGATGGTTAAAGAATTTCCTGAAGATCCCGTAATTTTTCGAGCCTCGAAGCCCCAGGGAACCAAGCGCAAAATTGCCGTGGCACCTACCCAATTGCTTGCAGGTAAATCGTCGCACGAAAAAGTGGTATTGCTGGCAATGCTGCTCATATAAAGATAGGTGCTGTCTGGATATCGGGCAACTTGCATTGTTTCATCATTCCAGCTTAACTGATTTACCGGATTGCTGACTGTGCTTTTAAAAATATTTGCTTCGTGATGCGACCATCCGATGATTTTCCGATCACCATGAAAAATTGGTTTCTCCCCAACGCTGTATGCTCCATAAATTATTGGATTTTCGGGTGTGCCGGATTGGTTCAACAAAATTCCACCCTTCCATTTATCTCCGCGTTTAAAAAGAATCTGATCGCCGGGGCTAAACGAAAAGCTGTTAACTTTTTCCAGGCTTAGCCAGGCCTGACTTTCATTGGTTCCCGCATTTGAATCGTTGCCGGACTTGCTTACATAATAGGTTTCGGCATGACTGATTGAAAAGAAAGATAATAAAGCACAAATTACAATGAATCTTGTGATGAAAGAATTTAACTCAAGAGAATGTAGGTTAACTCTTGTGGGAAAATCAATGATATTTTGCTTTGACAGTTTCATGTAATTTGAGCAATTTTTTAATTATTGATTTAAAAACTAAATTTAAAGCTGATGAAATGAATTGCCCTGACATTTATGTCAGGGGAAAAATAATGATGTTTGCCCCCGTTTTTTGGCTGTAAATGCCTTAGGCATTTACAGCCAAAAAAGGGATTTTTATTCCTGCAATTTTTCCTTGGGTTAAAACCCAAGGCAATTCATTCGCCCAAGGCAATTCAAAATCCCTCTATTCAAAAAACAAAAGAACAAATTCACCGGATGCCTTAATTAAATATGCGCGTCCGGGTTTTAATTCTG
>Ga0208900_1001314_pt1 | contig 13356 bp, 4 predicted proteins | sample AntAceMetag02UKK_FD_184763 | JGI IMG/M metagenome (GOLD analysis project Ga0208900, IMG submission 184763) | Saline lake microbial communities from Ace Lake, Antarctica - Antarctic Ace Lake Metagenome 02UKK (SPAdes) (version 2) | ecosystem: Environmental > Aquatic > Non-marine Saline and Alkaline... | reverse complement strand
AGATTTCATTTCCCGAAGTAGTGGCAGTATTTCCCCATAAAATACAATTTGTTAAAACAGGATTGCCGACTGAGTTGGTTCCTTGATGATAGATTGCACCTCCGTACTTTGCATTGTTCCCAGAAAAGCTACAATTTGTCAAAACAGGACTGCTTTCTCCGTCCATTCCATTATTATAGATTGCACCTCCGTAATCTGAATTGTTCCCCGCAAAACTACAGTTTGTTAAAACAGGATTACATACACCATAGTCTCCATTATTAAAAATTGCCCCACCGTTATACTTTGCTTTATTACCGGAGAAGGTACAATTTATTAGGCTTGGATTGCAGGTATTCACTCCTGGAATTGTACCATTACTGTTACAATAGAGTCCACCACCATCGTATGACTTCGAGACAGATCCATTTGCATAACCAGCAGTAATTATAAAACCATTTAGTTCGGTAGCTGCTGTAATATTTGTTTGTCCGTCTCCACCATCGGCATACACTATGTGGTAGCTATTGACGCCGTTAATGTCTGTCGTTGCTTCGGCAATAAAATTATTATCGGTATTTGCATCGTCTCCATCAATATCGCCAGAGAGGATGGTAATATTTGTTGCCAAATCTCTTGCGGAGAGTAAGGATTCTGTTCCGTCAAAACCACCGTATAGTTTTACGCCTTCTATTAAGTTGAAGGAAACCGTTTGGTCGTCATTACTTACGCCTGTTCCTAAGTCGGGGTAATAAGTTCCTGCTGCTACCCAAATATGATTGCCGTACTCTGCAAGAGCTAAACCGCTTTGTAAATATTTTTTGGCCAAAGCCCAGGAGCTGCCATCGCCGCTGTCGTTAGCTTGGGCGGCGTTTACGTAAAATACAGTAGGTAATACGCCGCCTTCGTAAGCTCCCATGTCGATGGTAGTTTCCTGGATGCGGGCATTTCCAGCCAGGTCGTAAGTTTCGGTGTTTGCCGAATTAAGGCCAACATTTATAGCAGGTGAAGTAACCAATAAGCGAAGGTCTCCGTTTGTTGCATTAAAAAATTGGGGGTCAAGATAGAGGTTGTTGCCGCCATCGTTGCAGGCTTCGTTACACGCTGCTGCATCAATGCCACCCTTTACAATGCTGTGGCTTACAGTGGGTGTTGCATTATTGTTGCAAATCTCGTTGCCAATATTATTGTTTGCCGTATTTCCCCAAAGGATGCAATTGTTTATTGTTGGCTCGCATTGGCCGGTGGTGTTTGTGTTGAAAATGGCCCCACCCGATTGTGTTGAGCTATTTGCCGAGAATGAACAGTTGCTAATATCGGGGCTGCTCTCTCCTGTATCGGTGCTACAGTATATTGCACCTCCGTGATTGTTTGCATGGTTTCCAAAGAAAACACAATTCGTTACATCAGGGCTGCTTTGGCCACCGTTGTCGCCATCGCAGGCAATTGCGCCTCCATTTGTTGCATAATTACCGTTAATATTACAATTTGTTATTTGAGGATTACTGCTATTTCCTGTACCGGAAGCATCGTTAAAAATTCCGCCACCCTTTGCATTATCATCAGAACCATTGGCATTACCTCCTGTAATTGTAAGTCCATCGATAATGGTTTGTTCGCTGGCATTTTCGAATGTTACAACGTGGTAGGCATTGTTAGTGCTGTCGGCACCTTGATCGATGTTTCCACTCAGGATGGTTGGGTTGGTTTCCCAGTCGCGCTCGCTTAAAGAAGTTTCTGTACCATCGAAACCACCATATATTATTACTCCTGATGGAATTTGGAATGATGATGTACGGTCGTCATCGCTTTGTTCGATTCCTTGGTCGGGGTAGTATGTTCCGGCGGCTATATAAATTGTATCGCCGGATACAGCGTTCTTTAATGCATCCTGCAAATTTGGTGTTGCATTTTCCCAGCTTGTTCCACATCCATTTCCTCCCAAAACATTTGCGTTTACATGAATTGGAGGAGGAGACAATACATTATCTGCACCTTCCTGCCATGAAAGAATGGGGTAACCATTGTTTACGGTTTGCATTTGATCCATGTCCCAGTATTCGAATATACTTTCATTCACAAAATTCCATGGATAGCTCAGTCCTACAGTCGAAGTATTAGTATAAGTTTCAAGCGATCGCATTTCTACTGTTGTTTTTGCAGTGGCACCATTCCCGACACTTTGGTTTGAAGCTTCGCTGTCGAAGAAATTATTTGTTCTTGACCCCAAATTGTAAGAAATGAAGCCGTTGTTATTACCACCTTCAGTCCAATCGACTCCCACAGATTGAAAAACATTTCCTATTGTATAACAGAATTCAATCCTACCAGAGGAGCAGTGTCCGACAAAAGCACCAAATGTACTTTCAGTACCGCCAATACGAGTTACAGAGCCTGTGGAATAACAATCCTCTATTATGGAAGTACCTTCATTGATTCCCACGAAACCTCCAGCTCGGTTTCCACTTGAGTTTACAGTAGATGTGGAATAAGAATTCTGTATTATTGAAGACTGATTATTACTGCCACAAAATCCGCCTACATCATAACTCGTGCTAGCTACAGTACCGGTAGAATAGCAGTGGCTGAAGTCGGAATAATGCGTGCTTTGACCAACCAAACCACCAACATTAAATGTGCCATTAACATCAGCGGAGGAATGAGCAGTGTCAACATTTACTGTATAATTTTCACCAATTAAACCACCAACAAAACCCTGTCCTGATACTGTACCAGTAGAATAAATGTTGTTGAAAGTGGAATTCATACACATTCCTACCATGCCACCTGTATAAGCTCCCCCGCTGATATTCACATTTTTTACACCAATATTTTCGATTGTTCCATCCATAGCGTAACCAAAAAGACTCGTATAATCACTTGTACGATTGATAAATAGTCCATCAATTGTGTGTCCGCCTCCGTTGTAGTTTCCCTGGAATTTGATATTTAAGTTACCAACGGGAGAAAAACCTTCAGCATTACCACTACTATTATAATACCAGGTATTTGTGGTGGAGGCATCTATATTTGCTGATTGTTTGAAATAAATACCACTTGCCCAATAATCGGAATTTTCGGACAGAAATAGCAAATCGTTGAGAACAGCAATTTCGTAGGGATTGCTTTGACTACCGTTGCCGCTGGTAAAGGAAAGAACACCTGTTTCAAAGGCTCCTATATCGATAGTTGAGTTCCATATTCTATCATCACGTTCGAGGTCGTAAAGTTCAGTGTTTGCTGAATTTAATCCTGCGTCAATACAAAGAGAGCCAATTGTTATATGCAAATCGCCATTACTTGTTGGTGCATTGTTGTAATTGGGCATATCAACAAATAGTGGGTCGGAGTCTATATTTCCAGTTCCACCTGCAACCCCACCTTCAATATTGCAATAGTTGTATGTTGGTGTAGCAGAATTATTAAATATTTGCGTAGTACTGTTACCATAAACAATGCAGTTGGTTAAACCTGGGGAGCAAGTGCCCGATCCAGCAAAATTATAAAAAGCCCCACCATTATCTATAGCCATATTTCCGCTAAAGGTACAGTTTGTTAAATTTGGGCTACTGTTTCCATTATCTGCATTGTTATAAATAGCACCACCATCATTATTAGCTTTATTTCCGATAACTAGGCAGTTAGTTAAATCGGGGCTACAGGCGCCCGACTCTCCATTGTTATATAAGGCACCACCATCATTAATAGCACTATTTTCGCTAACAATGCAATTAAATATATGAGGATTACTGCTGTTTCCTGAGCCTGAGCCATCGTTATAAATTCCTCCACCATTATTATAAGGAGAACTTCCATTGGCATTTCCTAAGGTAATGGTAAAACCATCGATACCCGTTTGGTTGCTGGCATTCTGGAATTTTACAATATGGTATGAATTATCGGAGCTATTGTTTGCAGTTCCAATATCGCCACTTAAAATGGTTTCATTAGCTTTCCAGTTGCGATAAGCTAACGCGATTTCTGTTCCGTCAAAACCACCATAAACTACAACATCAGAAGGAATGTTGAAAGAAGAATTTCGAGCATCGTTGGTATAGCCTGACCCCTGATCGGGGTAATATGTACCGGTTGCTACCCATATTGTGTCGCCGGGAGCAGAATTGGCTAATGCATCTTGTAAATATTGGTATGCGTTTGTCCATGTTTTTCCATTTCCATTTCCTCCCGAAACATTTGCATTTACATAAATTCTTGGAAGAGAAATTACGCCACCTTCGTATGCTCCTATATCAATAGTTGTATTCTGAATTCTTGCTTCAGCGTCAAGGTCGAAGGTTTCGGTATTTGCCGAATTTAATCCTACATCGATACAAGGAGAACTAATTGATATGTGAAAATCGCCATCGCTTGTTGGTGCATTGTTAAAATCGGGCATATCCATAAAAACTGGGTCGGAGTTGATATTGTTTGTTCCAGATACTCCACCTTCAATATTGCAATGACTGTAGCTTGGTGTAGCAGAATTATTATAAATATGGCCAGACGAGGTGCTATTACCATAAATAATGCAGTTTGTTACACTTGGGCTACTGCTACCAGTATATCCTGAGTTATACATAGCACTACCGCCATAACTGGCATAATTACAGCTAATAATACAGTTAATTAAAGTTGGGCTGCTATTACCATTATTATAACCATAATTATATATACCACCACCATATTGTGCTTTATTTCCGCTAATAATACAGTTAATTAAAGTTGGACTGCTGTTGCCTGAGATACCTTCGTTATATATAGCACCACCTTTTTGATTTGCATTATTTTCGTTAATAATGCAATTGCGTATTTGGGGATTGCTAGAGTTTCCTGTGCCAGAACCGTCGTTATAAATACCCCCACCTGTATAATTTTGATATTTACTGGCATTTCCCTGTGTAATTGTAAAACCATCAATTATTGTTTGATTGCTTGCATGGTAAAATTTTACAACATGACAGGAGTTATTGGTGTTTCCAGCAACCTGGTCTATTTCTCCACTTAGAATGGTTTGATTGCTTGCCCAATTGCGTTCGCTCAGAGTTGTTTCTGTTCCGGAAAAACCACCGTAAACTATCACATCTGTACGAATTTTGAAAGAAGAATCACGAGCATTGTCGGCATAGTTTGTACCTTCATCAGGGTAATATGTTCCGGCAGCTACACATATTGTGTCGGCAGGAATAGAGTTGGCTAATGCGTCTTGTAAATATTGATATGCGTTTGTCCAGCTTTTGCCATCACCATTTCCCCCCAAAATATTTACATTTACAAATAGTAATGTTGGGCCACGTAATGATGTTTCATTTGCTGGATTATTTGTTGTAGTATTGTTACTATATAAACTAGTACCAGTACTTGATCCGGTATTAAATTCGCAAATATGTATGCGATAATCTGTCGATAATGTAAGCCCTGTTATGGTTTGTGAAGTTCCGGTGCCACGATAAACGCAATACCAACCCGATGTTCCTATTTGGTCGCCACTTTGAAAAACAGAATCCGGTGCATAATAAACATTATCCACAGGAGCCGAATTTCCGCTTGTTCCGGCAAACATAAATACGGCACAACTGTCGCCATCCCCACGAGTCCAGCTAATATCCATTTGTGTTGCCTGGATTCCGGAAGAGCTAATGTTTGTTGCCTGATTGCTTGGGGCAGTAGGGGCAACTTGCCACGATAAATAAGGATAGCCATTATATTCAGTAGCATCAATTTCCCAGTAATCATTAGAGCCATTTGAAGTTTCACCAACAAAATCCCAATTGGTAAATGTATTTTGTACTTTCATTAGTGCATTGGTTTTTGCAGTAGCACCTATTGCTGTATTTTGATTTGAAGCCTCGCTATCCCAATAATTATGAGTAGTAGTAGGGGGTGGACTGTTATAGCTTTGCGTGTTAATACCAATAAACCCTTTGTCTGTAGGATCGCTGCTACCAGTATAAATAACATCACCTGTTGAATAACAAAACTCAATTGTATTATTATTAAAACCGCTAAAACTACCCTGATTTGTTGTTGTGCCAGAACTACGAGTAGCACTTCCCCATGAATAACAATTACTAACAGTGCCAGTGTTCACTCCCACAAAACCACCGATATAATCTATTCCAATTGCATTTGATGTAGAATAACAACTGGTAATTGAACCCCAATTTCTCCCTATAAAACCACCAGCATGCTGTTCAGAAATTGAACCCGAGAGTTGAGTTGCAGTTCCTGTTGAATAGCAATTAATTATAGTACCAGTGTTAAAAGCTGCAAAGCTACCTATATCTCCTGAAGCGCCGATAATATTAGCAATTGCATAAGAATTACTAACAACCGAATATAAGTTTTCTCCAACTAAACCACCCATATAATTAAGGTAAATCGAAGGATTATCAATAGAACGTTGAACAGTGCCTTCGAAATGTGAATTATTGATGGTAGCCGAAGATGAGTTTATTCCAACCAATCCTCCAAGCGCATATCCGTTTACAGTAGTTGCAATTATAGTGCAGTAGGATGATGAATTGTTGATATAAGACGATACATTCTCTCCTACCAAGCCCCCTGTATTAGTCCAACCCCGTACAGTACCAGTTATTTGGCAATTGTTTATGGAAGTAGTGTCATCGGGATACGGATCAGTATTAATGCCGGTATAGCCTGCAATTGCACCAACAAACTCACTTCCAGTTATATCAACATTAATTAAGGTAAGGTTTTCTATTGTCGCACCTTTAAGCCTGCCAAAAAGACCAACGTAATTTTCGTTTGGTCTATTGATATACAAATTACTAATTGTTTTTCCGTTGCCATTGTATGAGCTTGTAAACTGAGTACTGAAGGCACTACCAATTGGCTTAAAACCCTCAGAATAACCAGGAATCCAGGTGGAGTTGCATCCCCATTCACTTTCGCAATCGGATTCAGTAGTACATTCATTACCATACATACCATAATCCTGACAATGTCCAGGTATTGAATTCCATGTGCTTGTACTACTTGCATCAATATCTGCAGTTTGAATAAAATATTGGAGATTATATTGCCAAAAGTTATTTTGGTAATTCTCTGATAAATACTGAAGGTCGCTGAGATTTGCAATTTGATATGGGGAATCTGCAGAACCGTCCCCTCCTGAGAAATTTTGTGCCATCAGGCTCACATTTCCGGCCAAAGCCAGGGTGAGCACAAGTAAAAAAGTAATTAATTTTTTCATTTGTTTAAATTTTTGATTTGTAATAGTTTGATTATATGCAGCACCCGATACATGCGCATGGGCTTTGAAAAGCAAAGGCCTGGCTGTTGCTGGTAAGCACCGGGAAATCTGTGAAAGTTCAGTTTTTTCCATCTGTTTCATTTATTTAATTTTCTGTTTTTTTTTGATTCGCTTGATTGAGCAGTTTGCTCAAAATCCTGTTCTTGGTTTTTTCCCAGTCAATCAAATCTTCAATTTCTTTTTCCAGGGTTTCCATTACGGGTTTATCCTGATGAGCTTTTGCATTTTTATTACGAATGTTTTGTATCCTTGTCATGTTTATACCTTCTGGGGCAAAATACAGACACAAATAGCAGAAAAGCAAAAAAACGACCTTAGTAAAAATTGGGGGACACCTTAACTGTACCTTAATCGAAAAGTTAACAGCTTGATTGTGTGTTTTTTATAAGTGTCATTTTTTTGGCTAAAATGAGGGTTTTGGTTCGATGTTTCGTGTTTTTTGTTCGGTAATCGGTGTTCGGTACAAATTTCTTACTGATTTGAACAGTGGCGTGGATGTCAAAATCAGGCGCAAAAACCGGCAATGTATTGTTCCGAATGGCAATAAACTCACTGTCATTTTTGTCCTGTTCGATGTTTACGTGGTAAACCGTCGAAAATGCACTCATGCTCAGCAGAAGCAGGAATGTAATTAAGTGTAATTGTCTTTTCATTGTCATCATTTTTAACTTGTATGTAAAGTGATTTCTTTTATTTGAATGAGTTTTATTTATAAATACTTTTCTTTCGTTTTTAAACAGTCCATCAACAAGGCAGGGTCGATGGGTTTGTAAAAAAACACATCTACCCCGGCTTTGCGGCACAGGCTTTTGTAATCTTTCTGCCAGTCGCCCGAATAGCCTACAATCATTGCATCCGCCTTTATGTTTTTAATATCACCTTCGCGGATGGCCTGAATGAATGAAATAAAGTCGTTGTTGTTTGGAGAGACTTCAAAAATCAACAAGCCAATGTTTGTGGAAGAAATTTTTGCCGATGCTTCTTCAATACTTGTAGCACATAAAACCTGAAAATCATTTTGCATTAATAATTTTTTGATATTTTTCAGCTCCTTTCGATGGCTATCCAGCAGCAAAACCTTCTCAGATATTTTTGTTGCATCAGGAGAAGTGGTTTGCTGATTAAAATTATCCTGAACTATCATGCCATTAAAACTCACCTTGATTTATGTTTTCTAAAAAAAAATTGCCGTTTTGAAACTGACCTTTAATAATGCTGTAAAAATACAGTGGCAGGTATTAAAATGGAAGGGTTGGGATATTACAATTGTATGAGTTAAAACCGAAAAAGTATTACAATTGTATTACATCGAGAAAATTTGATTTGGCAAAAAATGCAAATAAGGTATGATATGAAAGGGATGTGGGAGGTTTTGGTGGTTTATTCATCAGATGAAAACTATTACTTCTAAAATCGAATATCTTATATCGTTTTGATTTTAGATTATTGATTTAGTAAATTTATTTTACAATTCTTATCAAAAGAAAAAATATCATCATCGGATTTATCGGATTTATCGGATTTGACCTGCCGTAGGCAGGTACAGATTCGTGTAATCCGTGTAATCCGATGATAACTTTTTGGGAGATGATTTTTTACATAAGCTTAAGTTAATGACATTAGGGTGGAGGAGCAGCAGGTGGCGAAGCAAGTTTTACCGGGAGACTTGCCCCGCAGGTTCATCCTGCTTTTTTGAAGTCAGGTTTCTTTTGCTTACAGCAGGCAAAGCCTGCAATGATAAAACAGACGAGGCTCAGCCTCGTCCAAACACCTTAGCCTCGCCCAAACACCAAGAAAAAATATCATCATCGGATTTATCGGATTTATCGGATTAGAGATCCGTGTAATCCGTGTAATCCGATGATATCTTTTTTGGGAGATGATTTTTTACATAAGCTTAAGTTAATGACATTAGGGTGGAGGAGCAGCAGGTGGCGAAGCAAGTTTTACCGGGAGACTTGCCCCGCAGGTTTATCCTGCTTTTTTGAAGTCAGGTTTCTTTTGCTTACAGCAGGCAAAGCCTGCAATAATAAAACGGACGAGGCACAGCCTCGTCCAAACACCTTAGCCTCGCCCAAACACCAAGAAAAAATATCATCATCGGATTTATCGGATTTATCGGATTTGACCTGCCGTAGGCAGGTACAGATTCGTGTAATCCGTGTAATTCGTGTAATCCGAGTAATCCGATGATATCTTTTTTGGGAGATGATTTTTTAGTTATGCCTAAGTTAACGACATTTGGGTAGAGCGAGAAAAATTATCATCACCGGATTTATCGGATTAGAGATCCGTGTAATCCGTGTAATCCGATGATAACTTTTTTGGGAGATGATTTTTTACATAAGCTTAAGTTAATGACATTAGGGTGGAGGAGCAGCAGGTGGCGAAGCAAGTTTTGCCAGGAGACTTGCCCCGCAGGTTCATCCTGCTTTTTTGAAGTCAGGTTTCTTTTGCTTACAGCAGGCAAAGCCTGCAATGATAAAACAGACGAGGCTCAGCCTCGTCCAAACAGTTCAGCCTCGCCCAAACACCAAGAAAAAATATCATCATCGGATTTATCGGATTTATCGGATTAGAGATCCGTGTAATTCGTGTAATCCGATGATAACTTTTTTGGGAGATGATTTTTTAGTTATGCCTAAGTTAACGACATTTGGGTAGAGCGAGAAAAAATATCATCATCGGATTTATCGGATTTATCGGATTAGAGATCCGTGTAATCCGTGTAATCCGATGATAGCTTTTTTGGGAGATGATTTTTTAGTTATGCCTAAGTTAACGACATTTGGGTAGAGCGGGAAAAATTATCATCATCGGATTTATCGGATTTATCGGATTAGAGATCCGTGTAATTCGTGTAATCCGATGATATCTTTTTTGGGAGATGATTAACGATTGATGATTTTAGATGTAACTGCCAGATCCGACCAGCCCACGATGTTCCTGCCTCGTCCGGCAAGGCGGGCTGGCGAAGCGGGCCCAAACACTTTAGCACCGCCCAAACACCACATCACAATTGCTTAAAAGATTGTTGCATTTCTTCGATGGTATCGAAATGGAGTTTGTTCTTTAGCCTGCTTTTGGCTACGTTGATAGCGTTGATAGATTGAAAAGTAATGGGGGCAATATCTTTGGTTCGCAAATCCATTTTTATAAATGCAGCCAATCGTTGTTCCGATTCTGTAAGATTAAAACCCTGTTCCTCAATTTTCTTGAAGAAAGTGGGGTGCAGCACTTTGAAATCTGAATAAAATTTCCCCCAATTGTTTTCAACCGTCAGGCCGGAAAATTCGGCCAATGTTTTGTTGATCATTTCACCGGCCTGGGAATTTAAGCAAAGCGGTTTTATATCGTTAAACTCCTTGAGCAGGCGCGATGACATTTCGCTGCTCTTTAAAATTTCACTTGTTGTTTTGCTGGCAATATCTTTAAGGGAATTTAATTTAATATCCTGCTTTTTGGCCTGTTCATCGGCTAATTGTTTTTCCTGTTGATATATTTTAACATTCGCCTGGTTTACCAGATTCGACTGGAAGAGCGCTTTGCTGCGGAGCTTAATGATGTAAAAGGCAACGAATAAAGAAATCGTAAGAAGCAAAGCAAAAAGCGTGATGCCTATACCTGCTGTTTTTTGCCGGCTGATTTTCTGTTGCTTGATGGTTAAATTTTGCTGAAGGATTTCATTCTCCTTTTCTTTCACCTCAAGGTCATGATTTGCCAGTATTTCTTCAATCTTAACTTTGTACTCATTCGATGCAATGCTGTCCTTTATGGCCACAGCCTCCTGAAAATATTGCAGTGCCTTTGGGTAGTTTTTTTTGTTCTCGTAGTTTTCCGACAGCTTTTCGCAGGCTGATTGAAGCAATGCCCTGTCATTCACTTCGCCGGCAATGGTTTGCGTTTTCTCTAAGTAGTCGATCGCCATATCGAAATTCCCTTTTAACATCATTGAAGAACCCATTAGATTCATGATGTATCCCAAATATCTTTTGTTCCCGGCAAGCGAAGGATTTTTCTCGACCTGTCGTAAAAAATAAAGTGCCGAGTCGGGCTGCTTGATGTCGTTGTAGAGCATTGCCATATTCGCCAATACTGGAATTTTTTGTGATTCGTGTCCTGCTTTATCGATAAATGTAAGAGCCTCTTTATAATTCTGGATGGCGAGGTCGTAGTTATTTACCTGTGTGAAGGCACTTCCAATGTTTGTATAAATCGCAATCAGCTTCACAGTATCCTGTTCCTGCGCATACACGTTCTTAGCTTTCATAAAATACTCCATCGACTTATCGTACAACAGCAAATTTCCGTAAATGATTCCAATGGTGGTGTAAACCTTTCCTACTTTAGGAGATGATGGCTCGATATAATTTAAGGCCATCATTAAATTTTCAAGGCTTTCCTGATAATCGTTTGTTCGCGAATTGCAAATCCCCATGTTGTTGTAAGAGGTAAAAAGAAAGAGTTCTGTCGGGGGCCTTGCAGGGCAATATTTCAAAGCATTTTTATAGCTTTCGATGGCACGGTGGTATCCATGAACCTTCATATAAAACCTCCCCAATTTGAGATATATCGTAGCAACCCAGGCTGAATCGTCAACCCTATCAATGTTTTCCAATCCTTTATTTATGATAATTTCAGCCGTATCACTTTGATTTTGCTTATACAAAATTTGTCCGCTCAATAGTGCCACTTCAATTTGCTTTTTCCAATCCTTTTTTTTGATTAAGGCCTTGGTCATGCCAAGGGATAAAAAAGCCGAATCGTATTTTTTTGCATTGAACCATACTTTCGACCGAAGGTAATAAGCCTGGTACAACCAATCCTTGTTGTTAAAAGCTAAAGCCAATTGAATGACTGAATCAGTCAGGATTAATATTTCGTTTTCCGAAAGATTTCTATTGCTTACTAAATCTAAATATTCCTTTGCGCGATCTTTTTCGGGCAAGCCTTTAGTAGCTTCGAAAATACTGTCGGATACGTAATTATTTTGTGTCAACTCCTGTGTTAGCAGATTTGAATAGCTCGCTAAAAAAACTAGAACCATAAAAATCATCTTACCTTAAAATTTACAGAAGTAATGTGAAAAACCATTTCCAACACTTTTATCTTACAATTGATGAATACCATTGCATACTTAATTAAATAAAAACAATTGCAAAATAAGAAACAAATTCCTTTGCCGGAAAAAATTAAAGAAAAAAATATTTTATTGGTAAATAAGAGCCAGTTCCAAAGTACTGAATTTAGCCCAACCCATCTTCACAATCTACCCCCACACACGCCCAACACCTGAAAATAAATATTCACAAAAAAAAACCGACACCCTCCTTTAGAAGAATGTCGGTTACAAATTAAGCTATGTTATCAAAAGTTTTGAGATACAATCTACAGAATCACTATTCTCTTAACGATTGATGAGCCTGAGAATTCGATTTGTATAAAATAAACTCCTTTCTTCAAGTTGGAAACATCCGTTTGGATATTGCCCTCTGAAACAAGAAGGTCTAGTATCAGCAGACCATTGGCGGCATGTATCGAAACTGATTCAACCTTTTCAATACCCATAATTTGAATATTCAATTTGTCGGTAGCCGGATTGGGGAATATCCTGATAGAACTTTCCAACTCCCCATCCGCAACACCGGTAGCCTCTTTGTAAAGGCTGTTGATGATTGACAGGCCATTGATAGAAAAAGTGCCGTTGTGCTCGTGCATGTTTTGGTCGAACTCAGCGATAAGAGGTGTTTCTTCGCCGGTTGCAGCATTGTAGGCCACAAAGTTGAGGAGTTCACCTTCGGTGGCTCCGTCTTTTACAGTGGTGTACGTGTCGTTGCCATAAACCATCATCGGGAGGTTGCCAGAGCTAATGCCCATGTCTGCATAACCGATGCAGTTGCCTTCGCTGTCGAAAGCGCCTACATAATCCATACCTGCAAGTTCAGTCAATGCATCCTGTTGGATGGAGATTACATGAACCTCACCGGTTGGTGTAATAGCCCAAGGGCTTTCGCTTTCGATGGTTTGTGGTACATAGTCAACATGGTTGAAGCCCAGGTATTCGGGGTAGGTTACCGTTACTGGTTTGTTAAATCTTGCCTGAT
>Ga0208900_1001311_pt1 | contig 13359 bp, 13 predicted proteins | sample AntAceMetag02UKK_FD_184763 | JGI IMG/M metagenome (GOLD analysis project Ga0208900, IMG submission 184763) | Saline lake microbial communities from Ace Lake, Antarctica - Antarctic Ace Lake Metagenome 02UKK (SPAdes) (version 2) | ecosystem: Environmental > Aquatic > Non-marine Saline and... | reverse complement strand
CGGTGCCAAATTCGGTGTCCACATAGTCATCCCGGATAATGGGAATTTTACGATCTGTGAGGGGCAGACACACCCGGGTTTCAGTGAGATCCTGATATCGTTGATCGTTGGGATTCAGGGCCACTGCCGTATCTCCGAACATGGTTTCCGGCCGGGTGGTGGCCACAACCAGTCCGCCCTTTCCATTTTCAAAGGGATAACGGATGTGATAAAGAAAGCTGTCCTGTTCCTCATGCTCCACTTCAAGGTCAGACAGGGCAGTTTTGCACCGGGGACACCAGTTGATGATATACAGTCCCTGGTAGATGAGCTCTTCTTTATAGAGCCTTACAAACACCTTTCTAACGGCATCGGACAAGCCCTCGTCCATGGTGAACCGCTCCCGATCCCAGTCACAGGAGGCCCCCAATCGTTTGAGCTGATTGATGATGGCCCCACCGGAGTGTTCCTTCCATTTCCAGACCTCTTCAATGAATTCTTCTCTTTTTAGCTGATCCCGGGTTATCCCTTTTTTTGCCAGATTTTTTTCCACAATATTCTGGGTGGCAATACCAGCATGATCCGTTCCCGGCATCCAGAGGACATTATCTCCACAAAGTCTTCTATGACGACACATGATATCCTGCACGGTGTTGTTCAGGGCATGGCCCATGTGAAGTACACCCGTAATATTCGGGGGGGGGATCACTATGGCATAAGGCTTTTGATCACTTTTTTCAATGGCTTTAAAAAAACCGTTGTCCACCCAATATTGGTACCATTTTTCCTCAATTCCAGAAGGATCATATCCTTTGTCAAGAGAATCAGAACTCATAAACTAACTCCTAAAAACATATTAATAAAAAAAGGGGATAGATAAACTTCCCCTTCAAAATCCATTCCATGACGCCCATTTGCCTGTCCCAATAGTAGCAACATCAGTCAATGCCGTCGGGAAAACAGTCATTACCGGCAAACATGGAATGGCGTTTCATATATTCAGGGCCTCATCACAACATCGGCCACCCCACCCAGACAGTTTATTTTGCTGTGAGGGCTTGTAACAAAGTATTTTTTATTTTTTCCATCTCTTTTTCCACTACTTTGTGAATAGTATCTGAAAATAGCTCGTCCATGCGGTGAGCATATTTTTCTTCAATTATTTTTTCCAGTACGCTTTGAATCTGTGCCTCGGAAATGTGATCCTCATTCCCAGTGGAAACCCCGATGATGGGATCAGTTTCGTCAACGTCCACAATCGGTTTTACCAGATCAATCATATCTTCATCAAAAGATTTATCTTCGACCACAAGCGGTTCTGTCAGCTCAATGATATCTTCATCAAAAGATTTATCTTCGGCCACAAGCGGTTCTGTCAGCTCAATTATATCTTCATCAAGAGATTTATCTTCGGCCACAAGCGGTTCTGTCAGCTCAATTATATCCTCATCAAGAGATTTATCTTCGGCCACAAGCGGTTCTGTCAGCTCAATTATATCCTCATCAAGAGATTTATCTTCGGTCATAAGCGGTTCCGTCAGCTCAATTATATCCTCATCAAGAGATTTATCTTCGGCCACAAGTGGTTCTGTCAGCTCAATTATATCTTCATCAAGAGATTTATCTTCGGCCACCATCTGGGTTAATTCAATAAAATCCCCATCAAGGTCAAATTCTGAATCATTATCCATTTTCAGATCTTCTGGATCCACCATGACAACTCCTGACAAGCTGTTGACACCAGCTCATTATAAAATTATTATTCACCTCAATCTTAATTGAAATATCAAAGGCGCGTTTTTGTGTCAAGTCCTGTGAACCAAACCCCAATTAAAAGGAAAATGCATGCATCGATTTTACATCCATCAACAGGAGCTCTCCGGGGAGACCGCAGTCATAAAGGGGCAGGACGTCAGACATATGAGCCATGTGCTTCGGCTGACCATTGGAGACCATGTGGAGCTTGCCGATGGGAACGGTACCTGCTGGGAGGCCTGTATCATGTCCATGGATGCAAAAAGTGTTGAACTTTCCCTGTTATCCCGGACGGTTTCCCAAGGGGAGTCACCGGTGTCCATCACCGTAGCCCAGGGAATGCTCAAGGATAAAAAAATGGATATGATCATCCGCCACCTCACAGAGCTTGGCATTACCCAATGGGTTCCTTTTTTTGCCCACCGTTCCATCCCCCGGCCTGATCCCAAAAAACTTGCAGCCCGGGTGGACAGATGGCGCAGAATCTCCCGGGAAGCCATGAAACAATGCAAACGAAGCCAATTGCCCCTTATTGTGGAACCTGTCACCTTTGAAGCTCTGCTTAATCTCAGTAAAGACCACGACAAAAAAATTGCCTTCTGGGAAAAGGGCTGTATTCCCTTTGGCAACATTAACACATCATCCTCTTCTCTGCCCCAAAAAATCATTTTGCTCATAGGTCCCGAGGGCGGATTTCTGGAAACTGAAATTGAGGCGGCCCAGGTGGCCGGGTTTTCTGCATTCTCCCTTGGTTCCAGAATATTGCGGGCGGAAACTGCCTCCCTGACGGCCTGTTCCCTTGTTCAACACTATTTTGGAGATCTTGGCAAAAAAGACCTTGACACATAGGGGGCATTCAACTATAAAGACATTGTTTTTGACGGGCCCAGGTAGCTCAGTCGGTAGAGCAGGGGACTGAAAATCCCCGTGTCAGCAGTTCGATTCTGTTCCTGGGCACCACAAAAAAAAGAAGAGTTGCCATCCTTGGATGCAACTCTTTTTTTGTTTGCCTCTATTTTTGGCATCCTTCATATGATCCTAAAAGTGCTTTACAGTCTTTTGGGAAAAGTCCCTGCAAATGGGGATTGCTATAAAAAAGTGTAAACTACTTTTGAAGGATGCCCTATTTTTTTTAATATTCCCTTTTTAAAAACCTCCCAGCCATGCTTCTATCCTTGCTAATTCTGCCTAAAATTCATTTTCAATCTTTGTTGTGGGCGGCCCTGAATTAAAATATCGGGCAGCCCGTGGCGATTTACATGAAAGAATAGATATGTCTAACATTATTTCATACTTCGTTGTGGGTAGGCCGAAGTCAAAAGAAGGTTCGCCCATGGCAGTTTATTAGAAAATAGAATTTCTGGGCAACCTCAACAGAGCCCCCCCCCGATGGGTAATAGGAACCGGCCAATTGGGCCGTCTACGGTTCCGGCCGGGCCCATTGCCCGTCGGGGGCGGCGGCATGATATCATTTTCAATATTCGTTGTGTTCAGCAGGACATGCCCGTTATTCAAAAACGCATTTTAAAAGAATATCCTCATCCAGCTCAGACGTAATCTTGTAGGGCAATGTTTTAAACAATTTCACCATTTTGGTATTTCCCGGGGAGGTAATGGCAAAAAGCCCCTTGATACCTTGATTCCGGGCAGCCTGGGCAAGTTTTCGTATGAGAATACGACCAAACCCCATACTCTGATAATCTTTACTCACAGAAAACGCCACCTCAGCCATATTGGTGGACGGCTCCAGATAATAACTGCCAATGCCCACCACCGTATCAAATCCCATCTCCCCCACAAGGGCAATGATGGTCAGATTTCGCTTATAATCAATCTGACTCATCACCTCAACGTCATCCCTTAAAAAATGGGTTCTCTCATTAAAAAAACGGGAGACCACATCCTTTTTTTCCAAATGATAAAAATGCTCCTGGATTCTTCTCTCGTCCACCAACTTTGCCGGTCGAAAGGTCACGGACTGTTCTTTAATGGTCAACACCTCTTCAAGCTTCACCGGATAAATACCATATACAGATTCACCAAGGTGTCTCTCTTTTCCGATCATACCAAACTCCTTGGCACTGATTAGCAATTCATCCCGGAACTTGGGGTGGGAAATGCTGATGAGGGCCAGGGCTCTTTCCTGGGTGCTTTTCCCAAAAAGATTCACCGCCCCATACTCAGTGACTACATATCTCACATCCTCCCGGGGAACGGTGATTACCGTGTTATTCATAAAGGGAACAATGCGACTTTCATTGCCATCATCCGTGGTGGAGTTGAGCATGATGATGGATTTCCCCCCCTTGGATCGGTTGGCTCCCCGGATAAAGTCAGAAATACCGGACACCCCGGCAAAATGGGTATGCTCCTGGGCTTCACAGCTCACCTGCCCTGCCAGATCCACCCCAACAGCTACATTCATGGAAACCATTTTATTGTGCCGGGCAATAATATCAATGTCATTGACATGCTCCGATGACATGAACTCAACGGCAGGATTGAGGTGGAGAAATTCATAAAGAGATTGACTTCCCACAGAACAACTGGCCACTATCTTGCCGTTTTTATATCCTTTTTTACGATTGGTTACCACCCCAATGGCGTAGAGATGCATGATGTCATCGGTGAGGAACTGGGAATGTATTCCCAAATCTTTTTTAGTGGAAAGGGCCTGGGTGGTGGCCTGGGAGGCGGCATCCAGGCCGATCTGCAATGTGGAACCGTCTTCAATGAGCCGGGCAATATTTTGACCGATGCTTAACGCAACTTCCGATGGGGGAGATGAAGACACCGTCATAAGATCTTCGTCATGTTCCACAATGGCATCCACATCATTGACATGGATAAAGCTTTCGCCCATCACCATGGGCATTTTGCTGTTTACCTGTACGATGACCACATCGGCTGCCAAGGCCGCTGCCAGGGTGACATCCACAGAAACGCCCAGACTCATCCACCCAAAATCATCTGGAGGGCTCACCTGGATCAATGCCACATCAATGGGAATTCTACGGCTTGAAAAAAGTCCGGGGATGGCTGCCATATTCACCGGGGTATAAAAGCGCTTATTTTTTGCCAACGCTTCTGAGTTGGCAGATCCCAGATAAATGGAGCGGATGTTCATGCTTTTATCCAGGGTTTCATCGGCAATGCGGGTAAGAGGGGTAATTTCCCGGGACATAAGCCGGATGATATCCACATCGGTGAGTCGTCGGTGGTCTTCGGCCAAACCTTTTACAAGGGCCTGGGGTTCTCCGCAATAAGACCCAATGAACACCCGATGACCTGATTTGATCAGTCGAATGGCCTCTTTAATATTTTTTTTCTTGGTTACAAAATCATCTGCCCAATAGCTGGAATTTGGCATGACAAGCTCCTTAATGCAGTGGATATAAAAGGATAAAAGGATAATAGAAGATATTTTCAATTTTTAAATTCAACAGTCAAGACTCAACACGGATTAGTAAAAATCAATTAAGATTGAAGGTTATACATTGAAAGTCGTGTTCGTCAATCACAGATAACACCCGCGGGCAGAGCGTATTCTGGCCTCGGCCTGCCACAACGAAGCATGAAAACACGTCAGATTTGCCGGGACTTTCTTATAAAACATACATGGCTGTAAGACCAGCCACAACGAAAAACGAAAGTCCTTTAATTTTAGCATGTTGCTGAGACTTTCATATAAAAAATCACACCAATCCACTAAGATTCATATTTAAATGTGCGCTTAGGGACAAATTCTCAAATCTGTCCCCACTTCCGATGCAGGCTCTAATTTTTCCATCAGCCCATGATGTCCGACAAAAACAGTGCAATGGGAGGGAAAATAGTGACCAGGGTCACCACCACTGCAATGGCCAGAAGAAAGGGAAGTGTCCCTTTAAAAACCACCTCCATGGGCACCTCTGCCACCCCGGAAATAATAAAAATATTTAACCCCAAAGGCGGAGTAATCAACCCGGCCTCCATCATGAGAACAGATATGACCCCAAACCAGATGGGGTTAAATCCAAGCTCCACAATGGTGGGAAAAATCACCGGCAGGGTGAGTACCATCATGGCTGTGGCATCCAGGAAACAGCCAAGCAAAAGATAAATTAGCAAAATAATGGCGAGGATGAAATACCGGGACAAAGAGATCTTGCCAAGCCAAAGGGAAAGCTCCATGGGGATCATAGTCAGGGCCATGAAATAGGTAAAAATATAGGCACCGGAAAGGATCATGAAGATCATCACCGACACCTTTGTGGTGGCGGTCATGGCCATCACAAGGGCCTTCCATGTGAGTTTTCTTCGCACCAGAGTCACCACAAACAAAAAAAAAGCCCCCAGTGCGCCAGCCTCGGTGGGGGTAAACATCCCTAAGTAGATCCCCCCCATCACAAGGAAAAAAACCACAATGAGTTCCCACACCTTTAAAAGTGAGTGTATTTTATCCTTGAATAAAACATCTTGGGAATTTTTGGGTGCGGCCGTTGGGCTTATGGTCACCCAAATGACAATAATGGCCGCATAGGACAGGGCCAGAAGGAAGCCCGGTACAAATCCTGAAATCAAAAGCTTTCCAATGGATTGTTCCGTTAAAATACCATACACCACAAAACCGATACTGGGGGGAATCAAAAACCCAAGGGTGCCCCCGGCGGCCACACTGCCCGTGGCAAGGTGTGTATCGTAATTGTGTTTTTTCATTTCAGGAAGTGCCACCCGCCCCAGGGTGGCTGCTGTGGCTACGGAAGATCCACAAATGGCGGCAAAACCAGAGCAGGCACCAATGGTGGCAATGGCCAGCCCCCCGGGCAGTTTTCGGAGCCATTTGTCTGCCACGTCGTAAATCCCCTGGCTCAGGCCAGACACCGTGGCAAGCTCGCCCATGATGACAAAAAGCGGAATCACTGTGAATGAGTAAGTGGTGAAGGTGCCAAAAAAAGATCTTACCATGGCAGGCAGGGCAACAGATATATCCGTTAAAAAACCAATGCCCCAGAAGCCCACAAATGCCAGGGAAAGTCCAATGGGCATTCCCAGGAGCAGCAATAAAAACAGTACGGCAATTCCGATCAATCCAACGGTGTGAGGATCCATTCCAGCTAAAACTTACCCTTTTGAACATCATTGAAGGTTAAGGCGAAGATACCACCCTTCTTGTCTTTTTATACGTCTTCTGCATTGGATTTTTCCATATGCAGACCCACCAAATCACGGAAAAGCGTGCCTTAAATACGAACAGAAATACTGCACACCCGCTATATTATTATCCGGCAATTGCCTTATTCATGGCTCCCCCTGATGGCACTGACAAGAGAACCCATCATATTCACCAGAATTTCCAGGGCCAGCAAGAAAGCACCCAGACAGAGCAATAGATATAAGGGGTAAATGGGAATGGCCAGGCTATCGGTGGTGGTGCCGCTGTTGAACTCATCCAGAACCATTACCCCGGCATACCATGACAGCATGGAAATGATCTGAAGTCCCAGGAGGTCAGTGAAAGCCTTTATAAAAAGACCCATACGCCGGGGGAGTTTATCCATCAAAAAGGTGACCCGAACATTTGCTCCAACCTCATGGGTGTAGGCAATCCCAAGGATACCAAAGATGGCCAGCATGAACTCGCTGAGTTCAATGGCACCGGGAATGGGACACGAAAAAAAATATCTGCCCGCCACATCCAGGGTGGTCAAAAACATCATGACCAGAACCCACCCCATGCCCAGGCCCAAGGCCCAGCGATTCAGTTGATGGGTCACAGATTTACACCGGAATAAAAAGAAATCCAGGCCGGGTCTAATAGGGACAGGCGTCAAAATGAACATCCACTTTTTCAAGTTCATCTTTAAACATCATCAACGCCTTTTTAGCAGGCAATCCCTTTGTCTCCAGTTCCGATGCCCACATTGACAGCATGCCACTGAGTTTTTCATCCCAGATCTTCTGCTCTGCCGGGGACAGGGGAATAATGTTAATTTTTTCTTTAAATCCAGACATGGTATCCTCATACCAATGCTCATCAAACATACCGGCAATGCGATAGGCATTTCGCCCCACATCCTCAATGACGGGCTTTAAATCATCAGGCACCTTTTTCCAAAATTTTTTATTGACAAAAAGCCCTTCTGACACACATCCAAAGGAGGTGGGAACCCCGAATTTTGCCACTTCATATAGTTTAAATGCTTTGATAAGGGCCGGACAGGTGACAACCCCGTCAATGACGCCGGTCTCCATGGAAAGATACACATCGCCAAGGGGCATGAAAATGGGGGTTGCCCCCAATGCTTCAATGGCTTTGGTCTGTAGTCCCCCCGGGCTTCTGATTTTCATGCCTTTCAAGTCTTCAAGGCAGGTTACTTTCCGGGTAGTCCACAGGTGGGCCATGACACAGTTGTTGATGTGAAGTACCTTTACGTCTTCAAACTCAGTGTGCAACAACTTGTCATACATGGCCATTCCTGCCTCAACACCCTTCCATTTTGCCGGGCACACAATAGGGGATGACAGCACATCTGTGAGGGGAAACCGTCCCGGGGTCCAGCTAAGGGTGGCGTACCCCATATCGGACAGTCCTGTCTTGACAATATCAAAATGCTGGGGACCCTTTCCCAGGGCACCGCCAGCATACATGGTGTAGGTGATGCGACCATTACTTCTTTTTTTGATCTCTTCGAGCATGGGTATCCATAGTTTCTGAACATCTGCACCGGCCGGTACATGCCAGGTGCTGAAACGAATGTTCACCGTTTCATCCCCTGCCCGCCCATCCGGCACCAAAAATAACGCCCCTGTTAACAACACTGCCATGACTATAAAAATAATTTTTCTAATCATTTCCGATTTTTCCTTTTTTTCTTTCTATTTTTTAGGAATGACTCATTTTCTTCGATCATCTCACTGACATCCATTTTTTCAAGGGGTGTTTCAAGCACTGTTTCATACTCCTTGCGGGTGAGATGGAACACCTCAATCTTTTTTTGCAAAAATTCTTCTATTTCGGCAAGGCGCTCTTTTTCCCCTTCACCGCAAAAGGAAAGGGCCGTGCCCTTTTGAACCCCCCGACCGGTTCTTCCCACCCGGTGGACATAATTCTCATTTTTTTCGGGCATATCATAATTGATGACATACTCCACATTGGGGACATCAATGCCCCGGGCAGAGACATCTGTTGCAATGAGAATATTAAATTCGCCGTTTTTAAATTGAGCCATGGTCTGGGTGCGCAAGGCCTGCTCTCTGCCCCCATGGATATTGCACGAGGCAATGTCTTCACGGGCAAGAGCCTTTTCCACCCGCTCGGCCCGAACCCGGGTTCTTACAAACACAATCATTCGAGTTTGGGGGTGTTGTTTGATAAAACCGGCAAGGAAAAAACGCTTGTCGTCGGTATCAATAAAAACCACGCCATGGGTGACATTCTTGGAAACAGGATCATCCGGGGATATTTCAATGCGGATGGCAGACGTTTTCACCTGGGAATAGGCAAGTTTTTTGATGTCTTGATTGATGGTGGCAGAAAAGAAAAGGGTCTGGTGTCTTTTGGTAAGTATTTTTTTAACAGAGCGGATGTCTTGAATGAACCCCAGATCCAGCATATGATCCGCCTCATCCAGCACCAGGGTTTGGATCTTTTCAAGGCGAAGGTGCCCCTGATTAATGAGATCAAACATTCGTCCCGGGGTGGCAATGAGGATATCAATGCCATCCTGTAATTTTTTGATCTGGGCATCCTGCTCCACCCCACCAAACAAGGCAAAGGCTTTCACCTTGGTGTGCCGGGCAATGTCGTTGAACACACCGCCGATCTGCACGGCAAGCTCCCGGGTGGGAACCAGTACAATGCACTTTATTCCCAGGGAGCGTTTGCTGGATTTAACTTTATGGATACCATCAATGATGGGGATGGCAAAGGCGGCGGTTTTACCCGTGCCGGTCTGGGCAATGGCCAGGACATCTTCCCCTCTTAAAATGGCAGGTATGGATTTGAACTGGATATCCGTGGGGCGTTTAAACCCCAGAGCGGCAAGATTATCTTTAATGGCACTTGATATGTGGTACTTTTCGAACTTCATATTCCCTCAATATATTTTGATTCAGTCACTGATTGTCACTGATTATGAAGTTCTAAGTTACCCTTAAATTGTGAAAAAAACAATAGATTTCAAGTTTACAACAATTCCACTGCAAATAATACAAACCTCAATGAGCATGCAATTTTTCTAATTTTTGACACGAACCGGACAAAATAATTGACGCCTGACACCATGGGTGTATGGCAAAAAATATCAAATCCGAGTGGCAAATTTTTTCACATTCTCTGAGTATTGATCATTACGTTCCACAAGCTCTTTAAGTTTTTTGGCCTTTATGGAATTAGTTTTATCATATGCAATTACAATAGGTGTGTCTATCCGGTCGGATAGTTTGGAAAAATCTCTGCTGCCTCCTGTTTCCCCTTTGCATTACATGATGAGGATAGGCAGAGGAACAACACCCCTTACTATGCGTACAATTACTCAAATAACGAACAAACCGTCAATAATTAAGTAAGGTGTCCCCCGAATTCTTTTCTTTATTTCCATTTCCTCCACATCATACGATAAAAACTCATTCCATGGTTTATTGACCATTTCAAGCAATGGTTCTGTTTTTATCAGCCCATCGTCTTTAATGTTGATATGGGATTCAGCACTTCTCCAAGGCCACTCTTCAGGCCTTCTGTCCAGCCCTGCCCGGACGAACAGGATTCAATTCTATGTATCTGGCACAGATCATCAAATGGAACTCTTCCATTACAAACGATACAAACATCCCCTGCCAAAGATGGCCGCGCCACCCTTCACGAAAAATTATTCTTCTTGTGTACCGTCTGTGGGCTTTACCAACCGCAAGATTCAACCTATCTTTTGTTTGAGGAACGGCTATTAAATGAATATGGTTGGACATCAGGCAATATGCCCAAATACCCACCTAGTAATCCGTCCCATAAGTTCTGCCATGTAATAAGGAAATTTAAAACCCATGAATAATAGGATTATATTGAGCCTATTTTGAAAAATTAGTTCATTCAATTTCAAGTGGTTATGGTTTTAAAATAGGCTTGATATATGTGCTTTTATTCATAAACATAAACCGCCAGAAAACCCGTCAAGACTTCTGGCTGTTTATGTTACCCACAAACCGCAAATCACAATGAACCTTATTTAAAAAGATATGCTATTGAAATAAATTTAAATTTTTAATTTTAATGGGTTCATTTAAGATGCTTAAATTCCGGAGTTTTAATGGCCAATATACTGTGCAGAACTATTGGGACGGAGTACTAGTATTTCCCGCACCACTCCGACATCAAATCCAGGTAGGATTCATAATCATTATTATTTAAAAATATCTGCTGCCTCCTGTTTCCCCTTTGCATTACATAATGAGGATAGCCAGGAACAACAACCCTTGCTATGCGTGCAATTACTCAAATAACGAACAAACTGTCAATAATTAAGTAAGGTGTCCCCCGATTTTTTTAATATAAAACGTCAGTACGTTTCGGAATTCACTTTTCCACAGTAATGGCACAGACCAGATAGGATCTTTTTTAAATATTTGCTCAGCAATTTGTGAGTACAGACCTCCTACTTTTTAGCCATTTCTAGCCGTTATTTTTGGACATTTGGTAAAGGAAACGTATGAAATATTTTCTTGAACAGGGCGTAACATACTGAAATTTATGCACCTGAAAAAAACATGAGTGTCCAATTTTGATAAATAGCCTTGTTTTTCACCTTAACTTATTGTTTTTGAATGAAATACAAAAAATGTTCATTTTTACCTGTAGGAGGTCTGGAGTAGTCAGAGTTGAGGTAAAAATAACTTATAATATTGGTATCAACAACGATCATGGACGTCCTTCTTCTTTAGCTGCTTGCAGGATATCAGTGGTTAGAAGGAATTTTTTTGTTTTTTCTCTGGAGCGTTTAGCTAAGGCAAGATGTTGCTCTGGAAAAAAAGGTTTACTCAATGTTGCCTTCTCGATTAGGCAGATAATTTCACTGTTAATGCTTCGATGATTAGTTGTGGCTACCTGCTTGAGTATTTCATAAGTGTACTCTGGAATATTTTTGACAGTTATACTTGGCATTGCTAACACCCCTTGTAAATTTTAGTTCCCTAACCTGGACAAGCCAGAACCAAAAAGGGTTTCTTATTCTCTTGCCAAAATAACACGAAAATCAGAGATAAGAATCTAATGGTTTCATTATGGTTTTTTTTGTTTAAGTTGTCAAGGGAGGAGATCAGTGCTGACGCATGGAAATTGTATAAGAAAGAGTAGGCAATTCTAACACTCTTTTATGCTTCGTTGTGGGCAGAACCGGATCAGAATAAGATCTGCCCGTGGCAGTTTATATGAAAATGAAGTGTTAAAGTACCCTCAGCAGAGCCCCCCCCGATGGGTAATAGGAACCGGCCAATTGTGCCGTCTAACGGTTCCGGCCGGGCCCATTACCCGTCGGGGGGGGGCGGCATGATATCATTTGGCTCCGCGTCTACGACCCAATATTCGTTGTGTCCTACAGGACATGCCCGTTTATATGAAAGTCTCAGAAACGTGCTGGAATTAAAAGACTTTCATTTTTCGTTGTGGCAGTGGTGACTGCCATGTATGTTATAATAAATGATATCAGTGGGCAGCCAGATATCTAACATGTTTCTAATATGGCGGGATACTTTCAAGGTTTTTTATGTGGAAAATTAACTTTTAACCGATAGAATCAAGGCTGTTAGGACGCTTGATTTTAAAATCCTCTCCTGAATCTTTGATTCAGGAGGGGTGATTGACATCATAAAAACAATTCTACTCCCCAAGATAGGCTTTTCGAATTTCCGGATTGTGCAAAAGGGCATCTGCCTTATCTTCCAGGGTGATCTCACCGGTTTCCAGCACATATCCCCGGGTGGCCGCCTGGAGGGCCAGATTGGCATTTTGCTCCACCAACAAAATAGTGGTGCCATTTTTTTGATTAATATCTTTGATGATATCAAAAATTTGCTGGATAATAATCGGGGCAAGCCCCAGGGAGGGTTCATCTAACAAAAGCACCTTGGGTTTGGTCATCAGTGCCCTTGCAATGGCAAGCATTTGTTGTTCCCCCCCGGAAAGGGTGCCGCCGTGTTGCTTACACCGTTCTCCCAGGATGGGGAAAAGTGAGTACATATACTGAATGTCCTCCTCAATCTGAACCTGGTCTTTTCGGTGAAAGGCTCCCAGTATCAAATTTTCTTCAACGGTCAGTCGGGGAAATATGCGGCGGCCTTCGGGTACCTGGCACAGTCCCAGGATGGGTAATTTTTCCGGGGAAACTTTATTAATCTTCTTTCCATCATAGAACACCTCCCCCTTTTCCGCAGCAATAATGCCGCAGATGGTCATGAGGGTGGTGGATTTACCAGCACCATTGGCACCGATGATGGCAACCACCTCACCCGGGTAGACTTTAAGGGAGACCCCTTTCAGGGCTTTAATGGTTCCATAACCGGAATGGACATTTTTTAATTCAAGGATGGGTTCTGCCGACATGTTTTGCATCACTCCTTTTCTTCAGATCTTTTTCCAACGCGTTTGGCAGGGAT
>Ga0208900_1001310_pt1 | contig 13366 bp, 17 predicted proteins | sample AntAceMetag02UKK_FD_184763 | JGI IMG/M metagenome (GOLD analysis project Ga0208900, IMG submission 184763) | Saline lake microbial communities from Ace Lake, Antarctica - Antarctic Ace Lake Metagenome 02UKK (SPAdes) (version 2) | ecosystem: Environmental > Aquatic > Non-marine Saline and... | reverse complement strand
TTTGTTAGCTCTTTTTTCTCTTCTTCACTCAAAATTTAAACTCCCAATGTATCAATCTATATAATCCGTAACCTGCAAAGTTCGCAACAATATCTTTACTATCCCATTCACCACCAACCATAACATCTACCTGCTCTTTAGCTAGGCTGATAACCAATAGCCCTAAAGCTGACTCGTACCATTGCCATTGCTGTACTGTCTCAAGTTCATCTACAATGATATAAGATGCTCCTGCATGTAGAACCTTATCCGTAGGTATAAATGATAACGGGTCTATTGCAAAGCTAAACGATAATAGTAGTATTAGTAGTAGTTTCATTATGGAGTTGTCCAAGTTAATACACCACTACCATTAGTTACCAATACTTGACCATTTGTTCCGTCTGTTGCTGGTAATGTGTATGCTCCTACCGTTACCTCACCTGTAAAGTTACCCATTTCTGCATTTACACTGGAAACTTCTTTTATACTTATATTGTCAAACTCTAACCAATCTCCAGGAGTTGTTGAATTGCTATAAAGAGCCAACGCTCCTGTTGTTGTAGCGGTTATTTTTGTCGTATAAATTCCTATTGGTATCGATACAGCACCTGACCCAGCAAAATTAAATCTTGCTGTTTGCTCTCCTGACCTAGCAACGTAATCAAAAGAAACATCGTATACTTTGCCAACTTCGGGGACAAGACTAGCTTGTGTAGTTCCGCCCCTGTTACCGCCACTATTAGTCGCACGTATAACCCCGCTATTCCACGATAAAGTAGAGCTTTGAAATTGTTGCCACCCATTAATATCTGTATCGAAAGTTCCATTTGTTACTTCTTCATCACCAATTAAAGCTGTTATACTACCAAAACCTGAGATGCCACCACTAAAAGTACCTGTAGTACCTGATATGCCACCACTAGAAGTTAAGCTTGTTAATGTTCCAACGCTTGTTAGAGAACTGTTCACTACGTTCGATGCTAGTGTTGTTCCTGTTAAGTCTCCTGCTGCTGGAGCAATAAGGTTAGATAGCTTTAGATACTTATAAGCACCGCCACCTTGGTCTAATAGTATAGCGTCTGTCGTTGATGGGCTTGTCTCTTCTGTGTATTCTGTGATGTATTCATTTGTCATTTTATCCTCCTAGCTCAATTACGTATACAGACATGATTATACTACCAGTTGTTGTTACTTCCCAATAGTCGTTTTTTCTAACAACACAATTAATTGACACTGGTAGCGTTCCTGGTTGTTGGTGCTGTTTCTGCCTAACTGTTGTTGGTGTTGCGTTACTATCTGTTACAATAGCTGTTAAGCCTGTACTTCCTCCAGTGTTACCATCGGCAAATACAAATAAATCGTTATTTGCTTGATATACTGTATCAGAAAAATAAGTTGAATTATCCCATTCTCCTAGCGTCTTCCCTAACACAACTCTACCATCGCCATCTGGAGTTATTGCTATATCTCCGTCTGTTGTTGTTGTTCCGATTTCGCCATCTGCAAAAGTAAGCTCTCCTACTCTAATCTTCTTCCATGTATAAGTAGCATCTCCTAAATCGCCACTCTCATCTGTGTAGTTTCTCGTAGTATCATCAATAGGAGCCATGTCCCCTGTTCTTGCTGCTAGTATTTGATTAACTGCACTAGCTGGCAGTTCATCTCCGTCTGCGAAGTTATTTGGCAAATCAGTCATTATAATTCCCTCCATTTCATATTTATATCGTAGTTTTCTAAGTTAATAGTTATCATTTCAATCTTTGCAAGCTCTCCGTCAAGTCTCATAGCTCCCGTATACCCTGTTAATACATCAGTACCAGTTAGTTCAGATACGCCAAGTATAAAAGGATTGTCCACCGTAAGCTCTCCTACATAGTTTAGTTCTACTCTAGCTTTTGGGTTAAGCTGAAACACTCCATACACGTTAGCTTCCCATACCTTTTTAGTATTAAGGTAAGCCGTTAGCAATCTGTTAGCAACAGCATCTGCTTCTGATACGTTTAGCTCTGCATAAGTCTTTTGAAACATCTGCTCTCCGTATATATCAGAACTAGAACCATCGCCTATAGTCCAAACCTGTCCAGCTATAGCATCAAGCTTTTCAGAGTTCACTGTTTTAGATAATCGTTCTATAATAGCGTCTTGGTATAAAGGAAAGTCAGCTAATAGGTAAGCGTCTAATGTGCTTCTATCTGTTATATATAACTGTGTTAGTCTATACTCACTATCTATGTATAAGTCTGTTTGTAGCTGTGTCCATATAGTTAAAGAGTTCGCATCTGTTAAAGACGCTGAATCGTTACTAGCTCTTATGCCAGTAAAGAATGTTGTTTCTAATACTTGGTTAATAGCATGAGTTATTACTATCCTATTATATGTGTTATCTATATCGTTATACTCTGCATCTATACTATTAATATTAGTGCCATACTCTGCATCTGTAGCACCTGCACCATTAAACTTCCATTGTGTTGTTGCTGTTGCTTCTCTAGTATCCCATACAAAGTAACCTCTATTATCTACGTAATAAAAGAAGTTTTGATAAGCTGAGTAGTCTCTAATCTTTCCTAGAATAGTATCTTTCTCTTCTATGTAAGGGTTAGCTATGCTCATGCAAACAACGCTGTCAGGGTTTATATCTGTACCCTCAAAGTACTGAGTAAATATACTAACACCATCTTGTGTTTTGTCTACCATTCTGGTAACAAGTTCTGCTGTTGTTCCTGTTGCTAGGCTCACACCATCAGCTTTATAGTATTGTAATATCTTAGTTAATGGCGATACAGTAAAAGTCATATCACCGCGATCATTTGTTGTAGGGTTAGATAAGTTAATCCCATACCATGCCCTTGCTAATACATCATTCTCGTCTTTATCTACTACGTATAACTCTATCTTAAACTTAGTTTTAAACCTTGTTTTATATCCGAAGAACATACTATCAGGGTCTGCTTCGTCATTAAATACTCTACCGTTATTATTTAGGTTAAGACTTGCAGAGCTTTCTTCAAACTCTCCTACATATACATCATCGGGAAATCCTATTGATATACTTCCCCACGATTGCACATACTTGGATATATCTACCCAATCAGCCTCGTAAGTTCCATTAGCTTGCATACGCTTAATAGATAGTATCTTATTGCTTGGTGGTATTGATATGCTACCTCGTTTAACTATTGTTTGGATTGATTCAGCCATTAGCTAATCCCACTCGCTTGAGACATCTTCATTACACCAGTAAACCCGTTACCTTGTAAGTCGTTATAATAGTTATTAAGGTCGAAGCCATTAATCCAATTCATGTGTCCAGCTAACCCATCGAAATAATCAGTACCCATAGCAGGTCTAGCAATAAAGTAAAAGCTTTCACGCCTATTAATGTCTGATAACAACATTAAGTTAGCCCTTTCCTGTGGTGTTACGTTATTCAAAGTAAGGTCATAGTTGAATGTTGTTCTAACATATATCTTATTAGTTGTGCCATCAGACATATCTTTATTGTATTGTTTAAGTTGTGGCTTAACACGCATAGAACCAGCAGAAGCAAGCTCTAGTATCTCTTTACCTATAAAAGCTTGTCCTAGCTTACATGCCATGCTATCCGTCGTTGCTGTAACTGTTATTACCACATTAGTGCCAGGAGTAACTGCTCCAACTTTAAAATAGAAGTTATTATAAACCCTTGATGCTATACCTGCTGAAACTATGAAGTTAGCAGAACCATCTACTAGAAAGTTATTAGAACCATCTACTACGTTTATTGTTTCACCACTTACAACCGAGTTAGATAATGCAGGAGTAAAGTCTGTTGATGTATTATATTTTATTGTAAATACACTCATGTTAGTATTCTCTAATACTATAGTGTCAATCTCTTTAGTTACCGTAAAAGTAAATGTTGCAGTCTCATCGCCTGATGTGCTTACCCATCTTCTCTCAGGGTTTCTATCTATTAATCTATCCTTTGCTGCTGTGTTACTAGCAACCGTTATGTCATCGCTTGTTATATAGTTAGCGTAACAGAATCTTGGTGAGTACATAGTCATTAGGAAATGCTCCGTTCTATTGCTTTTATTTGTGGGTATAATTGTTTAGCTAATTGCTTACCATCTAGGTTTATCTGTACTACTAAAGCACCACCACCGCCACTATTACTTTCAGGTTGTCCTATAGGCTCTACTGTTACTCGTTCTAATCCTGCTTCGTTATCTACTGCTGTCTGTCCTGATGTAGTTGTCGAAGTGTTAGGTCTTTCAAACTGTCCACCTTGTGCGAACCTAGTAGCTTCTATTCCACCTATTAAAGATGCACTTCTTATTGTTTCTGCTGCTATACCTGGTAGATTAAATGGGAATGGTGCTCCTGCTGCTGCTTTCCCTATAGCTTGGAATCCACTTACTGTAGCATCTGCTATCCCTGCTGCCTTTGATATTTCAAAAAACTCTTTAGTTCCTGACTTAGATATACCAGCTAATGTTTGTATTGCAGTAGCATTTGAATCTATAATATTTTCCCATTTTTCTTTTTCCATTTTCTCTATAATAGCTTTTCCCTGTGCTGCACCAGCTATTGATTGGTCTTGCATAAACTTCATAGCATCAAGTCTTGCTTGCTCTCTTTCTACTCTTCTTTCTTCTTGTTCTTCCTCAGATAACCCTAAATTAGTAGAAGCTTCTTCTCTGTCTTGTGTAGATTGTAATATCTGGTTATCTAGTTCTAATATTTTAAATTGTGCCTGTGAACGTGTTAATGCGTCTAAGCTTGCATCATTTGATAAATCTTTTAACGCTTTCCTATATATCTTGTTATTAGTTATTGATTGTTGTGTTGCTACTTCTGTTCTTTCTAGTGCATCTATTTGCTTCTGTAATCCACCATCAGATAATTCATTTAAAGCCTTATCGAAGTCTAAAACATCGCCTCTAGCTTCATCTAGCCTATTGCTAAGACCTAATAATTCACCACCATAAGCCTTTAAAACCTTTGTAACATTCTTTGTAACATCAGCCATAGCTATTAATACTCTAACAGTTCCTTTAGCTATAGGAAGAAATATATCACCAAGCTCTTTTCTTAATAACGTAAGTCCATCTTTTAAGTTAGACCAGCTACCTAATAGAGACTTAGATTGTTTTATCATTAAGTTATTAAATCTTCCACCCTCAGAAGTCATATTTTTAAATGCTTCTTGAACAGTATCGAAACCTATCTCGCCTTTAGATACCATCTCTGATATTTCAACAGTGGACTTGTTTAATGTTTTAGCTAGTTCTTCAAGTAATGGAACACCAGCAACAGCGAAATCTCTTAATTCTCTCCCTGTTAGTTTAGCCTGTGATTTAATCTGCCCTAAATTAAGTATTAATCTGCCGATAGGAACCCCAAGACCTGCTGCTACATCACCAAGCCTCATAATTGTTTCATTGACTTTATCAGCCTCAACTCCAACAGCTAGTAATTGCTTGGCTGCTGCTGTTATTTCTGTTAATTCAAATGGTGTTGTCTTCGCTGTATCTGCTAATTGTTTTAATAACTTATCTGCTTCCTCTACACTACCAAGCATAGTTTCAAATGATATTCTCCATCCCTCAAACTTACCTGACGTTTTAAGAAACGACAGCATGAATGTAGTAGCACCCCTCATCACTCTACCGAGGTCAGAGAGGGAAACTACTAATTTACTTTTGATAGTGTTTGCAAGTCTACCTAATCTAGTGTTAGCATCCTTATCTCCACGTACCTTTATATCAATTTCAGCTGTCTGCTTACCCATGATTAAACGCTATATATCGCCGATTGTGAATTAACTAACTCAGCTTTAATCTGATAACCTGTTGTTACATCTTTCAATGCTGACAAACTATAACTACCTGTTAGTACATCAGCACTATCTAATTTAGGTTCTTCGCCTAACCAAGTTACTCTAGGCAAGCTAATTGTTAAACTATAAACGCCTGATGCTGAACCAGCTTTATCTGGATGTGTAAGTATCAATTTAACAGCGTTCTCTGTATCGTCTTTGAAGTAGTTATATAACGTTAAGTTATCTTCTTGCTTCATTGTGATACTCATATCAACTGTTCTACTGTTAGGTACGAAAGCTGATGGGTATTTAGAACTAGCGTTGTGGTCGGTTATCATTGATAGGTTGTTATTGATGCTTAAAGAAGCTTCTGTAATAGCAACTGCTACTGTACTTCCAATAACTGAACCAATCTCAATGTGAGCCATCCAACCCTCAAAGATATTAACTGCTGAATAACTTGGGCTTGCTAATGTTCCACCGAATGTGTTTTTCTGTCCCATATAGTTTACACCATAAGTTACAGCACCGTCTTCTGGGATTGTTAGGTCTAAGCTATTAGCGAAACAACTAATGTTATCTGCTAACATTGTGTTAGTACACCCACCGATAAGCTTCTGAACAGTAACGCCTGATGTTGGTATTCCCGTACAAGCGGACCAACCATTAAACGTGTGTGTATAACCTGTTGTAGCCGAACCTGATACTGTGTTATCGCTTCCTAGAATCATAGCTAGGTTGATACCCATAGCTTCATCTGGTATAAAGTCGTAAGTTAAAGAACCTTCTACGTGCTGAGTTCCTTTAATAACGATACTTGGTGCTTCGTTGTTTCTAATCCTGTCTGTTAGTACAGCCTTACTTGGTTTAACTGTTTGTAAATCCTCTCCTGCTGCAATAGTACCTGTGTACGTTGGTACTTTCTTTGTTCCGTATGTTGATTGCTTATCACTAAGCATCACATATCCTTGATTCCCTCTTACATATGTCATTTGTTTTTCCTCCTATTTATTTTGTCTATTGTTAATCGTAAACGGTTTAGTGCTTACTGTTACATTTATATCAAACCATGCTCTATCGTTAGTCGTTTCTAGCCCTCCTATACTTATTCCCATGCTCTCAGCACTATTGACTAGCTGTGGGTTCTCTGTAGCCCCATCAGTATTCAAAGCATCAAGCACCTCTTCTATGAAAGGTAGTAACCCTGTTGTATCTGACTCGTATAGTTTATTATCAGAATCAGGCACTAAAGCTTTCATGCAAGAGATAGTAACGCTCATTACTGCGTCTTTATTCCTTTTCTGCAAAGCTCGTCCATACTGTTCTTCTATACCCTCTATGTTAATTATTATTACTTTCTGTTGGTCTTGTGTAAGCACCATGTTCTTATTGCCTAAGTAAACTTTATACTCTGTTATATTAGCTTCTAGCCTTGTCTTTATCTGATATATAATATCTGTATATACACCTTTGGTCATGCTAATATCCTTTCGTTAGCTTTAAGTATCTCAGCCATGAACTTCTTTTCTATCTTCTTTACTGTTGGCTCTATGAAGTGTCTACCTGCAAAACTAGCTGGTGTGTTCACTCTGCGAACCACTACTACTCCAGACTTGGCCGTGATAGCATCGCTTCTTTTCTTCCCACTTAGACCTTTGCCTTTCATTGATTGAGAAGCAGCCTTATATCGTTTATATAATGTGAATGTACTAGACTTAGCAGCTGTCTTTTTACCTACTTCAAAGACTAATGCTTTTGCATTTTTAGCAACGATAGGTGCTGTCCTCTTCCACCCATTATTAAGGCCAGGAACATGACTCATGTTATTTATAATGCTTGTTATTAATCCACCAGTAAAAGACCACTTCCATCCTTTAGACGTTACGTTTGTTTTTGATGGTGTTGCTGTTTTAATCTCTCTAAGCCCGTAGACACTAGTGTTGGTTAACGCTCGTTTGTATTCCTTTACAGCTTTAGTGCCATAGTTATTAAGCATCTTGTTTACGTCTTTGAAATCAGCTTTTACTGCGAAATTAACCGACATTATCATACCTAACCCGTAAATCTAAACGATCATATACCCATTCTGGTATCTCATCCCTTGTGATACTTAGCTTACTACCATCATCACCTGCTACTGTTCTTATTCCTAGTCCTGTGGTAACTTCTGTCATAGCTAAACATACCTCGTTAATATCATCTGGTGTTGCAGCGTAGCCACACGTTCCTGTAATGACTACACCGTTCTTCCTGTTTGTTGTAAATATAGTATCAGCTATTAAAAGGTTTCCCTCGATATAATAATCTTCGCCCTCTACCATAGCGACATCGTTGTTTAATACTTCTGTTATTGTTAGTATAGGTGCAGGTAGTGCTATATAAGTAGCATCCTCGGACATCATTATGCCATCGCTGTTAGCGTTAAAGTCAAAGCGTACCTTGCTATCTGTTAATGTTTTTGAATGAAAGAATGTATTAGTTCTTTGGTCAATCGTTCTTGAGTTACGTTCTATCTCACGCTCAATCAATGTTGTCTTAGCTGTTACAGTAGTGCTATCTAGTCCAGCCCTTGCTGTAAATTCTATTAGTGTTGCGTAGCCATTTGTTATTGTCATCTTGTTCTCCTTACTATTATTATAAGGAGAAACGGCTAAATATTAAAATTAGCCTAAAGTTGTTTGAGTATCTTAGCTAGTTTAGCCCCTTGTTGTTCCCACCTAAAGCTTTTCTTCATACGCTTAGACCCACGTTTGCCTAGCTCTAGTGCTTTCTGATAGTTATCTTTAACATTAAACACTTGCTTAACTACGCTATCCATATCAGGACTATGTGTGCTTACTTCCATGTTGCCATAGTTAGTGGCTATGATAGTCTCATAATGCCATGTTAAAGGATAGCCTACTTGTGCATCAAACCAATCCTTAACACCAGTTACAGGCGTAGCAATCAATGGACAACCAGTAGATAATATCTCCGTTCCCATGAGCCCCCATCCCTCGCCTAATGTAGAGAATAAGAACACGTGAGCATCGTTATATATCACTCTTAGTTCTTCTTGTGATGTTTTACGCATATCAAAGAATATATTGTTATGTTTACCACCAACCCTAACCTCTTGTGTGCTTAGAAATGCATCTAAGTATTTATCTATATCCGTTATCCCATACTTGCTTGCCTCTTCAAACATCTCTTCTTTGCTTGGTAAGCTTGCGTGGGTTTTTATATATATCTCTATGTCAGGACTATCCCCAATCAATCTAATCAAGTCTGTGGCGTACTGATACCCTTTACGAGTATTCCTAGCACCTGCCCATAGTATCCTAAACTTCTCACCTTTAGCATAGTCTGGTTCTTTACGTTGGTGAAACTTAAAAAAGTCAGAATCAACACCCTCGTTTACTATGATAGGTAACTTCTTTGTATACGGTGCAAAGGCTTCTTGGCAAAACTTACAGGGTACGAATACCACATCAGCCTTGCCTAAGTTATCTCTATAGTTCATTGGTGTCTCTGCAAATTCAAACATAGTAAAGAGTGCGTTCTTCTTACCATCTGTTGGAAAGAATTGGTCTCCAGGTGCTATCTGAAAATGCCACTCAGCAAAAGGATCATCACAGTCTATATGCTTCTTAGTATGCTCATACATATTATTATTATGCATAGAATATCCTAGACCATTCCCTGCTCCTGCATAAGGTTTAGTTAGCCAATAGATGCTATTAGCCATTGATTAAAGTATTACAATCTGGGCAACCCCTTGTTACTCCGTTGTACTCTACTTTTATCCCACATGTAGGACACTTAACTATCTTGCTCTTGGTAACTTTCTTGATAACCTTTCCTTGTACTGCTTTATTCTTTGTTCCTTTTACTGCCATTTTTATACCCTTTCTTTCGTTCATAAATTGCTCAACAAGCTTCTCCTCTTTGTAGAAGTCATGCACGTTCGTTATCTTTGACCCTTTGTACTGCTTATCATAAAAGTAACCAGTGTTAAAGAAGTCCATTCCGTATATTAATATATCGTCGTACTCTTGCATAAGCCAATACAATGCCATTAGCCCTATGCTTGGTTGATATCCTAGTAGCATAGTCTTTAAATCGTTAAACATTCTAGTAGGGTATCTTTCAAACCATCCACCATCTACACAATTACTATAGCCTATCTTACGTGCTGTCTTAAAGTGTTCTTGATAAGGTGAGTAGTTAAACCCATCACCGAAGAACCATATATCAGTCCTACGCTCATGTCTTGGTATGCCCTTGTTGACACGTACCACTACTTCTACATCAAACGTCTTATTAGGTTGTGTAGAACCGTTACATAGTAAAGCTACTCTATCCAAGACTCAATATCCCTTTCCCATCAGCATAATCTACATATCTAGGGTCGTTGTGCATACATACGCATTTATCGTTACACCTAAACTCATAGCCAGCATCTTGTAACTTCTTTCCATACGCTACATCATCTTTATCATGGAACGTTCTATCATAGTCATGCTTGATATCGATACCAGCCTTTAGGATAAAACATTGTCCTGATAGATAACTATACTCGCAATATGGGAAGTCATAAGGTACTTTCATGTGTTTAAGTTCAGGATGGTCTATAACGCACCAATCCCAGAACCGTCCACCCCTTAAGTTATTACACGCAGGTATCTGTACATCATCATCGGTTATATTCTCTTGGAAGTCTCTACTTAGTATTATATCGTCATCCATACATACAATATACTCACCTTTAGCTTCTGTGATACCTATATCCCTCATCCTTGAGGTTTGTCCTGTGTTTGCATCCTTTGCATCCTCTATATATATAATATCCCAAATATCAGGGTCGTGTAATATGCCGACAACAATAATCTCTTTATCGCCTATCTGTCGCATGATAGAGTTATATGTTTCTAAGAACTCACGCTCTCTTGAATAGTTTGTGCGAATAACATAGCTTATCACATTAGCCCAGGCACATACTTTGTATTTTTAAATAACTCATTATTTTCTTGCATTATCTTTATTATTTCTATCTTGCTAAATTCATTAATGTCTATACCGTAATATGTAGATGTAAGTTTATTATCTTTTTCAGATAAATTACGCTTAACTTCTTTTATCCATTCTAGTCTGCTTATTTCTCTAGCTTTTATTATATCATCTTCTGTATATTCCATAATTACCATTATACCACACTTGTCAATAAATAAAAAAGGGCTACCCGAAGATAGCCCAATCTTAAATAACTATAGTCTAGCTAATTATGCAGAAGTAAGAAATCTACAAAGAGCATTACCTCTTGCGATTCCAAAACCTTTACGCATCTGATAGATAAATCTAGTGTTGTTAGAGATAGAATCTGAATATGGGTCTATAAGTAAATCCATTCCATTAGTTCTATTTACTAAGAATACTTTGTTAAAATCACCAACTACACCGTAAGCTGTAGAAGCTGAACTTGTTGCATCTGATACAGAAGCACATTCAACTGCTGGCTTACCATAAATCTTATTCAAATCCATAGCAGCTATTGGTTGATAGATAGGGCTGTTGTTACTATCTTTTAATGTACGGATATAATGCATACCAGTATCACCAAAAACATAAGTAGCGTTAGTTCTATCTAGTTGAGAGATTTTAGTTAATGCTAATGAAAGGTTATCAGCAGTAAGTGAACTAAGGTTAGCTCCTGATAGTACAACTGAGTTTGTTACAGCAGCAGTTAATACACCAGAGTTTAAGTTACTAGCACCAGTACCAGTTCCGTTAAGAATCTGGGTATCTAATGTTTGTCCAGATTTATAAGTTACTTGTTCAGTAATCCAACCAGCTACATCCCAAGACGCATCTGCTAGTAATTCGTTTGATACAGCACCATACACACTAATTCTCTTAACAGGGATTGATACCTGTGCAAGTGTTGAACTAGCCTGAGTTACTGTTCCCTCAGCATCAATAGCTACTGAGAACTCTTGGTCATTCTTGTTTAGAATGAAAGTGTCAGAAGCAGTAGAAACGTTTCTACAAAGAGGAGCCATTACTGACAATTCTCTTGCACCTGTTTCTATCATGTCAAAGTAGTCATCTAATACTAGAAATCCACCAGCAGTAGTTGTTCCTTCAACGTGAGCAGCAGCAGCTTTCAAGCTCATCTTACGTCCAGATTTAGAAGCGTCAATTGCTTCAATGTAAGCCTTAGCTACGAAGTCTGCATGTTCTTCTTTCATTCCTTTAGCTTTTAATATACCCATTTGCTTTCTTAGGTTGTATCCTTTATACTCGTTAGAGCTAATTAATGCAGGTACAGCAATTTTCTTTTCCTCTAGTACCTTTACCTTGTTAGTCAAGTCATCTATCTGTGATTTAGTATCAGCAGTAACTTCTTCGATAACTTCTGTTAATTCTTTTTTAACTTCAACGTCCATCTTATTCTCCTTTAATTAATTTTTCTAAGCTGTTAATTTCTTTTACTTCCTCAGTCTTAACCTGTTCATTGGACTTAGCCATAGGTTTAGCACAAAGTAAATCTTTAACGTAACTATCTACATCTATTGTAAGGACTTCTGCCTCTTCTTCCAAATTAGCCCCTTTTGAGCTTTGTCCCTGTATGTACCCCTCGATAAACGTTAAACGCTCTTTAACACCAACCATGAACGCTCTCATCTCTTCGTGATAGGTCATGTGCGTATCGTTAAGTAACATGTTAGGATCATCCTGTTTAGTTTCAACTTCCTTTTCTTCTATCTCAAACCCGATACTTTTTAGGTCGGCATCGTTTACTAGCCCTTTAGACTTAGCACTCATCAACGCTGTAGGGTTACTAGGTACGCTTACAAGCGATAGCTCTAATAGCTCTACCTTTGTGAATGTTCTGTATGGGGACTTCTCACCATCGCCATTAACCCACTCTTTAGGTATAAATCCTACTGAGCTTGAGTTCATAAAGCCTGACTTGTATAGCTTCCTATAAATATCAGCTTCAGGGTTAATACCTTCCTCTGGGAACTCTATTTTAAACACTAGCTTACCGTCTACTACCTTAACGCTCTTAGCTTTACCGATAGCTGGTCTACGATAGTCATGTTGTGGCAATATAACAGGGTTCTTCTTAAAGTTCTTTAAATCCCATGCTTTAACGTCTATACTCTCGCCATCCCTATCCTCTGATGCTGTGGACCCGATCATCTCTATCTCATACTCTCCTAATGCCTTACCATTAATATCTTTCTCTACGCTTACCTCATTAACCATCTTAACTCTTAATAGTTCTTGGTCAGCCTGTAAATGCAACGCTTCCTTTTCTTCTAATCCTACTTCTTTAAACATAATTATCTCCTTCTTGGTTGTCTTGTTGTTCCATTATTACCTCGTCCACCACCTGAGCCGTCCCTACGTGGTATCCCTCCGCAATCTCCTGGGTTTCTTGGACTTATCTCTTTATTCATTTTGTTCTCCTTATTTTGTAACAACATTAGCTAAACGATAATAGTAGTATTAGTAAAAACTTCTTCATTACCATGTTGCTATTGCAATCCTTTTCCAAGTATCTGTTGCTCTACATACATAAATATAATCAGC
>Ga0208900_1001308_pt1 | contig 13370 bp, 13 predicted proteins | sample AntAceMetag02UKK_FD_184763 | JGI IMG/M metagenome (GOLD analysis project Ga0208900, IMG submission 184763) | Saline lake microbial communities from Ace Lake, Antarctica - Antarctic Ace Lake Metagenome 02UKK (SPAdes) (version 2) | ecosystem: Environmental > Aquatic > Non-marine Saline and... | reverse complement strand
CCCATGACCACCAGGCGACTGGCATATCGGGCTGCCAGGGAAAGATCGTGGGTGATAAGAACAATGGCAGTCCCATTGCAATGAAGCCCCTGGATAAGATTCATGATCAAGCTGCTGCCAGTGGCATCCAAGCCGGTTGTGGGCTCGTCCACCACCAGTACCCTGGGGCTTAAGGCCACAATGGCGGCCACGGCAATCATCTGCCGCATCCCCTTTCCCAGGGTAAAGGGATGAAGATGGCGAAAGGGTTCAAGGCCCGTCTTTTCAAGTGTTTCATCCACTGTCCGGGCAATCTCCTCCCGGGAACAGCCCATGTTGATCAAACCAAATGCAATCTCCTTTTCCACAGAATTTTCAAAAATCTGATGATCAGGATTCTGGAAGATGAATCCCACGGACCGGGCAAGGTCTTTGGTCTTAAACTTATTTATGCCTTTACCCTCAAACAGGATGGTGCCAGTACCGCAGGGGATAAGCCCGTTCAGGTGCTTGACCAGGGTGGTTTTCCCAGCTCCATTGTGCCCCATCAAGGCCATGAAATCCCCTGGGTAGACAGAAATATTAATATCTTTTAAAACCGGGGTAGCTGGGGTGTAGCCAAAGTTCAGGTGATTGACCTCAAGACATGCTGGCATATTCCGGGGTGGAGAACCCGCATTTTGGGTTAAAGTCGGTGGTTGAATCGGTGGGTGGATACCGGGCTGGCTCCAGAGTTTTTTCAGATGTTCTGGCCGGCCCTGGTTCATCATCCTACCCTTTTCCAGAATCAAAACCCGATCCACCATGGACTGGATTCCCTCTATCTTCTGCTCCACAATGACCAGCGTTAACCCCTTTGATTTTCTCAGGCGATCCAGGTGAAAGTAGAGATCTGCCCTGCCTACAGGGTCCAGTTCCGATGCGGGTTCATCAAGGATAAGAATAGAGGGTTCCATGGCCAAAATTCCGGCAATGGCCAGTCGCTGTTTTTCCCCCCCTGACAAATCTGCTGCAAAACGATTTTCATACCCGGCAAGGCCCATCTGGGAAAGGAGTTCCGGGATTCTTTGCTCAATCTCCCAGGCAGGGACCAGAAGGTTCCTGGGGCCGAATGCCAGATCCTCAAATACGGTTCTTCCCACAATCTGGGACTCTGGGTCCTGCATGACAAAGCCCACATCCTTTGCCAGGGTCTGGGTTCTGAAACAGGAGACATCTTTTCCTGCCACAACAATATCGCCGGTGAGGGTTCCTTCCAATGCCTGGGGAATAAGCCCGTTCAGACATCGGCAAAGGGTGGTTTTACCCGAGGCGGATGGCCCCATGATCACTGCGCACTCCCCGGGGTTCAGGGACCATGAGATATCAACCAGGGCAAATGTATTTGCTCCCTTGTATTTAAAAGACACCTGGGAAAGCGCTATGGCCTTGTCCATTGTTTTTCCGTTTTTATACCAGTTTTCCGGCATGAACCACCCGGTATGAAATAACGGCAATGGTTACATTGATCAGGGAACCAACGATTAAAAATGGCATGGTGCCCAAAACAGCTCCCATACCGCCCACCAAGGCCATGGTAAAGGCAGACACAACCCCGTTCAACAGAATGGCGATGACGGCACCCGGAATAGAGCCAAAGCGGCGGGTCACCCAGGCAAAGGCCGTCACCCACACAGCCAGCTGCAGGGCGATAAAAAAATGGATGGGAATTCCCATGGGAAAGCCCATGACCCCTGAGGTGATGAGATGCCCCATAAAAATGACACAGATTCCCTCCACATAACCAAATGCCAGACCGCAGAAATATCCCGGTGCCGAGTCAAGTCCAATGGTCCCAACGGGACTGGGTATCTTAATCATGGCCCCAACGGCACTAAGAGCAATGAAAACCGCCATATAGGCGATGCGTTTAACAGGCAGAGTCTGGGTGTTCAGGTCGCCTTTCCGATCTGGTATGCTTGACATGTAATTCTCCTTAATGCTTTTTTGGTTCAAGGGCATCCAGGGTTCCCACCCGGGTCAGGAGCAGGTCTCCCTGAATTTCGGGCAAGACATTCGGCGCACAGGTAAACAGGGCACAAGTGGAAGGTCCGGCAGATTTATTGAGATCCGTTTCTGTAACCGGATCAGGGATAAACCGGGACCCGGTATGGCGGGCCAGATGATCGGCTTCGGCCAGGATGCCCCGGGACCCGATGGGGACAATGTCATGGATTCCTGGACGGGCCAAAAGATCCCGGATATGACCGGTCCCGATAATGCTGGACGCCGGTGCCTTTGCCACCTCTTCTCCCACCCGGGGCGTTCCCAGGCAGTAGACCCGGTCCCCGGGGCAGGACACCGCAATTCTCAACTCTTCAATCCGGCAGGTACCGGTCAGGCCGATGCCCAGTCCGGTCTGGGAGGGGACAAAGTTTTTTTCCGTGCTGATGGCCAGGGCAAGATCTTTAAATCCTGCCATTTCAAGTTCGGCCCGCACCCCGTTAAGAATTTGAGTACCAGTGGGCTCGGGCTCCGCAGATATTGCCACGGTCATGATTCTGGGAAGGGCACCGGTGCAAATGATCTCCATGAGGGCCACCCGGGCCGTCAATTGTCCCACCAGCCGGTGAGGTACCTTTAAAAGGTCCAGCTCCTTCTCTCCAATGCCGCCGCAGGAATCACAGGCCACCACAAGGCAAAGCCCCTGTTCCAGTATGCAGACTTCAACATCCCGGCCTTTATATCCCATGTTCTTCTCCGTTTTACTCGATGGTACGCCTGATCCCATTCTTCCACTCTCCGTTCTATATTTTTCAATGGCGGAGAAAATAATCTATTCCCGGTGTCATGTCAATAAAATCCATTATTTACGGTAACCGGATCTCCATAACAACGGGCAGGTGATCCGAGGCAAAAACCGTGTCCTCTTTCTGGAGACTGGCCTCTGTCAGTTGTTCTTCACTTAAATTCATTGTATTTAAAACAAATCCCCGGGCAGAGGGAAGCACGCTGTCCGTATAGTAAAACCGATCATAACGGATGTCAGGGTCCGTTGTGGAGCCCGGCCAGGTGTTAATCTTGCCCGTGTTCAGATCCCTGGGTAGCAAATCCTTTAAGTCTGAATTGTCCCAGTCTGGACTTACATCCGGTCCAAAAATGGTTTCATCCTTAATATCCCCTGTGGCAAAGGTGGTTTCTGGCCCAAGACCCCCGACAAAGTTGAAGTCCCCGGTGAGGATCATGGGGGTTTTCAAAGGCAGATAAATCTGGCCCCCTTTTGTTTTGGCATCCCGTATCCAGGCCATGGCAGCGTCGGCGGCATGCTGGCGCTGGGTCTGAAAGTCCGGGGAGTCACAGCATTGCAAATGAAATCCCATGAGATAGAGGTCTGTGGAAAATTTTTCCTGGGGCAGGTCCAACAGGGCAGCGGTCACCCCCCTTACACCCGACGGCGGCAGGGTCTCTTGGGAGGTGAGCGCCAGGGGATACCGTGATGCGATCATGGTTTGATAAATCCCTGATTTCATGCCTCCGAAGATATGCCAAGTTCCCCCGAGAAGGGCTTCAAGACGGTGGGGCAATTGAGATACCACGGTGCTGGTGAACTCCTGAAAAATGAAAATGTCCGGTGAGACATGAGAAAATATTCTTGCAAAGGCGTCATCCATCCGGGCGTTGGCGATAAAATTACCACCCACATTGTAGGTCATTAACCGAACGGTCCCGGGGACCCGGGGATGGGAAGCAACCCTATGGGGAATCTGTTTTTTAATGGGAACCACGGAAGAGGAATCCTCGACCACTAAGCCCCCGAACTGACAGACATAAATTCGGGCTTCACTGGAAAGATAGAGTTCACGGCTCACAGGATTGAAATTGAGGGTGTAGCGGCTGGTGGCATTTTGTCTGTCCGGGTCAAGGCGATGAACAGCCCTGGCATTGGCAGGGTCAATGGGAACGTTGTTCCGGATGGCCTCATCCAGGGCTCCACGGGTGATCAAGGCGGCAAAGTTGACATCCATCCCCTCTCCAAAGGCATCGCTTCCCCCCACATGAAGATTTCCCTGGTGATCAAACCCCAGGGAAGATCCCGACAGAAGATCCACAATGACCTGGCCTTGGGTTTCAAAGTCCAGGGGCGTATGGGAATCCATGACTGACTGCCATAGGTTCCGGGGAAAGTATTTCACCGTTCCTGTGCCGCTGGGACCTGTGCTTTTGAAGCCGTTTCCGGTGAACAGATTCCCCTGGCTGTCAAAGGCAATTCCGGCTGGGGCCCCTCCAATATTCTGGATAAGACTGGCCGGACTTGCTTTCTGATCCACAACATTCAGCCAGGATACCTGGCTGGGTTCCCCGAATTCCCCATGGGTCACAGCCAATATGGCATCATCCGCCCATTGGGCATCAAAGTGGCGCATGGTAAACCACTCGCCTGACAGGTCTGTCATGTTGAAAATACCGATGTTGCCTTTACCGTCTCCCACGGCAAACCGGCTACCATCTGGGGACACCTTTAAAAACGAGGGGCCATAGGGACCCGTCTTCAATCCGGGAAGGGGACCCCGACTTTCAAAAATACGGGTTCCCATGCCTGTTTCCATGAAAAGTTCATTGCCTGAAATACCCATTAAGCGGCCATCAACCAAGACATCAAAATTAAATCCAGGACCGGGCATGGAAAAATGAGACTGCGGGACATATGACGCAGTAGATAAGGCCCCCTGGCAGTTTTCATGGGGAATTTTCCGGCCACATCCCATGATGATCATGGTGCAGGCAAAAAGAGATACATAAAACAATCCGATTTTTCTCATAGAACAGGCCCTTGAATCCAGTTTTCCGTTGAATATTAAATACACATTTCTTGATTACATTATAAAACTCGATGATCAAGTAAAACTAAAATTTAGCCAACCTTCCGCATTGGATATTAAGGATTCCGTACCGGGATACAAGGGGGCATCAACTTACGAATGTGTCATAACCCAACCCTAAAGGGCTGGGCTTGAATAGTTTCGGCCTTATATCCCAAGCCTAAAGGCATGGGTTTTACGGCCAAAATTATAAAATTTTATTTTATGCGGAACACAGCAGATGCTATTCTGCCATCTCTGCACCTCGGGCACTTACCTGGTTTCTTAAATGTCTTCCGGTTCTTAAATTGAAATCCGCAATCCTGACAATAATAGGGCTCCACATGTATTCTTTTTTTCTGGTGTCTGACTGTTTTTTCTATGAAGGCCAGATGATGGTAAACATCCTTTTCCATAATACCAACCAATTGGGAAATATCCCGTGCCGTCAGGGGCCCGTTCTTGAGGTGACTTATGATTTCCTGCCTGATAGTTTGTTTTCTTTCATTGTTCATAGTGAATAACCTTTTTCCCAATTTTATTTAAATCTAAAATCAAAATAAAAATGACTCAGTTTGGCCAAAACCGTTTTCTGGCTCCCCAGGCCTGCAAATGTGATATAAGAAAGGTTCAGGCCATGGATAAAGCAGTCATCCCTTGTTGCCCCCTTCAGGACATGTCTGTTATTTTTAAGATTTTTTTAAACCTATTTCAACCATGGGAGAACAGACCAATGAACCGAATTTCCCTGCTGCTTTGCCTGACTTTGATCATACCCATGATCCAGTCCTGTGTCACGGCCCCCAAAGGAATACTCATGCGGGACGATCCTTTGATCGGCAAAATTGTGGATACATCAACCGGACGGTATATAACATTCAAGACACTCATGGATGAGATCACATCCCACGACATCATATATCTATCCGAGAAACATGATAATCCCATGCAGCACGCCATCCAGCACCGGATCATTCAGGAATTAATTGACCGCGACAGATTGCCAGCCCTGGGATTTGAGTTTTTTGCCATGGAAGACACCCCCCATCTATTGAACTTTCTGGATTCAGCCAGGATAGCCCATACAGCAAAACAGGAAAGTGTGATCAAAAAAGACCTGAGGCGAAAACTGGGATGGGAAAAACAGTCCGACATCATGTGGGCTTATTATTTTGATCTGCTGAAACTGGGCAGGAACAACGGCCTGACCCTGGCTGGCCTGGATCTTTCCAGTGTCCAGAAACGAAGGATCACCCGGAAAGGAACCCCAGGCCTGACTCCCCTGGAAACAAAACGAATTTTTTCAACCCACCTCACCAATCCCGTTTATCAAAACCACACTATCCATGAATCTTGTTATTTTCTAATTTTTTAAAAGCATGAGCCAATGATGACAATCCTCAAAAGCTCATGAATTCCAGAATCATAGGCCACACATCAACCCTGGCATTTTGGCTTGCTATTAGCCTTGGGTGATTATAGTTTTCATTGTAACCATTTGTCTTTGAACACAAAACATATTGTTTACGGGTACTGCCCAACAAATTAATAATTCGCTGGCACCCCCCAGGAGGAGCGATGACATCGTTTGCCCCTGCAATCAAAAGGGTGGGGATATGGATATTCCCAAGCGCCTTGTCATAATCAAAACCATCCTTTCCAATCCATTTTCCAGAGCGGTTCCATTGACACCATTGTTCTAAAAATCCAGACACTTCATCTTCAGGCCCTAAACCCAACAATAGCCCCGGAAATCTGCCAAATATTTTAATAAGTGCAGGAACCATAATGGTTATCAGTTTACCGAGCCATGTTTTACCGACTTCTGTTGTTTGGGAGCCCATACCGACAATGGCGTTTATTTCGTGCTGTCGGTGGGGATGCCTTGCCATATAAATCAAAGGTAAAAAGCCACCGCCGCTGTGTGCGACCCATGTGCATGACGTTTCATTTGTTTTTTTCAACACCGTTTTTATTACAGCGGGAACGTCATGCAATGCAAATGCTTCTGCATCAGGATACAACTGCCCATACTCACTGAGACCATGGCCGCTCCATTCATAGATCCAGCAATCAAAACCATGGCTGTTTAAGAATTTAGCCAGTTTTGTGCAGATAAGCCCATTGGAAAATGTGCCGTGGGTCAATATCACTGGGGGGGAGTGGCGCGATGTATTTTCATACCGATATAGCGCGATTCTACTATTTTTTTCCCCTTTGATAAAAACAGGTTGGGGCATGAAATTTTTTATATTTGCATTCATATTAATATTACTTTCGAAAACTTAAGAGTAGGATTTCTATTTTAAATTTGACATTCCAAGGCTAATTTTTTCCGTATAACATACATGGCTGTAAGACCAGCCACAACGAATATTGAAAATGGCATTATGCCGCCGCCCCCCGACGGGCAATGGGCCCGGCCCGGAACCGTAGACGGCCCAATTGGCCGGTTCCTATTACCCATCGGGGGGGGGCTCTGCTGAGGCTACTTGAACACCTCATTTTCATATAAACTGCCACGGGCAGACAGTATTCCGGCCCCGGCCTGCCCACAACGAAGATTGAAAGTCCATCTTGGTTTACCGGGATTTTCATATAAAACCTGTCTACTCATCAATTTTTACAAAATCAGAATTTTCAAGCCGGGGAGTAAAGGTATCCATGAACGCCATTTCACCTCTCATGTAAAATTCAACATAGGTCACGGGGTCTTCCGCTGAGTAAAGAACCCGCTGAATCCGAAAAACAGGATAGCCGGGTTCTACATCAAAAAGCGGTGCCATCTCCTCATCCAGGACAATGGCCGTCATGCTCTGGCTGGCTTTATGTATGGGAACATCATATTTATTAATCAAGAGATCATGAATGGATCGTTCCTGAAGATTTTCCCAGAGCATACCTGCGTACTTGTCCGCACGCAGGTAACGAATGGCATAACGGACTGGTTTTTTATCAAAAAACCAGCGCTGACGAATGATCACCACCTGGCCGTCATGGGCCAGCATTTTATCTATATTTTCGGGGGGATCAATTATCCGGGCGTCCAATATTTCAGATGTAAGTTCAACATTAAGATCCTCAGCCCATTTTTTAAAGGGACGAATCCAGAAGAATCCCGATGTATAATGGGTGTTCTTTTTCACAAAGGTCCCCTTGCCGGGAATACGCTCCAACAACCCCTTTTCCTGTATTTTATCAAGCGCTTTACGGGCCGTCATGCGGCTTACGCCAAAGTCTTTTGCCAGCTGATTTTCCGATGGAATGGCATCGGTGAACATTTTTGTCTGGATGCCTTTGATGATATAATCTTTAATTTTCTCATATTTTGGATAATTTTTTGTCATTTAATCTCTTTTAATTCAAATTTAATTCAATAAAAGTATTTTTTGCAAAAAGAACAATTATGCAAGTCTGAATCAGACCATGGAAAATCAAGCCATCAGGAATTGAGGCCAGGTCGTTTTGACTGTCTGGGCAGTGATTGTTGGTATCTGGGGCACCCGGGTGGCATCCAAACCAGAATTCTGGGTCACTGTGGCATATCCTTTGAAGAAGTTTATTACACTCTTGTTGCAAAATGTCGAGATTTTTTTCTTGACATGACCGGGAAATGATTTTAGGGTTTATTCGAGCTGTATATACAATCAAAAACATGCTTTAAAGAGGCAATATTCCCATGAGCAACAACGATGCAATGATCATATTTCAACCGTCAGGTCTCAGGGGAAGGGTTCCCCTGGGCATTTCCATCATAGAAGCATCCCGGCTACTGGGGGTGGATATTGAAGCCCTTTGCGGAGACAATCAGGTGTGCGGCAAATGCAGGGTTCGCATCGAACATGGTATTTTTGAGCGGTTCGGCATTGAATCAAAAGCCTCCCATGCAGGCCCCTGGCAGGCATCCGAGGAGAAGTATATCCGTGAGGAGGAAAAAAAACAGGGATATCGCCTGGGATGTGCCTCCCGGATAAAAGGGGACCTGCTGATTTTTGTTCCCGAAGCATCCCGGGCAGGGAAACAGGTGGTCAGCAAGGATGCCGGGAATATAGACATCACGGCCGACCCCGCCGTAAAATTGTATTATATTGAACTTGAAGAATCCACCTTTGACAATCCCCAGGGCCATTTTGAGCAGATTTATGCCGCATTGGAAACGCAGTTTGCTCTGTCAATCCTTACCATTGACATCCATGCGCTGCGCGGTATTGCCGGTTCGCTGACAAAAGGTAAATGGTGCATCACTGTAAGCGTCTGGATGGATAAAGAAATTATCCGAATCCGGCCGGGCAGAGTCAATACCTCCTTTGGTCTGGCCATTGACGTTGGAACCACCACCATTGCTGCCTATCTTTGCGATCTTGTCACCATGGACGTGCTGGCCACCGTCTCCAGCATAAATCCCCAGTGCAAATACGGGGAGGATGTGCTCTCCAGAATCAGTTATCACATGAGCCACTCCGATGGCCTTTCCCGCATGCACGATGATATTATCAATACCATCAATGAGTTGATCAATGATGCGATGAAAGCGGTATCATCCGACATGGAAAGCACCGGCAACCCGTCTACCCATGCAGCCCCGGACAACAAAGCGCAAAAGCCGTTCCTGACAGCTGAAGACATTGAAGACATGACCATCTGCGGCAACACCACCATGCACCATATCCTGCTGAAATTAAACCCCGAAAACCTGGGAGCCATTCCCTTTGCCCCGACGATTAATCACAGCGTCGATGTAAAGGCAAGAGACCTTGCTATTAAGATAAATCCCGGGGCAGGCATTTTCATTTTACCCAATGTGGCAGGATTTGTGGGAGGGGATAACGTGGGCGTATTGTTAGCCCGTCAGCTCCATAAATCCGACGACATCCAGCTGATTGTGGATGTCGGTACCAATGGCGAATTGATCCTTGGCAACAAGGATGCCCTGCTTTGCTCCTCCTGTGCCACAGGTCCTGCCCTGGAGGGGGCACAGATTGAGTTCGGCATGCGGGCGGCCCCCGGTGCCATTGAACGGGTCACCATTGATCCGGACACCTGGGAGGTGGATTACAAAGTTGTTGGCCGGAAAACCTGGCGCACCTATTCAGCACCTGAAGAGATGCAGACCAGAGGAATTTGCGGATCAGGCATTCTGGATGCCGTGGCCCGGCTCTATATGGCAGGCATTGTCAGAAAAACCGGGGCCTTCACTAAAAAAGAACAAAAGTCCCAACGCCTGCGCAAACACCCTGAAACGGGGATGCCGGAATTTGTACTGGCCTGGGCCGATGAAACAACCATCGGCAGGGATATCGTCATTACCCAGAGGGATGTCCGGCAGGTTCAGTTGGCCAAGGCCGCCATTTATACGGGCAGCAAGCTTATGATGCGGAAAATGAAAATTGATCGGGTGAGCCAGGTGAAAATCGCCGGGGCCTTTGGATCTCACATTGACTGCTCCCTGGCCCTGGTGCTGGGGATGTTTCCGGATTGTGATATCGACAAAATAGAACCGGTGGGGAATGCCGCAGGGGATGGATGCCGCATGGCATTGCTGAATCACTCTTTTCGCCGGGAAGCAGACCTGCTTGTCAAGAAGATGAAATACGTGGAATTGACATTGGAAGAAGGGTTTCCCCATCAGCTCATGGAAGCCACCCAGATTCCCCACATGGTGGACGAATTTCCCCACTTAAATGAGGTTGTAAATTCCGACATTTTAAATCAGAAGAAATAGCGTTGCCACGCCCGATGTTAGTGTCATTGTTCACTCCGGGCCATGCGGGTTTCAAGCTGTTCCACGATTAAGGAGCATGGCAGGATCAAGGTCAGATACAAAAGCGTCACCACTGTCCAGATTTCAATGGTATGCAGTGTACTGGTCATTATTTCAATGCCCTGGAAACACAACTCCTGGATGGAGATAACCGAAACAATGGAAGAATCCTTAATAAGTGAAATAAACTGCCCTGCCAGGGGCGGCATGATGCGCTGGAAGGTCTGGGGCAAAATGATATGGCGCATCTGCTGATACCGAGTCAGTCCAAGGGAATGCGATGCTTCCCACTGTCCCCGGGCAATGGATTCAATTCCCGCCCTTACAATTTCGGTGATATAAGCACCTTCAAAAATGGCCAGGGTCATCAGGGCTGCAAAAAAGGATGTCAATTGACTGGGTTTTGCAAATAATATCGTCAACACATTCTGGGTGGCAGGGGAAAGGGTTTCGGCCCAGTCATTAATCCCCAGGGGATATAAAAATTGATCGCCAACAAAAAAATAAGCAATAAAGATAATCACCAGGGGCGGAAGGTTACGCATGGTTTCAACATAGGTGGTTGCAAGCCATCTGAAAAGCCGAATGGAGCTGGCTTTGGCAATGCCCGATATAACCCCAAAAATAGTGGCAAACACGATTCCCCAGACACTTAAGCGAATGGTGGTGTAAAAGCCTGTCATAAGGAGACCGGAAACCCATGTATGGCTTTCATTGTCAAACCGGAATATAAATTGGAAAATCGAATCCCATGCCCAGTTATAAGTCAAGCCAACCTTTATCCGATACGCAACAAACAGACAAACCAACAAAAAAACAATGCTGAGCATCAAATCCATGGGGGTAAAATAGCGTTTTTTCTTTATCAAGGCAGACACATCCTTCAGCAACGTTTAAAAAGAAATGTGGTGTCCTGTGGGATACCACATCCATAATTCATGAGAAATGGTGGTTACTCTAGCAAAGAGGCCCAGTCCATGCTGCGCCACCAATAATCAGCTTTTTCTTCAAGAAAGCCTTCTGCCCTGACGACTTCAATCCAGTTGTTCAGATAGGCCAGCATGTCAGGATCTCCCTTGCGAACGCCGATACTGATGGGTTCTTTTGTAAGCGTTCCTTTAATAAGCGCAAGGGTTTCAGGGTTTTTAGCCACCAATTGAGCAGGCTCTGGCAAGGATTGGATAATGGCGGTTGCCTTACCGTTTAACAACTCCTGGACCATGGAACCATTGTCAGAAAAAAGTCTCTTTTGAGCCTTGGGTAGATATTTTTTGGCGGTTTCCGCAGCCGTAACCCCCACCCGGGAAAGGACGATGTAGGCAGGATCATTAAGATCTAAAGGGGTCTTAATTTTGTCTACGTAATCCTTGTGAATGCACACCTGGGTACCTGTAAAATCGTAGGGTTGGGTAAAATTGATTTTCATTGCCCTTTTGGGAGTGCCCATCATACCCGCAACGATGAGGTCAAATTTACCGGTGAGAAGTGATGGAATCAAGCCCTCCCATTTGGTTGGAATAAACTCTATTTTAACACCCATATCCTGGGCCAGGCGTTTGGCAACATCAATTTCAAATCCCACCCATTTCCCGGTTTTACTCTGCATGGCCCAGGGTACAAAGGTGGCCATTCCCACTTTTAGCTTTCCACTGCGAAGGATTTTTTCAATGGTACTGCTCTTGGCCAGCTCTTTTTGTATGTCTGATGCAGCCAAAACAAAAGGCGCGCTGATCGTAAGGAATACAAAGGTTAATGCGATAATCATGCCGGTCAAACGAAGTTTCATGTTGATCTCCAGTATCTTAAATATTAGTTTTTTAACTCCCATTGCCGTAATAAACCAGTTATCACCCCCTTTTGAGAAGCCTTTCTCGGCATCCGTCCCCTTATTTACTTGATCATCGAGTTACATCTATAAAATCTGACTGAGAAAAAGTTTTGTTCTCTCCTCTTTGGGGGCTGAAAAAAAATGTTCGGCAGTTCCCCCTTCAACAATCTTTCCCTGGTCCATGAAGATCACCCAATCACTTACCTCCTGAGCAAATCCAAGTTCGTGGGTCACACAGATCATGGTCATGCCCTCCCGGGCCAGGGTTTTCATGACATCAAGGACCTCACCGATCATCTCCGGGTCCAGGGCGCTGGTGACTTCATCAAACAACATCACCTTGGGTTTCATGGCAAGGGCCCTTGCAATGGCCACCCGTTGCTGCTGGCCACCGGACAACTGGCCGGGAAAGGCAGACACCTTGTCCAGGATGCCTACTTTTTTCAGAAGTTCCATGGACACGTCTGTTGCCACCTTGGTGGAACTCTTTCGAACCAGTTTTTGGGCCAGCATGATATTTTCCAACACCGTCATATGGGGAAAAAGATTAAAGGATTGAAAAACCATCCCCATTTCCCGGCGAATTTTCAATCTGTTTTTTTTATGATCGTCCAGGGGGATTCCATCAAAAACAATTTCACCGGAATCTATCTCTTCCAGACCGTTGAGACATCTGAGAAAAGTGGATTTTCCCGATCCCGAGGGACCAATGACCACAACCACTTCAGCCCTGCGGATATTGGTGGAAAAATCACACAGCGCTTTCACACCGTTTGGAAAGGTTTTACAGACCTTATCCACCGTGATGATATGGTCTCCCAACTTTTTTTTATTCATGGTGTCCTTATGGATAAGATTCAATTGTAAACTTTAAATTTTCGTTCCAGCAGGGCCACCAACTGGGACAAAAATACCGTGACAACAAGATATATGCCCGCAATGGTGAAGTATATTTCAAAGGTTA
>Ga0208900_1001306_pt1 | contig 13380 bp, 9 predicted proteins | sample AntAceMetag02UKK_FD_184763 | JGI IMG/M metagenome (GOLD analysis project Ga0208900, IMG submission 184763) | Saline lake microbial communities from Ace Lake, Antarctica - Antarctic Ace Lake Metagenome 02UKK (SPAdes) (version 2) | ecosystem: Environmental > Aquatic > Non-marine Saline and Alkaline... | reverse complement strand
ACGGTGCTACGCACCTAAAGAAAAGCCACAGCGTGGCGACAATATTTATAGAATCATGTGTACATTATCGAATGGGAGGTGCAGAGCACCGTAATATTATAACAAATCATGTTAGTTTGTGTTTTTCAGCAAGCCCTATTTAGGTGTATGCATTATTTACCAAATCCTTATGACCCCAACCCCGCCCCTTCCACTCAATGGGAAGGGGAGCCAGCCGCACAAACAACAGCAGTAGTCGGTGCGGTGACATCCTCCCCATTAGAAGGGGTCTGGTAAAAGCCATATTATTGGAGTTGAAAGTAGCCGCAAAATAATTACGAAATAAGACAACTTGATCTCAGCCAAAGGTACTGAGTACCTAATTTCAACTTAGATTCTTTTTTGCCTTAGTCGAATTAAAGGATAAATGTATTTTTACAAAAAAAATCATGAACAGAACTCAACTTATTGAAGTTATCAAATCGAAAAGGTCATTTTTGTGCATAGGCCTGGATACTGACCCTGCTAAAATACCGACACATTTAAAAGAGTTTGATGACCCCGTTTTTGAATTCAACCGGCAAATCATCGATGCTACCCACGATCTTGCTGTGGCCTACAAACCCAATATTGCATTTTATGAAAGCCTGGGGTTGAAAGGGTGGTCCAGCCTTGTAAAAACCATCCGTTACCTCGATAAGTATAAAGATTCTGTTTTCACCATTGCCGATGCCAAGCGTGGAGATATCGGCAATACTTCCGAAAGATATGCTGCTGCATTTTTCGGATATCCGCCACACGGACTTGGCTTCGATTCGATAACAGTAGCACCCTATATGGGCCACGATTCGGTAAAACCATTTCTGAAGTTTAAAGAAAAATGGACGATCCTGCTCGCCCTTACTTCCAATGCAGGTGCTTTCGATTTTCAGAATAAAAAGTTTGAAAACGGCAAAATGCTTTTCGAAGAAGTGCTCGAAAAATCCAAAGAATGGGGCACACCTGAAAATCTGATGTATGTAATTGGGGCCACAAAAGCTGAAATGCTGACAAGGGTAAGGGAAATTGTGCCAGATTCATTCCTGCTGGTCCCAGGTGTGGGCGCTCAGGGTGGCGGCCTGGAGGAAGTTACTAAATACGGGATGAATAAAGATTGTGGCCTCTTAGTTAATTCATCCCGTGGAATTATCTATGCCGGTAATGGTGAAGATTTTGCATTGAAGGCGAGGGAGCAAGCCCAGATTTTGCAAGCGCAGATGGAGGGGGAATTAAGGGAAAAGCAGATAGTTTAGCTTAGGGGCCTGCTAAGAAATGTATAATCCATTGGATTTTCTTAAGTTAGCCCAAATATTCCTAAACATTTTGCAAGGTTTTGGAAGGGTGCACGACACATTTCACTGGTTCAAAAATTTCATTTTTTCACTTGGCCTTTTAATTCCCCGCCTAGCCGGCGAGGCTGGCCTTTAGGCAAAAATAAAAACCAATTAACTGTTTCATTTCTCAGTCCCTTAGGGAGATGATATGTATAGCATATACCAATGACAAGCGTAAGTAAGTCCCGTTAGGGAGGCTATAATTATTGGATGTCCTCTAAAAAACATCATCCATCAGCAAACCAAAGTACAATCAAATCACCCTAAGCCTGTTTGCATCGCGTCCCTACGGGACTTTGTCGGATGTGTGTCTCCTGTTTTTAGAAATATTTTGTCCCTAACGGGACAGGATCTCTCGAAACAAAGCAATTCAACATTTACTAATATATTTAGAAATGAACGACCCTACGGCAGGGATGGATTAAATCAGGCTTTCGATAGTTCCAAACCTAAGAGTGGCCTATAAAAACCGCACAATGAAATTTGTCGTACACTCTTTTGGAAGCTATCTACCCAAAAACCTTGCATCAAATATGGTTTTACTTTTTTCAGCAAGCCCTAATTACTTATCTTGAGCCAGCAATAAGGTGTATAGATAACACTGGGTTCCGGCAAATTGAAGGCTAAACGACAAAGCCCAAAGGCAAATGCTAAACGGTTAACCCATAACCCCCAGGATCGATACTTTCTTCATCCTCCCCGCTTAGTGAAATTAATAATGCAATGTCTCTTCGTAGGCTTCTCTTTCGTCAATAAACGTGATGCCGTATTCTTCTAATTCTTTCAATACGGGTTGATAGATTTCTTTTTTGGTAGGTATTTGTACGCCCGTTAGTCCTACCTTACCCTCGAGGATCAGCTTTGCAGCAATAGCCACAGGCAGGCCAACAGTTTTCGACATGGCAGTGTGAATATGGTCATCGCCTTCAACTACCATCGACGATATAATTCTTTCTTTTTTCCCTTCCCTGGTATAGGCAAACTGATGCTGCATAACGATCATATCCCTGTCGTCCTTATCGAAATGCCATTTTTCTTCCAACAGATTTTGAAGTATTTGCGCAGGGGTGGCCTCTTTTAAACCTATCTTCTTGTTTTTATCAAATAAACCCAACCAGCGCAAACGGTACATAATTGCCGACTCCGCATCCACACCAACATATTCAGCTACATTATCCTCTACCGAAATATCCGGCTTATACCTTAAAAATGTTTCGGTGAAATCACTATAGGTCATGTTTTCTGAATTTTCCAGCGTATAAGTATCATCGGTCATCCCTAATTGAACAAGCACGTTCCAGGTCCGTGAATAGCCAGGCCGACGAAGCGTTCCGCGTACCATGGTCGAAATATTATCCAGGCCATAAATAGAACGGTACTTCAGTGAATTGCGGTTAAAATAGCCTTCAAACTCACCATAATTGAGTACATTGAAGCGTTGGATCCTGGTAAATAATTTATGATAAGGAATGTGTTTGTATTTTCCTTTTACTATAAGAAGGGCAGTACCCTGACCGGCAAGAACAACATTTTTTGGTGCCCAGGTAAATTTGTAATTCCATGGATTATTGTCGTACTTTGGCGCAACCAACCCGCCTGTATAGGATCGGAAAGAAAACAACTCTCCACCTTCATCCCAAATTTTATCGATAAGCTGCATGGCCGACATATGGTCGATACCAGGATCAACGCCAATTTCATTTAACAACAGTACCCCGGCTTCTTTGGCTTCAGCATCCAATGCCTTCACCTCGGGCGAAACATACGAGGCCGTAACCATGTTCGTTACTTGCTTTATGCACTCTTTTGCAACAATGATGTGCATTTTTGCAGGTAACATTGAAATTACAAGATCTGCTTTCTTTACCTCTTTGTGGCATTGTTGCTCATTAAAGGCGTCAAACTTAATTGCAGAACCGTTTGGGTTACCATTTACTTTTTTCAGGGCGAGCTCTTCATCAATATCTGCAACTTTAACTTTCCAATCGTATTTATCTGAATGATCGAGCAAGTATTTTATGAGTGTTGATGCTGATAGACCGGCTCCTATTACAAGTATATTTTTCATGCTATTTTTTTGTCGATAATTATTTTAAGTACTCTTCGATGTATTGAAATTTTGGCGTGAGCTTTCCCCGGTAAAGTATCATGGCCCCTTTGATTTCTTCGGGTAAATCGAGCGCATCAAAAGGAACAGTATAATCGGCTGAAGCAATTGCGGGAACAAATTTTTCGAGGGCAGCACCGAAACTTTCTGATGACTCGCGTGGCAACTCACTGGGTAAAATATCCACAGCCATCATAAGGATTCCGTATCCTTCAAAACCCATGGTGGGCTTACGTTTTAATGGATCGTAAACAAATATCGGATCTTCAATTTCAGTTCCCTTGTGCAGAAATTCGATAGAACCATCAGGGTCGCAGGTAACATCGCCAATGACCTTTAATTTCGGTTCGCCTTGTGCAAACTGACCTGCAATATAATCTTTGGTAATTAGGCGGGGATAGCGGTCGTCCCAGTACATGCAATTCATCAATATAGTAAGATGTGGCGGGTACTTTTCAAATTGATTTTTATACTTTTCGGGGTGGTTATAATAGTCTGATAATTCAAATTTGTGATTAGGATCAATAGGTTCGGATAGATCCCCTTCCTTAAAAACTATTTTATAAACCACCTTGTTCGAATAATCGCCACTATCCTTTAGTTTTAATAATTCGGCTGGTGAAATTTCAAGCGAAGGCAGAAGGCTTGCGATATACTGTGCCCCCTGACTAACATTGCCATAGCCGGTAAATCCAATTGTTAGCGGGGCAAGTTCTTCTGGCAAACCATTGGCCTTGATCTCCTCTCCTACTGCAATTACATCCTGCTCTGCTTCGGCCAGCGAATTGTACTTATGCGATTGTTTAATCTTTGTAAATGGCGTTTCTATACCCTGTACTTTCAGCCTTTGGCCTAAAGACCAAAAGGAATTGATCATCCCAGCCAAACCAGCAAACCTGCCAAAGAAAATCAATCTACGTCCTTTGTTGTCTTCTATTTTTTCGTATTCAATCAAGTTACATTTCTTAGCCATCATTTGCCTGAGCATGGGCATATTGTAAGACTGGCCTTTGATTACATGTGAAAAGAAAATGTAGGTTTTATTGTCTTCGAAAAAGGAAATGGGCATTTCTTTTACTCCAAAAATCACATCACGGTCAGCAAGCGAATCCGTAACTAATGCCCCGGCAACCTTAAATTCCTGATCGGCAAAGATCCTTTTGGCTGAACTTTCAACAGCAAAATCAAATCCCTGTTCTACCATTTTCTTAATGTAAACAGGAGGCAAGGCCACTCTACGCTCCATCACGTATTTATCTTCGTGCCTGATTCCAATTTTATGTTTCATAACAATAATTTTAGGTTATAGATAAGTCGGCAAACATACAAAATTTGAATTGCGAAAATCAAGCTCAACCTAATATAAACCGAGTTTAAATTGTAGCTGGCTAAAAACAGATATCTGAATCTCATAAAGCAACGAAAACTAAGGTGTTATACTTACAAATAAATAGCCGATCTTTTGAATGTCAGCACAATTTTTGCATCAAAACTGCATTTCAGATAAGTAGCAATTAATTGTCTCTGGAAACTAACTTAAGCGTTATCACTTTTTAAACAAGCACCAAATTATCTTAAATTTTCAATCTGATCTAAAATAGATTAGGAAATGGTTAAACCAACAGAAAGTTGCTTTCCAATTTGAAAATAGATTATAAAATATATGTCGGCTTATTGCTTATTTCATTTTTACTGAAAAAGCATAATTAAGTTGATTTTGAAAGGGCGTCCTTAATTGGGCGTCCTTTTTTTATGTCGGCATGGTAATAATCTAACAGGACTCAAGTAGTTATGAATACTTTCTAAAACTACCAAATAATAGTACATTTGAGCCTTGTATAATTGAGTGGCTGAAAGACTAAACAATAATGAGATTGTTAATCGGCATAATGCTGATTACCAAAATTTGGTAATCACTGCATTTCAAATCCATCGGTGATTTTGAAAGTGCAATCAAATTTTTAAACGAGTCTGTTGAAATCAGCGAAAAGAATGACGACAAAAAAAATCAAGCGCTTGCCTTAACAAATATCGGGATATGTAATTGCATCAAGGGACAGTTTGATACAGGGATAGAATATTTTGAACAGATCTTGGTTATTTACGAAAAGATGGATGATAAAGTTGGCAATGTTAATTTCAACAACAGTAGCCATTGCTCAGTCTCCACCACCTCCACCACCACAAGGTCATGGAACCACAGGAACCAATGTCCCCGGAGGCGATACACCCATAGGTAGCGGCCTGCTAATTTTGGTAGCACTGGGTGCGGGATTTGGCGCATTTAAACTTTATCAGAAAAAGAAAAAGTTAGATTGATGACAATCTTGCAAGTTTCGGTTTTACCCCATTCTTTTTGAAGATTTGCTTTTGCAAAAAAAAAGTTACTCATCAATGCCAACGAATTCCGAACAAGGGTTTTGGTAAGTTATTGATTTTGTTTGCAGTAATTATCATTCGGTTTTCTTCATATCTTAAAATAGTAAATGTTTTGCAAATTCATTGTACATGTAAAATATTCAGGCTACATTGCCGGATGTAATGTTAGCTTGTTCCAGCACAAGGATAGCTATAATTCAATGAGACTATAATTTTGAAAAAATATTTAATCGAACTGATCCTGAGCACAGCCAAAAGCTCTCTTGGGGCACATTTACTTCTCATTGGGGCGGAATTAAAAATAGATCCTTTGCTGATAACTCCTCCGCTGGTGGCGTTGTAGTTCATGTTTTTAATATTTTAATAAACTTTTACAATGGTTTTTTTGATGATGGGATTTTTGGTTGGCAAACTGTTTTCGGCAGTTATAGGTGCTTTTCAAAAGGGTTTTCTGTCTTTGCTTTTTTTGATAATTATGTGCATTTCTTTTCAAGTCAATGGCCAGATCAATATTCCGGATAGCATAATAAACAAAGCAGCAACCCTGACTGCTGAAAAAAGAATTGTTTATTACAACAGCAAGATTTTTGATTTTGCACGTAACAATCCTGCAGCCGCAAGGCTTTTGATCGATAGCGTTTCCAAATTACTGAAATCTCATCCCGATCCCGGAAATCAAATGTATTTCCTGAGGGGCATGGGGCTTTATCAGCAAGCACAAAACAATTACGATTCAGCGATTTATTACTACCGTTTGGCGCAAGAGCTTAACCATACAACGAATGACAATGAAGCTGAATTGAGCTTGTTGATTGATTTTGGAAATCTCCACGACGTAAAAGGCGAAGTCGATTCAGCGATACATTATTATCAAATGGCTGATTCGGTCGCCGGGATTTATAAGAACCTATATGTAAAAAGTGTCGCGCTGTCAAATATCGGTAGCTTGTACCAAAAGTATAAGATCGACAACGCCAAGGCTTTAATATACCTGGAGGAAGCATTTCAGTTTATTGAATATACGACCAGCTTTAACAAAATAACCGTCTATCAGAATTTAGGAGTTGCTTACCGCAAAGCTGGCCGCGATAGCCTGGCACTGATAATGGCACAAAATTCCTACGATATTGCTGTTGGGGAAGGCCTCTTGGGCGATGCAGCAGCGGCCATAAATTCGATGGCCGTGATCTATCAGGAAAACGGGCAATATAAAAAGGCACTCGAAGCCTTTATGCAAGCAAGGGATATTGCTGTAAAACTGAACATTACCAAGGGCATCATCTTTACCAATGCCAATATTGCCCAAACCTATTATGAATTGGGCGAATACCAGAAAGGCTTGGCTTTATTCGAAAAAGTATTGGTCATGGTTAAGGAACACCAGATGACCTATGTTGAGCTAACTATTTATCAGGATTTAATAAAGTTTTACACGAAGACGGGAAGCTATCAGAAAGCTTATAAAACATCCGAAAGTTACAGAAAACTTAGCGATAGCTTGGCACTGAACGAAAAAGAAAAACATATCAGCGAATTGGAAACAAGGTATCAAACACAAATAAAGGAAGCTACCATTGCCGATCAAAAAGCACAAATAAAAGAAGAACGCACCTTTATCTTGCTACTTTCTGTCATTATATTTCTTATCCTTGCTTCTTTAATAATCATTTCCCGGCTTTTTATACTTAAACATAAGTCGCTGAAAAAATTGGTAAAGGCACATAAAGAACTCACAAGTAAAAATGCACAGATACTCAATTTAATTCCCTGCCAACCCCAAAATCAAGCAAGTGACCTGAACCAGAATAACGACTTCATTTATCAAAAAGCATATTCCTACCTTATTACCAACCGGAATTTTCTGGACGAAGATCTTAGCCTCGAAAAACTGTCTTCAGCTATCGGAATAAATCGTGAGTACATTCGCAATGCCATCAAGAATATTGAGGACTGTAATTTCAAAACTTTTCTAAATAATCAACGGATCGACCACGCCAAAAAACTGATTATGGCCGATGTGATGAATAAACTTTCTATCGAAGAAATTGCGCATCAATCGGGCTTTTCGAGCCGCACTTCATTTTACAGGATCTTCCATGATATTACCGGATTTACTCCTGCTTTTTACAAAAACCAGCTCCATAAAAACGCTGCGAGTGCCAACTAATACAGTTTTTGGTAAAGTGGTACTCCTTTTTTGGGAAAGTGGTACACTATACTCTGATTGTTTTTCTTTCTTTAATAGTTTTACAGGTATAACAAAAAAGCATTTCAATTATGAAAAGAATTTTCCTATTATTTAGTTTTCTCCTTGCAAATATATTTTCTTACTCCGCTGTCTGGTATGTCAATCAATCAGCTACTGGAAGTAACAATGGTTCATCATGGGAGAATGCCTTTACGAATGTTCAAGATGGTATTGATGCAGCTTATCTTTCCGGAGGAACTGATTCAGAAGTATGGGTGGCAAAAGGTAAATACCTACCCACATCCTACAATCCGTTGGGCACTAACGGTGCAGTTTTAAACCGTACTAAAACATTTGTCATGAAGGACCAGGTTGATGTTTATGGTGGGTTTTCAGGAAATGAAACCAGCATCGACCAGCGAGCAAATTACTGGATTGGCCAGGCAAACGAAACTATCCTTAGTGGTGATTTGGATAATAATGATGACTATAGTCAATGGGAAACCTATAATTCATCAACAGTAAATAATGATCTGAACAGCTACAATGTTGTGTATTATTACAATGTGTCATCAGAAACCATACTCGATGGCTTTACCATAAGCGGGGGCAATGCCAACAAAAAAGTGTCATCCCGGCCCTACCACGATGGAGGGGGTGCCCACCTGACAAACAAAAATGCTTATCTGCAAAACTGCCGCATCATTTATAACCGAGGAAACAATGCCGGTGGCGTAATCACCTTTAGTGGCGGAACACTCATTGATTGCGTAATCAGCCATAACCTTGCCACAGGAGAATGTGGCGATGCCGGTGATGCAGGAGGAGTAAAGCTCCATGATGCCGGGCATTTAATCAATAGTATTGTTACAGACAACTATTCGTCGAATAGTACTGCCCGTGGTGGTGGCGTATGCTGTAGCTGGAGTATTTCAACTGTAAGACATTACATTATAAATTGCGTTATTACGAATAACCATACGAATGGAACAGGTGGTGGTATTGGGAATTATGGAACATCCTCTTCACATACTTATGCCTATAACACCATACTCTGGAATAATTATCAGGATGCAGCCAAAAATCAAGTTGACGGCACACCTATGGCGGTTAACTACTGCGGGGTAGAAGGAGGGTATTCAGGAACAGGAAATTATAACCTGAATGCAACAAATACAAATGCTTCCGGCCCTAATTTTTTCGACCCTGTTGGTGGTGACTGGCGTTTGGAAGCTACATCGCCGTGCATAAATATTGGATATAACAATGCTGTAAATGGATCGCTACCTTATTTGGGAACTATTGAGTTTGACCTTGCAGGGAATGCCCGGATTTTAGAAACTACCGTTGATATGGGCGTGTATGAAAATGTATATATTGCCCCGGTTGTCACTATCCAGCCTGATGGCTATGGACGGGTTTTTGTGAAATCGGGTTCATCGGGAGCCGCAAACGGTAATACATGGGCCGATGCAACATCCTGGCTGCAGGGTGCAATGGATGCTGCCGAAGATTTTGAAACAAACAATCCCGGAACAAATGCCCAGGTATGGTTAGCCGAAGGCACTTATTATCCCACTGCCTCCATTACCGGACTGGAAGCTGACACAAAAGGAAAAGCCTTTCTTTTAAGAAACGGCGTAGAGATGTATGGTGGTTTTCCAGATGATGCCGATGATGCAAATAACAGCACATTAAATTCTAGGGATATGGGCTCCAATACCGTATATTTAAGTGGCGATATCGGGCAACCGGGCGATCAAAGTGATAACAGTTATCATGTGCTATGGGCCGGTACGTCAGCCCTAAGTGCCGAAACTGTTTTAGATGGGTTTACTATCACAGAGGGGAATGCATCAGGAACAACGCCGCACAATATGGGCGGTGGTTTGTATAATACCAGTTCATCACCCAAAATAAATAATTGTCACTTTACTTCAAATATTGCATCGGCTAATGGTGGCGGTATTTATGTAGCTTCGAATGCTTCGCCAATATTAACGAATTGCATCTTCTACAGTAATACAGCAAATGATGGTGGGGCCATCTATCATCTATCCTCAAGTTCTGAACCTAAATTGATTAATTGTACTTTAGCAGGTAACACTGCACTATCCAACGGGGGAGGTGTATATAACGAAGATTGCCCTTCTGTTTTCAAAAATTGCATTGTTTGGGGCAATGAAGCTACTACCAGTGGCGATGAATTTTATATTTCGACCCAGGCCGTAATCATAAATAATAGCTGCTACGCGAATGAAACTGGTGATGTAAGCGGGACCTTAACAGCAAATATTTGTATCACTTCTGATCCTTTTTATGTAGATGAGGCAAACAAGGATTACAGGCTTTATGATAATTCAGCATGTGTAAATACCGGGAATAATAGCTTTAACACTGAAAGTTTTGATATTCGAAGCGAAAACCGCATACAAAACACCACAATCGACATGGGCGCATTTGAATGGACATCGGGCGTTGATCCTTCACATACGCTAAACTGGACAGGTAATGTAGGCACAGCCTGGGACAACCAGGGTAATTGGGATGAAAATCTTGTTCCATCATTGCTTTATGATGTAATTATCCCCAACGTTGTAAATGATCCGATAATTACTTTAAGCGCTAATGCCTCGTGCAATAATCTCACTATTGAAACCGGGGGCTTCTTGTTGATTAACTCTGGCGGCTCGCTTATAACTAACGGCACAATTACCAACAACGGAATCATTAACACACAACGTACCATAACAGATGGCACCTGGCATCTGGTTTCATCACCAATTACATCGGCAACAGCCAATACTTTCCTGGACGATTATTTACAAACATGGGACGAAACCTCAGCCACCTGGAGGGATATTGTAAATCCTGCTACAGCACTCACACCTGCAAAAGGTTACAGCCTGTGGGGAGTTGCCAAAGGAGATTATACTTTTTCCGGGACACCAAGTACAGGCAATCAAAGCATAGCTATAACATATACTGAAGTTGCTGGTAAAGGAAATGATGGCGCCAACCTATTGGGCAATCCATATCCTTCGTCAATAGATTGGAGTGGCTTGGACGATACTTACGGTGCAGTGTATTACTGGAATGGAACGCAATATGCGAATTGGATTAATGATGTAGGCACAAACGGCGGTGTGCAATATGTCCCGCCCATGCAGGGTTTCTTTATTGTTACAGGCAGTGCAGGCACTTTTTCGCTTACCAACGATAATCGTACACACAGCGGAGCTACAAGCTTCTATAAATCAACAGAAAAAAATGCCCTGAGCAATGGCTTGGTATTGACTGCATCAAATGGATCCTATTCAGACGAACTTTATGTTTTGCTCGACAATGCGGCTTCGCCTGATTTCGAGTTACAAAGGGATGCTTACAAATTTATGTCGGGAACGCCGGGTCTTGCCGAAATCTATTCTTTCAGTGGTGAAAAACGACTGTCTATTGATGTGCGCCCCGAATGCAATATTATCCCGCTTGGCTTTGCAAACGATGAAGCCGGAATTTACAGCATCGCCATCAAAGAAATCTCCGATATTTCTACCGCCATCCTCGAAGATACAAAAACCAATACTTTCCACGACCTCACAAAAGGAGCTTACGAGTTTGCGTGGGATTTGGGCGATGATGAAATGCGATTTAAACTGCATTTCAAAGCCGTGGGAATTGAAGAATCCGCCATCAGTGAAAGCGACATAAGGATTTATGCTGCCGATCAGCAAATTTTCATCAAAACCGGTGCAGAGGCAGACGGCCGTCTGTCTTTAATAACGGTTACCGATGTGATGGGAAGAATTGTGTTACAGCAAAATCTCAGCGCAAACGAAACGACGGCTATTCCGGTGAATTTAGAAACGGGGGTTTATATCGTTTCGATTAAGTCAGGTAGAGAAATTAAAACAGAGAAAGTATTTATAAAATAACAACAGGGATGTAAAGACGCACGGACGTTCGTCTCAACATTCCAAAATGGCCGTGCGTCTCAACGTTCCAGAAAGTAGAAACTTACAAACAACAAAATATCATGAAAAAAATAATCAAACTTACAGTAGCATTAATCACCATTACACTATTAACTATTAACCTCTCTTTTGCCCAAACCCCACCTCCGCCAAATGGCGGAAACGGCAATCCCGTTGAACATGGCAACAATCCTGTTGGCGGTGGTGCACCCATTGGCAGCGGCCTGCTGATTTTGGTAGCACTGGGTGCGGGTTATGGCGCAAAAAAAGTATATAACACACAGAAACGGAATTTGGTTGAGTAACAGAATTAAGTTGATTTTTAAAGGGCGTCCTTAATTGGGCGTCCTTTTTTTTGTAAAAAAATGAAAGAAACATTTTGCCATCTCAAAAACAATATTTTACTTTGACCGACCGTTCATTCATAAATACTTTTAAAAATGCCGCGTACGCCACATCAATTTAAGGAAATCAGAGAAGTAAGAAAGCATCAGATAATGACTGTTGCCCTTGAATTGTTTGCACAGAAGGGCTATCATGCAACATCTATTGCAAGTATCGCTAAGGAAGCTGGTATCTCGAAAGGACTGCTCTACAACTATTTTGATAGCAAGGAAGTACTTCTCAAAGAATTGGCAATACATGGTTTTGAGGAACTATTTTCTGTTTTTGACCCGAATCATGATGGGGTAATTACTCCCGGGGAAATGAAAAACCTGATTGTAGAATTACTTGATATTATCAAATTGGACGGACAATTCTGGAAACTCTATTTTTCAATTTTAACCCAACCTCCAATATATGGTCTTGTAGAAGATTGGGTGATGGAGAAAGCCAGTCCCATGTTTGCTATGTTGGCCGAATATTTTAGGGGGGAAGGCTACGAAGAACCAATGATCGAATCCAGGCTTTTCGCTGCTATGCTCGATGGTGTTGCCATGAATTTCACCTTCGACCCCGAAAACTTTCCCATTGATAAAGTACGTGATAGATTTTTAAGCCTTTATAATTTAGACTAATATGAAAACTGCAAAATTAAAAATTGGATTTATGTTGATTGCTTTCCTTTTGTCAGGATTTGCAATGCAGGCACAGGATGCCAAAGAAATTGTTCAAAAAGCCAACGACCTGGTGATGGGCAAAACCAGTAAGGGGATTACAACAATGACCATCGAACGGCCAACATGGACAAGGACAGTATCGATGAAAAGCTGGTCGAAAGGCACCGACTACTACATGATCCTGATCACCGCTCCCGCCAGGGACAAAGGACAGGTATTCCTGAAACGCGAAACCGATATGTGGAACTGGATGCCTGCCATTAGCAGGATGATCAAAATTCCACCCTCGATGATGAACCAATCCTGGATGGGTTCCGATTTT
>Ga0208900_1001303_pt1 | contig 13414 bp, 9 predicted proteins | sample AntAceMetag02UKK_FD_184763 | JGI IMG/M metagenome (GOLD analysis project Ga0208900, IMG submission 184763) | Saline lake microbial communities from Ace Lake, Antarctica - Antarctic Ace Lake Metagenome 02UKK (SPAdes) (version 2) | ecosystem: Environmental > Aquatic > Non-marine Saline and Alkaline... | reverse complement strand
CGATCAAAGAATACTTTTGATCAATAAAATAATCTGAAACTTTTTTTCGCCCTTTCATGCCCAGGGGATGGAAATAATCCCCTTTTTCCCATTTCCGCAATTGCATTGGAAATTCAAGCTTTTCAAAATCTAAATATGCAAATTTTTTGTTGGGGTCAATTACTAAGTTTTCATTGTTGGCAATGCTTTCAAAAACCAATTTAAGGGGGGAATCAATTTCAATTTGGCCAGGTTCAATCCAGAAACTCTCAGGGCTAAAATCTTCAAGTTCACTGATAATTATGTCACTTCTGTCGATCAGTAACTGATGGGTTTTAGATAAAAATACTTTGCCCGGGGGTTTATTAATAGCAGTTGGGATTTTACGCAGGGTATCTTCACTAAACCCATAGGGTTTTAAGAGTTCGAAAAGATAAAACCCGATTTGTCGCAGATCGTTCAGTTTATCGATAGAAATCAGGACCTGACTTCCTTCGTACCGAAAAATATGCTTTTTGAGTTTGCCGATCTCAACATTAATAAATTCTTCAGTTCCTGATAAAAGTTGAAATGTTTTGTTGAAGCCGTTTTTATAATCGGGCTTCACGGATGCAAGTGCAGGCAGGATATGATGCCGGATCCTGTTTCGTAAATATTTATCGCTTGCATTGGAGCTGTCTTCCCGAAAGGAAATTTTGTGTTTTGAAGCATATTCTTCAATATCATTTCGGGTAGCAAACAACAATGGCCTGATACATTTTTCGTTTTTTGGTAGAATCCCCCTAAGCCCGCTCACGCCAGTTCCCCTGAACAAATTGATGAAAAATGTTTCAATCTGGTCATCAAAATGATGAGCAGTTGCATAGTAGCGAAACCCCTCGTCCGTGCAAAGTTCTTCGAAGTACTGATACCTCAAAAATCTGGCTGCCTCCTGAATGGAACATTTATTTTCCGTAGCAAATTCTTTGGTTTCAAATGACTTCTCAAAATATTGAATACCATTATTATGAGCATGATCCCTTACAAACTTGCTGTCCCGATCACTTTCTGTTCCCCGCAAATTAAAATTGCAATGGGCAACTCCAAACACCATATTACATTTCGCAAACAAATCGAGCATAACCATCGAATCCATCCCGCCACTTATCGTAAGTAACGTCTTTTCGGTTTTGTAAAATAGTTTTTGTGATGTGATAAATTCCAGAAATCCCTTTTCTAACATTCTACAAAATTACGATGTTTTATTTCAATGTCATGTTTAAACAGGATGGTCTTCAGATAAAGCTTTCCGGTCGGCAATAAAGCGTTAATTTTTTTTAACGATGATATTTACATATTTTTTGGATTTTGCACATTTTTGCCGTATTTTTGCAAAAATGTTACGCTTAACAAAACAAATCATTCAACATCAATGGGGAGTTTTATGTAATGGAGAATTGTTGTTTGAGGAGGAAAATTTTTAATCCAACATTTTTCGTTCTTTGTCGTGTTGTTCTGTTTCTGATCATTGGGATAGAAAGCTTGCACTCTCAGCAATCAATTAGCTCTGATGTTATAAACAGTTTGCTTATCAAGGATGGATTTGAAAATGTCAGTTCTGTATTGAATGACACTTCAATTGTAATTGCATTTGAAAATAGACGTTACCGGGATAATGGCCGGGCAATTGCTGAAGTTTTATTTAAGCTTGATGAAAATTTTCAGCAAATCGAAGCTATTGACTATAACCTAATCCTGCTTTACCAGAAAGTTCCCATGCTATTGGTCCGGGTAAATTCTCAAGACTATTATAACCTGAAAAATCAGCTTATTGATATTGAGGAATTTAATACCCAAATGTTGGTTACTACAAATTATCTTTCAGAGTTTAACCTGCTGAAGGACAAAAAGGGAGAAAATCCCTCGATGTTTAAACCAGATATCGTGGTTATTCCTCAAATTAAAACACAATTTGGGGATTTTGACAACCCGGTCCAATCAAACATTAACCTGATCCCTGAATTGAATATACAGTTCACCAAGGGTTTGTCGTTTCAAGGTCAATTGATTATACCGCTTCAAAACGATTTTTATTTTGACACAGTAGGTAAGGAAGTAAGGCCAGGGAATATTACCTTAAATCAATTTGTAAGGCTGGAAGATGATTTTTACCTTGATGCAACTGCAGGTTTTTTTGATAAAAACAGGGCTGGTTTAAATCTCGAAATCCGAAAAAATATTGCAAACGGTCAATTTGGAATTGGGGCTAATGTAGGCTATACTACAGGATATTCATACACCGGCAACTGGACCGAATATCTGGATTATGAAAATTACCTGACAGCCTTGCTTGAATTAGAGTACCGGTATTTGCCGTTTGATTTAACAGGCACTTTGCAAGCCGGAAATTTTTTGTACAATAGTTTAGGGGTAAGATTTGATGTTGTAAGGCAGTTTGGTGAAGTGGATATTGGCTTTTATGCACTGGTAGCATCCGGTGAAATCAATGGGGGATTCAATGGAGGATTCAATATTGTAATTCCCTTGCCACCAAAGAAATACATGAAACTAAAATACGCTGGGATCAGGCCTTCCCATAGGTTCAATTGGGAGTACAGGGCAAAGGGTTTTCTCAGGGCAGGCATAATGTACAATACAGGACACAGACTTCATGAATTATTTTTAGATTTTAATCCTGATCAAATAAAGAATCAAATTATCAGGAAATTATTAGGAAATTAATAAAATTTTAATACTTTTGAATCCAGAAAATACAAATCAATAAACAAAGGAGCAAAAATGAAAACAAAATTTAACTTACGCTTATTACCACTAATTGCTGTTGCAATTGCATTGGTGTTTGGCCTCAATCAGTGTAAAAACGTTGAGTCCTCTGACTGGCCTACCCCAAACCCAGATACGTCCAGCCAATTGAAATTAGCTGTTTTTGACGGAGATAACGGCGGTCTTATTCAGGGTTATGATGTTAAAGTAATTTCCCCCGATGGTACTGTTGAGGAATTTGATAATGAAGCAGGAATACTAACTATCACTAGTAATCTCGAAGGTGATTATGTTGTTACTGCATCCAAAAATGGATATTTGGCGGAAAACATCATGATCAACATTGAACTGTCCGAGGAGGAAAATGTTTCTTCTGTTACCCAACAGCAATTCTATTTGAGTAAAAAATCAGATGCTAATACTGTAACACCACAAGGAACAATGTTAACAGTAGAAAATGATCTTGATCAGCAAACTACAATTGACTTTCCTTACGGAGCATTGCAAAACGATCAGGATATTTCTGTATCGTTTATCCAACCGCCAGCCAAGCATGGCGACCTTAAAATCGTTGGCGAGCGTGCCATAGTTAAAGGGTATAATTTTTCACCTGACCTTACCTTCCCTGAAGGTGCTTTACCAACGATTAATATTCCGGTAAACATACCGGCTGTTACTGAAGGTGCCCCATTGTTTTTCGGAACGTATGATAACGAAACAGGTATTTGGGAGGAGATTCCAGCTACCATGAACCAAAACAGGACGGTTGCTTCATTTGAAATGCCACACTTCTCAGATTGGTATGCATTTACCGGCTACAGGCTTGTGAAAAATACCGTAAGATGGAGTGAATGGCAATATGTTTCTGAATCTGATACTTGTAGTGCAGGAGCATGTGGAGTTTTTGTTTATGCAGTCGCACCTACAACCCTGGTTACGAATTTAATTTCATTAGGATATAATATCAATCTAAAGGTTAAAGATACTAAATGCGTAGGGCCACATTATCAGTGGGCACAGGTTTTAGATGCACGTTGCCGTATTGTTAATTATCAAGTATTTGACTATACCGGAGTATATATTGGTTCTATTGACATCCCCCAAAATAAATTCCAATGGATGGTTTCGGAATACTATTGCCACGATCAGGGCGGCGGTATTTAATCATCAGCTAAATAATATTTATGAAGCATGAAGTTAATCAATTTGATTGGCTTCGTGCTTTTTTTATAATAATTAAGTTTTTTCATAAATATAAAACCAAAACGTTTTCAGAAATGAGAAATACAATATTTTACCTGGAACTAATCGCAATCTTTATATTCATTGGTTTTTGTACCACAAACGTCACTGCACAGGAGGATACAGAAAAATCTGCATTTACAGCCAGCTCAGTGGGTATTTCATTGGGTTGGTATAATCCATCTCTTAATTACTGGAAAGAAGATCCATTTTTCGGGGATTTTAGTTATAATGGGGCTATCAGTGTTAGGGGTTTTTACGATTTTCAGATTATAAATAGCCTTCATGGACAAATTGGCCTAGGCTACTGGCAATCAACCTCTGAAGATTATGTGCAGAGATATGGAGACACAAAACTGTTGATCACAGGTATTCCAATTAGTTTAGATGTACTTTACCAGATAGAGCCCATAAAGTTTTCGATAATCACACCCTATGTAGGAATAGGATGTGATTTTACTTTTATCCAGGATAAATTTACTTATGAGCTATTGGACAATTCTGATCCCAAAAGCGGCTCAACCTTTTTAGGAAATGGAATCGTTGGACTCGAAGCAAAGTTATCTGAAAACTTTGTAATGGATTTCGAATTTAGGTACAAATTTGGAAGTTATAAGCAGGAGTTCAAAGATGACAACAACGAGATTTTAGTGGGGGAAGTTAAGTTGACCGGGCCTTTCATTGGAATTAACTTGAAATACCTGTTCTAAAAAAATACATAACTAAAAAGCCCCAACATCATAAGATATCGGGGCTTTATTTTTTACTTCAAAAATTTACACCTTCCAGATATTACCGCTAAGTAACAAATCATTTATAGTTTTTATTGGCGATGCAGCCTTTACCTCAGCAATTTGTTTATCAAGGTTAACCTCATAGGTATCAGCTTTAACCGATCTTATAACACCCAATGCAATGGGAAAGTTGGGATAGTTCATATTGCCTAATAATAAATGGATGATTGGATTTGGCTCGAAGGCATCGTGAACCAGGACATCTTTTTCAGTAAGCCCATCTTCACCAAGTTTAACCACTTTAAGTTTCAATCCATCCAATACGATACCCTTATCCATATCCTTACCAAAAATCATTGGTTCTCCATGCCTTAAGACTATTTGCCTATCCTTCTTGTGTTCCCTGTCAGTTAAATATCCAAAGGTTTTGTCGTTATAAATCACACAATTTTGAAGTACCTCAACAAGCGAAGTTCCTTTATGCTTTTCGGCTTCAAGCAAAATTTCCGTAGTTAATTTCACATTGTTATCAATAGATCTGGCAAAAAACTTACCCTGGGCACCAATCACGAGTTCACACGGATGGAAAGGAGGCTCAATTGTTCCATAGGGTGAAGTTTTAGTAATCTGGCCAAGTTTTGACGTTGGTGAATATTGTCCCTTGGTTAAACCATAAATCTGGTTATTGAGCAGAATAATATTCAGATCGATATTTCGCCTGAGAACATGTATAAAGTGATTGCCTCCAATTGCCATCGAATCGCCATCGCCAGTAACAACCCATACACTCAGTTCGGGATTAGCAGTTTTTACCCCGGATGCAATTGGAGCAGCACGCCCATGAATACTATGAAAAGCATATGTGTTCATATAATAGGGAAAGCGCGAAGAACACCCGATTCCAGATATTACAACATAGTTTTCTTTAGCGTATCCCAGTTCGGCCATAGCCCTATGAACTGAACTTAATACCGCATGGTCACCGCATCCGGCACACCATCTGACCTCCTGATCGCTTTTGAAATCCTTTGGAGTTAATGTTTTTGTTTCCGACATAATTTATTTCTCCTCAAGAACACTGATGATTTTTTCTTTTAATTCAATAACTGTAAAGGGAAGGCCCTGTATTTTATTGTACTGTTGAAATGAAAGGTCCTGAAATTTCATACGTAAATAATTAGCAAACTGTCCAGTATTAAGCTCACAGACCAACAATTTTTTAAATCTTTTTAAGATGTCGTGCGCATTTTTTGGCAATGGTTTGATATAATTAAAATGAACAAAACTAAGGTTAACGCCTTCTTTTTTCAATTCGCGATAGGCTGTATAGAGATGACCATAAGTGCCCCCCCATCCAATCATCAGCAATTCTCCGTCTTTGTCACCTAGTACTTCCAAGTCAGGTATTACATCCGCAACGCGATTTATTTTTTCTTCGCGTTCATATGTCATTACCTCGTGGTTTTCGGGAACATAGGATACACTTCCGGTAATAGCCATCTTTTCCAGTCCGCCAATCCGGTGTTCAAGGCCTTTAGTGCCAGGCACAGCCCAACCCCTAACCATCGACTTATCGAGCCTTTGATAGGGTTGATAATCTTCAGTGCCTTCTTTAACAATAGGTGCTTTGATAGCTGGAAACTTATCCATATCTGGAATTCTCCACGGTTCTGATCCATTCGCAAGAAAACCATCGGTAAGCAGGATAACCGGTGTCATATGTTCAAGGGCAATTTTGGATGCTTCAAAAGCATACTTAAAACAATCGCTTGGGGAACTGGCAGCAAGCACAACCAATGGGCTTTCCCCATGTCGGCCATACAAAGCCTGTAAAAGGTCTGATTGTTCCGTTTTTGTGGGAAGTCCGGTTGATGGTCCGCCACGCTGCACATTGATAATAACCAGTGGAAGTTCGGTGATGACTGCTAAACCGGTTGCTTCAGTTTTTAAAGAAAGACCTGGCCCCGAAGTAGTGGTTACAGCAAGGTGTCCAGCAAAACTCGCCCCGATGGCAGTACAAATTCCAGCAATTTCATCTTCAGCCTGAAAAGTTTTAACCCCTAAATCTCTGCGTTTTGAAAGCTCATGTAAAATTTCACTTGCAGGTGTAATCGGGTATGACCCTAAAAACAAAGGTAATTTTGCCTTTTCGGAAGCAGCAATAAGGCCCCATGCCGTAGCAGTATTCCCATTAATGTTGCGATAAGTTCCTGCTTCGATTTTTGCCGGGGCAACACTGTATGATGGATGCAATGCTTCGATGGTCTCGGCATAATAATATCCTGCTTTAAGTACAATCTTATTTGCCTCGACAACAATGGGAATTTTCTTGAATTTATCTTCTAAAAACTTTTGTGTAAATTCCAATGGCCGGTGAAACAACCAATAAACCATGCCCAATGCAAACATATTCTTGCTCCTCAGAATACTTTTAGCATCGAGGTTCAAACCTTTTAATGATTCGCGGGTTAGCGTTGTTATCGGTGCTTTAATGATATTAAAATCATTAAACCCCAACTGGCTCAAGGGATCTTTAGTACAACCGGCACGCTCAAGGTTTTTCTCGGTAAAACTATCGATGTCGATGATGATGGTTCCACCCTGTTTCGCCCATTTGGTATTGGCTTTAAGAGCTGCCGGGTTCATGGCAACCAGAACATCAGCATAATCACCGGGGGTATTTACCTGGGCACGACCGAAATGAACCTGGAATCCAGACACCCCACCAACAGTACCCTGTGGTGCGCGGATTTCGGCTGGATAATCTGGAAAAGTGACAAGGTCGTTGCCCAGCAAAGCTGAAGTATCTGAAAATAGAGAACCGGTTAGCTGCATCCCATCGCCTGAGTCGCCCGAAAACCTGATGACCACCTCTTCTAATTCAGTAACTGTGTCTTTTTTATTCGTCATTTGGTTGACTTTAATTTTATGGCATCAAAGGTAAATACATTCTTTTGTATAAGTGATTGCTTTTTCGAGAAAAAAACCTTTCATTTTTTAACAATCCTAATTACAATGCTTTTACATAAAAATATATACTCATTTTAAATAGTTGAAATCTTTGATTTTCTGATACTTAAAAGAATGATTTGGATTAATATTTGTGTGTCGTTCATGTACTAATTGAAATGGAGAATAATAGATACTATTTCCGGATGGTTGCCAACACGCACGCGTGGCCCCCAGGTCCCAGCTCCTGAAGAAACATAAAAGTGTGAATTTTCGATCTGTCGATAACCCCAACTCAATTTAAAAACCTTCTGGGTGATAAAATTCAATGGCCACATTTGTCCATGGTGTGTGTGCCCGGAAACCTGAAGGTCTATTTCATTTTCAACTGCTTCACTTAAGTTGATGGGTTGATGGTCCATCAGAATTACCGGCAAGTCTTTATCAACATCATTTACCAATTCTTTCAAGGATTTTCGTTTCCCGCTGGTAAAACTGTTTATTGAAATATCCTCACGTCCAGCAATATAAAACTGATCATTAATGTTTATTACTTCATCCCGTAAAACTATAATTCCGTGCTGGCTCAAATATTCAACTGCATTTTCGACACCGCCAATATATTCATGATTACCGGTAACGGCATATACTCCAAAGCGTGGATTTAGTTTTGTAAATGCATCTCCCAATTTCTTATTTACTACCGGGTACAATTCTTCATCCACCACATCACCCGGAAAAAGAACGATATCAGGATTCAGGCTATTGATTTTGGTGATGATGTCTTCGATAGACTTCCTGCCAATTACATGACCAAGATGGATATCGGAAGCAAACACCAGGTGCAGTTGTTTCATTCCATCAACTTGCTTGTTGATATTGATTTCGAGCTTTGTAATTTTCGGATTCATGGCGTTGAAGTAACCGTAGGTGAGCAACGAAGTGGTAACAACAACTGCAAGCAAAAAAGAGAGCAACTTCACCATTGCAAAATGATTAATCAGCACGGGTGGGAATAACGAAAAAGTGTTTCCAATGAAGCGAAGCAGATCAAAAAACACGGCAAATAAAATGAAGTACAACATGGCCGCGAACCAAAATCCCCCGATAAGGGCAAGCGTGTCACCAACAGAAGTAGGCAGGATTTTCCCGAAAAACCTTACAATCACGTAAGAAAACGAAAAGATTATAAACAGTACAATGTACGAGATTTTAATCGCGGGGATTTCAAGCACTGCAATTCCCTGCCAACCCCGGATAAAGAGGTAGTAAGAAATTAATCCAAAAAGAATGAAGAATATTGACAAAAAAATAACCAAACGAAAACCGCCCATGATGTAATTAAAATAAATTTGTTATAAAACATTTACGTTTAGAAAAGGATTTCTTTCAAAACCTATAAGTATGATTTCCAATGACACAGCTTTAAATTCTTTGATAAGAAAGTGTTAAGACAAGGCTTTCGAGTTTTATTTGTCAGAAGTCATGCTGTTCAGGATGACGGCATATTGTATGAGTAGTGGCAGATTGCGTTGTAATTTCCTGTCAAACCGCTACTCAGTATGAGCGTGCTACAAACCTTGATATTTGCTACATCTCCTGCAATTACTAATACAAAATTAACGTATGGCATTCTTTTCATCATGTCATTATCAGTAATTTAATCCAAAAGCCCAAAGTGGAATAACATTGAGGTAACCATATTCCATATCATCTTTTACTACAAATGATTTACCGTCTTTTTCTAGTTGCTTTTGTTGCTTATTTTTCCCTCCAACTTCAAACGTATAATTATCAATTACAAAATCAGCTTTTTTTGAAGATATTACTTCATTTTCTACTCGCATTTGATTAAAAAAGAAAGTTTCTCGCAAATTTCCAACATTTGATTTATCTCCAACCAAGTTGAAAATGATATTTGTATTATCTAAATAGACCTTATCAACTTTCCCTAATCCACGAATACCACTTATTTCATTGCGTAATTGTCCAATAAGTCCAGCTTTTTCCATATATGAAAAATAGTCGTCTAAGGAATTGCGACTTACTCCAATCATTTCAGATATTTTGGAAAAATTGGGTTTAAAAGGTACGCTTTCAGCAATAATAGAAAGCAACCTTTTAAGTTTTCGACTTGTTCCTACATTTAGATTTGCGTATTGCGGAATATCGGATTCTAATGTTTGTACAATGATTTGACCTAAACGTAAATTCAAATCATTTTCAATTCCAAAAGGATAGTACCCACGATTTAGGTAATCACTAAATAATGGCAGTGGATGTTGAATATTTTCAAGTTTCACCTCATTATTTATGATTTGTTCCAAGGAGAAAACTTCTGTTTCATAGTTATGAAAGAATTTCAAATATTCACGAAATGAGAGTCCTTGTAATTTGTAAATTATTGCTCGACGACTTAAATCAGCCGAACCTTTCAATATGTCAAGTACAGAAGAACCTGTGAATACAACTTTCAAAGTAGGAAATGAATCGTAAATATTTTTTAATTCGCGAGACCAGTCCGTGTATTTATGAATTTCATCAATAAACAAATATTCTCCTGCATTTTTATAAAAATCATCAGCTAAATCGAGAAGTCTATTTTCACTAAAGTACATATCGTCTGCGGATACATATAACGCTTTTTTGCTATCTAACTTTTCCTTGATATGCTGTAAAATCATTGTTGTTTTACCAACTCCGCGAGCTCCAATAATTCCAACCATTCGGCTGTCCCATGACACATTTTTGTATAAATAACGTTTAAAATGGGTTGGCGTATTTTGTAAAAGTGTCTCAAATTTCTGATATAGTGTTCTCATAATCTTGATGTGCTATTTTTCACAAAAATACGAAATGCACAACACATTCAACACTTTTCCTAATTTAATGCACAATCAAATATGCAATATGCTGTTTTTTTTGCTTGGCGTTAACCAACTAATAAAACGAGAGTAACGCAGTATTTGGCGCTTTCTCACAAAGACTAATTAAAATTTCTCATCATACTTTGTCCAGATAAAATCACCCATTTTCCAGGCTTTAGTCACCACCTTATTGCCCCATTCATCAGTATAGCCTGTAAGGAATTCGCGGGTTTTCTCGGGTCTTTTGGGTTTGTACAGGTCGAGGGCTTGTTGTTCGATAAGCTTCTGGTTCTCGAAAAGTTCTTTTTGCCAGGGGTTCCAAACTGCATCCACGTCGAAACGGATATCGCCCCACCGTTGTGCTGCCAGCGTACCCATCCGGTTAAATGCCCACCAGGCAGATTCGGTGGTATAGCCATTTGGACGACCGGGAGTTTTGTAGGGCTGCGGCAAATCTATCACCGAACAATAAACAGGAACATAAATAGATGTGGCCACGTTGTCCATCGCCAGCCAAACCACGCCACCAATTTCGTCGGGCAGCCAGTCGCGGCACTGGATGATGGTGGCATACATGGTGTACCAACGGGCGATGGTGCGTTCACCACGCCAGCCCCAGCCGCCATTAATCTTATGCAGTTTGTTGCCGTCGTAAGGCATGTGTGGATTGGCAAGTGGCGAGATTATCACCTTTCCGGAATCATCAGCCACCGTTAAATCTTTAACAAAATTGAAAGGTGTGCCTTCATAGTAATCTTTAAAAATACTTACCAGTTTTTCCATCGAAACCTTTTCATCTGGTTTAACCGAAAAAGGATAATTTTCCTGGCTGGGATCGAGCTTCAACGACGGTGCAAGCAAATCGAAAATACGCCATTCGCGCCGACGCGAAGCAAAAGATGTACGGCTTTCGGGAGCATAAGCATAACAAAACCTGAAAGGTTCATCATCATTTTTCCACCATCCACTATCTACGGCCATCTCGAAAATATTGTCGGAAGCCATAAAATGATCCGGGTCATCAAGATTGATTTCCTTTACCGTACTGGCATTGGCATTTGCCGAGATATGCCCGTCGGGCACACGCTGGGCAACCCAAATAGAACCGGTTTTCCCCTTTCCAGGCCCAACAATTTCGAAGTGCCATACTTCATTTTTATCGGCAATGGTCAGGCATTCACCATCATCAATCCAGCCGTATTCTTTGGTGAGCTCGCCGGCCATCGTTATTGCATCCCTGGCCGTGGTACATCTTTCGAGCATAAGCTGGCACAATCGCTGGCAGTCGATCAATCCCTTGTCAGAGCGCAATACCGAGCGACCACCAAAGGTAGATTCTCCAATTGCAAGTTGTTTATCGTTGATACATGGATAAGCAGTATTGAGGTATCCGTAAGTAAAATCCACCTGCGGGATTTCGCCAATTTTGTTGTGGGCATAGGTGGGCATGGCAAAGGTGTCGCAGGGAACGCGCTTGTACATCGGCATGGTTGCGCCTTTTTTGTGCTCCATGGGTGGGACCACATCAATCCATGAACGCGTACGGTGACTGTCATCAGTATGTGAAGTGATAACAGAACCATCAACCGTGGCCAATTTCCCACAGGTAATTGATGTGCATCCATCGGCATAACCACCTTCCCAATCGGGCTTATCCTGCCCGGTGGCAGTATTGATTTGAAATCCGAAAAGTAAAACAATCGTTAATGCTGATAATAATCTATTCATGTGTAAAGATTTTGAGTGTTTGTTGAAAGGGGGCAAATGTAGAAATTTTCGGGGGATAGAAGGCAGTTGGCAGTAAAGCAAATTTTAGGAAAGGACAAAGATTAGACAGATTACGGGTACTTTCGGATATCTACACTCCAATCTACCGAAACTCAATAGAACGATGTCCTGGTCTTCGACTTTCAAGAATCCAACATCCAAATTTATCGGTTTAGTTTTTTAATTTCTTCTTTTGGCATGCCGGTTATTTTCATGATGGTTTCTACATCAAGTCCTGCTTTTATCGAATTTATAACAATCTCAATTTTTCCTTCAATCTTTCCTTCAATTTTTCCTTCAACCTTTCCTTCTTCCCAGGCAGTGTCAACAGAATTTTTAATGTCCCGATAAGCATTTAAACTTTCCTGATATTCCTTAAACTCTTCCTTATCTAATTTTGCTATTTCCGCTATCTCAAATAATTTCAAAAAAATATTTTCTTTAAGCTCAACAGGTATCCTGTCTAATTTATTCAGGTTTTTCAATACAAAAAGCCACTTGTCATATTTCGTTACAAGTTCATTTTCACTCTTATTAAATTTCGGCATTTCTAAGTAAACAAAAGTTAACTTATCATAAAAGACCTTTTTCGTTTCAATATCCGATAATTTTACATCGTACCTAAATTTTTCAGACTCGTCTTTATCTTCGTCAAACACGAAATCCAAAATTGCTATCAGATAAACATTTCGGAGTTCAAAATCCCAATCCTGTCCAACAATAGCTTGTTCCTGAATTGGGAATGTCGAATAATAGACAGTCCTGTCTTTAAAGTACTTTTGCTTTGTCTTTTGTAATTCGACAATGAATTTTTCGCCCTTTTCATTGGTGCAGTACAAATCAAAAATAGCTTTCCTGTCACCCTTTGATGTTGGCAATTTCTCGTTTGGCAGGTAGGATATTTCTTTTATCTCCCCTTCTGTGTCTTTCAGTAACTCATTTAAAAAATCAAGCAATAAATCTTTATTGGGCTCCTCCCCAAAAAGTCTTTTAAATCCGTAATCTGTAAACGGGTTTATGTATTTTTCCCTAAATGTAGTCATAATATCCTATTTTAGTTCAAAGTTTTCTATGCCATTTTTTTTATTTTAGCACAAAGGTAAATATATTCTA
>Ga0208900_1001302_pt1 | contig 13430 bp, 6 predicted proteins | sample AntAceMetag02UKK_FD_184763 | JGI IMG/M metagenome (GOLD analysis project Ga0208900, IMG submission 184763) | Saline lake microbial communities from Ace Lake, Antarctica - Antarctic Ace Lake Metagenome 02UKK (SPAdes) (version 2) | ecosystem: Environmental > Aquatic > Non-marine Saline and Alkaline... | reverse complement strand
CAAAAATGGTATCAAGTTCATCTTCGGCTTCGAGGTTGCGCCTGAAACTTTCGTCCATCACCGGCCCTTGCAAATATTTGGCAATGTCGTTAAAACCTTTTGGGATTTCCTGCAAGTCGAGGATAAAGTTCTCCTTGGTAACCCAGGCCTGGTTAAACAAGACCAGGAAATTCTCAAGTCGCATCCGGCGTTTTTCGGGCAAGCGGCGCACCTGTATAATATGCGATTGATGGGTAAGGTGCTCGATGAAAAAACTCTTTACATTAATTTTTTCTTTGTTCACCGAGTTGATCACATCACGGTTTACGGTTACAGCCATGTAGGGCAAATCGTCCAAATTATATCCCAAAATGTAAATGGTAATAATGGGAAAGGCAGGTTGGTATTCCACCTTCGGTTCTTCTACTTTGCTCAAATCCTTTTTCCTGGCCATGTAGTTGCTGCCAAGATAAGAGCGGAAGCGTTGGATGTCGGTGGCGTACTTTGACTTTTGCAGTTCTATCAAAACGGTTTTTCGGCTGCCATCGGCTTCTTTTATCACGGCTTTAAAATCGAGCCTGAACAAGGTTAAACTCCGCTTTTGGTCGGGGAAAACCGTTTCCTGCTGGCCCAAGGTAACTTCCTCCACTTCCACATCCATTATTACCGACAATACCTTGCGGGCAAACTTGTTGTTTTCCATCAGGTATTTAAAGGCTTTATCGTAGAGCGGGTTTATGATTTTCATGGTGCAGAAGTTTTATTGTTTATCAATCAGTTATCCACACAAAAGTACTACAATTTGGCCTTAATTTAATTTTTGGCTTTTAATATTAACATTCGTGATAATAATGGTTATCGATATGGCTTTTAGACCTGCTTTTCTGATTACAGTATGCAAACCAGGCATGATTTCAATATGAACATTAATAAAAATTTTGATAAAAAATGTTCAAGGAAAAGAACCCCTTGATGTTCAAAATTTGAAAAAATTCAAGAAAATAGTTATTCTTTATCGAGATGATATCGTTAGGAAATGGATAGATTTCTTTGTTTATAATATTGATATTTCTCCGGAAAAAATAACAAAAAAAATATAAGATTATGATAATCCATATTTTAAAAGCAGATTATGTAAGAGAATACAAAATTAATTTTTCGTTCTCTGATGGAGTTGAGAGATTAATTGATTTCTCAGGGTTTTTAAATAATGCAAAAAACCCAATGACAAAAAAATATCTTGATGAGAAGTTGTTTAAAAATTACTCGGTTAACTATGGAGATATTTTATGGAACAATTATGAAATGTGCTTTACGATTTGGGATTTACACAAAGGGAAAATATAAAACACACCTCGACATCATGACAATTAGATACCAGAAAATTTACTTATATTTTAAATTGCAAGCACACGGAGTACCATAAAGTGTAATTACCGGCTCACCAGCAGTTTCGGTTTGACCCACGGCTTGCCTGATAAATAACGATTCCCTGTGCTTGTTGGGTTAATATAATGCAAACAAAAAAAGCCACCCCAAAAGGAGTGGCTTTTTTTATTATGAAAAATCAATAAAGCTAGTTCATAATTAATTCGTATGTAAATACGGGCTGGCTCATATTCATCTTAAAGGTATAATTACCCGGGCCTTCGGGCATAGGAATATCAGCACCCTCGAAAACTAAAACATTACTTCCTTCATTTGCACCATAGTTCAAAGTCCAGCCATTGTTAGCACGGAATTTAAAACGCAATTCACTGTTATCCGGAGGTGAAATCACATCCACAGTTGCCTCAAGAATATTCAGAGGACCACCTGTTGCAGGAAGAAGATCAACATCTGCACTCCAGTCACCCGTAAGGATTCCAGAACCAATTACACCCCAACTTTGCGCCAGGTATGTCCAGGTCATAGCATTCAGATCAACAGTTAAATAGTATCCACCAAACTCAGGAATAAGTAAATTCCCTGCTTCCGAATCGTTATCGAGTGTTCCCGGATCAGCTCCTGCACCATAGTTTTCGTCATCTACCCAATCAGGATTCGCAGTAAATTTAAACTCACCATTAAAACCATCTTCGGGGAAATACACAAAGCCCTCGAAAATATTATCTCCGTCAGCATCCCAAATTTGAGGAGCCGTAGCCGGAGCCCAGCCTTGGTGGTTTCCAGGAACCCATAATGACGGATACTCTATAATGACCTCGTCTAAGTAAGGTGTTACATCGGCATTGATAACTGCTGAATACGCATCAGTGGCTGCAGAAACATCGTTGGCATTGATACCGGCTTTTACACGAAAGTCAAGGCCAATAACAGTATCGGCAGGAAATTCACCACCGATAAACGATACGATGGCATCGTTAACTTTACCCTGTGTAATGGTGAGCATCAAATCGGAAGTAGAACCTAATTCGTAAACCGAAGCAAATTCGGTACCGCTCAAGGCACATTCGAGCGCGTAAAGTGTTTCAGGAATTGTGTTCAGCGGATAAGCCGCAGCCGACCATATAAATTCAGTAAAAACTGAATCGGCCATGGTTCTGTCGAGCACATATTGCATGCCTGCCGCAGGCGTGGTTATGGCAGAAGCCTGAATTTTATTGAGATCCATTTGAGGCTCGGTTTCTTCTTTGGCACATGAGGCAAAAAAGAACAGGAGTCCAAAAAATAAAGTGAATATTACTATATGTCTTTTCATATTTCTAATTTAATAAAGGTTAATAAAGCGGATTTTGATCCAAATTTGGATTTCCGTTAACATCGGCAGCCGGCAGTGGATAAAGGTTGTACTTATCATCGGTAGCTCGTCCTTGTTGGGTATTGCCTTTCCATTCCCACACGTAATCGACACTGGTAAACAAGCCATAACGAATAAGGTCGGTACGACGATGGCCTTCCCAACCTAACTCGCGGGCACGCTCGTCCAGGATAAATTCTTTGGTAAGTTCGCTTTCGCTAATGGTACTAACTCCAGCCCTGGTGCGCAAATCGTTTACATAGCCCAGAGCCTGGCTCATGCTACCACCACCACCGCGAACAACGGCTTCGGCATACATCAGGTAAATGTCGCCCAATCGAAACAAGGGAAAATCTGTATCAGGGAAATCCTGTGCGTAGCCATCTTCTTTATTGCCATTAACTATCGAATAGTTAACAAATTTTGGATAAGCATAGCCATTTGTAAAATCGCCAACTGTAGCTATGTTCATAGTTTGTCCATCGGTGTAGAATACTGCACGTTGGTCAGTATTCATATCAAATTTTTCGACAAACTGAGGAGTAACGCGGGTTCCGCCCCAGCCACCATCAACACCATAATCGGTACCCACCATCGAACCACCAATAGCTGCATGAACAAGGAAAGTAGTCCCGCCCCAGGTTTTGGTACGCTGACCATCGTAACGAATCGGAAAAATAATCTCACTCATGGTAGCAGGCACCTGATCATTATTTGAATAAAACAGTTGCTGCCATGTGGGAGCCAACTGGTATGAACTGCCTGTAATCATATCGCAATACGAAATACAATCGGCATATTTATTCTGGCCAAGGTAAACCTCTGCATTCATATATAGCTTTGCAAGAAGTGTCCAAACGGCACCCTGATCAGCACGTCCATATTCGTTAGTACCCGGAGCCATCATTTGGCCTTCAATATCTTTCAATTCTGATTCGATAAAAGCAAACAACTCAGCTTTGGTATATTGAGAGGGATAAAATCCACCTGAACCAATGGGGTCGTTTTCGTCAACAAAGGGCACACTGCCAAAAAGGTCGAGGGCATGCCAATAGCTTAATGCACGCAAAAAGCGAACTTCCAGGCGGTAGGCTTTGATTTTCGTTCTCCAGTCATCACTCACGCCACGGTCGCTAAGTTTACCATCAGCAGTTTGACGCAGATATTCGTTGCACAACGAAATTTGGTAATAAACTCTATAGTACATGGCTGCAACAAACACATCGCCGGTACCCCATTGTTGGTAATGGAAATCCTTGATGGTAGCATCATCCCAAGAGATAATAGCTTCATCAGTCGAAAGCTCCTGGTGATACCAATATTGGCGAAGGTATTGACTAAAACCGCCATCAATTCCGGCTACATCAGGTTCGCCATCGCCACCATGATTTCCACCTGTTGCCAGGCCGGCATAGCATTTTGCCAAAAAGCTGGTATAAGCTTCGGGGTCATCAAAAACAGTTCCGGCAGTATTCTCATCCGGGTCGATGGGTATGGTATCGAGGTCTTTGGTACATGCGCTAAACATCAACGCCGATACGCCGATAAGAGCTATGATATAAAATATTTTTCTCATAATATCTTTAGTTTTTAATGTTAGAAAATAAGATTTAAGCCTAATGTCCAAACGCGCGAACGGGGATAAGGATTATTATCGATGCCGCCTGTAACTTCCGGGTCTAAACCAGTATAATTGGTAATGGTAAATGCGTTGTTAACCGTAGCCGAAATACGAAGATCGAGCTTGTCGGCCAATACATTATCAAACATGTAACTCAACGTAATGTCATCCATACGGAAAAACGAAGCTTCCTGTACATAATAATCCGAATGGTATTTTGCTGTGTAGAAGTTTATATCATTAACTTCAGTGAGCAAGTTGGAGGAATAAGGGCCTTCGTTGCGATAGGCACGGTTGTACCATCCGTTTTCGCTCAACACATTATTATAAGCATAGTTTCCAAAGTTAGCCCGGCCAGAGAAGAAGAACGACCACTGCTTATAAGTAAAGTTTGATGAGATACCAAAATACATATCAGCAGCAGGCTTTTTATATACATATTTGTCTTCGGGTGTAATTTGTCCATCTTTGTTACGATCAACATAAAGACCTTCGATGGGAGCACCGTCCTGGTCGTAAATCTGCTCATATACATAAAATGAAGTTGCAGATTCGCCAACGGCCTGTACTTGAATATTATTACCTACACCACCGGCAATACCACCGGTTTCGATGCTGGCACCCTGGTATAGTTCGGTGATTTCGTTTTTGTTGAAGGTTGCGTTAAAACCCAATTCCCAAAACATATCTTTTTGTGAAATAATTCGGCCTATAACCGATGCCTCAAAACCGGTATTTTCGAGCGAGCCAATGTTTTTGTCGATGTAGTTGGTAAGGTTACCACCAGCCACTTCGGGCACATAGCTCAACAGATCATTGGTAGTTCTTTGGTAAAAATCGAGCGAACCATAGAGGCGATCTTCTAAGAATCCATAATCAAGGCCAACGTTAAACGTGGTGGTTTCTTCCCATTTCAAATTCGGGTTGTATCCCGATGGACGAAGCAACATATAATAGGTACTTCCAAAAGGATACATCGCCTGGTCGTTTCCATAAGCGTAACGACCCAAGGAACCATAATAGCCTCCTATATCCTGCTGGCCGGTAATACCCCAGCCCAAGCGAAGTTTCATGGTTGAAACAGCTTTTACATCCTTCAGGAAACTCTCTTCATTTATTTTCCAACCCAAAGCAAGGGATGGGAAAAGGCCCCAGCGGTTATCTTCGGAGAAGCGCGAACTACCATCCTGACGGAAAGTAGCCGTTAAGAGGTAACGGTTTTTGAAGGTATAGTTTAATCTGCCAAAAAAGGAAACCAGAAAAAGTTCACCTCTGTCAATACCTGAACTATTAACTAAGGATTGCCCTGTTGAATCGCCGGTAACAGGATCGATAAATACGGGGATATTATTATTATCCCAGGTATTTTCGTACCAGAAATTTTGCCATGAATAGCCACCCATTACTTCTATCTTACTATCAATCGAGGCAATATCTTTGGTATAATTCAAATAAAAGTCCAACAAGTTATTTTTATGATCGCTGGTGTATTCGTTGCTTTGGCCTCCACCCTGGGTATTATTGTACCATGCAGCGGCATAATTTGGGCGATAAACAGTTCCTTCATTTTTTGAATGGTCAAGAGCCAGGTTTAGATTAGCATGCAGATCGGGGAGGAAATGGAATTTGTAATCCGCCTGGAAATTTCCAAAAACACGATTGGCATCCGATTGGTCATCGTTTTGCATAATCAAAGCTACAGGATTGTCGGTACCCTGGGTATTGGGGATGGTTTGGCCGTTTTCGAGCCAGGTGTAATATCCGCCATAGGTTCCATCGGGAGCTATCACCGGTTTGGTAGGATCCATTTGAATAGCAGCACCAACAGCACCCTGGTTAGAGAAGTTATTTTTGATAAACGAGCCATTGGCATTCACATTCAGTTTCAAATGGTCGTCTAACAAAGTGGGATTAAGAGCAACACCCACAGTTGTACGCTTGAAAGCTGAAGTTTTAAGAATCCCTTCCTGATCGGTATAACCTACCGAGAAACGGTAAGGCAGCATTTTCCATGCCCCGGTTGCTGAAATAGCATGATCCTTGGTAACGGCGTTCTGATAAATTTCGTCCTGCCAATCGGTGTTGTAAATCTTTTGCTCATAGCCTTCTCTATCGTCCGGCACATCAGCATTGGGAATTACATTTCCATCAGGGTCGAACCAAACGCCCAACATATCCATTTGATTGGGGAATTGTTCCTGATAAAATTTTTGAAATTCTGATGAACTGAAAATATCCAAGGTTTTGGGAACCTGGTTAATGGAGAATTTCCCCTGGTACTCTATCTTCAAAGGAGCGCCCTCTTTACCTTTTTTGGTGGTAACGATAATTACACCGTTAGAAGCCCGTGAACCGTAAATTGCAGTAGCCGATGCATCTTTCAAAACCGTAAAAGTTTCGATGTCGTTAGGGTTAAGGCTATTCAAGGGGTTACGAGTTCCGCTTCCGGCATCGTTGGTAATGGGGATACCATCGATAACAATCAGCGGGTCGTTGGATGCGCTCAACGAAGAACCACCACGGATACGAATCTGTGATGAAGTCCCCGGAGCACCGCCATTACTGCTGATACTCACACCAGCTACCTTGCCGGCAATCAATCCGGCAGGCGAAGTAATGGCACCCTTATTAAAGTCATCGGCTTTGATGGCTGTAACAGCACCCGTTGCATCTTCTTTCTTTTGCACACCATAACCAATCACCACAAACTCTTCCAATGCGGTGGAAGTCATCATAAGTGCTAGATTTACAGTACTACCTGGTTGTACAAGTCTTTCCTGCGTTTCGTAACCCACAAAGGAATAAACCAGTGTGGTGTTTGGCTCTACTGTAATAGCGTAGTTTCCGTTAATGTCGGTAACGGTTCCCTGAACAGTGCCTTTTACAACAACTGTAGCCCCGGGAAGCGTTGACCCATCGAGCGCATCGGTAATCACGCCGGATACCTGCCCGCTTTGTGCGAAACCTGTCAGGCTAAATGCCAGCATCGACAGGAGCAAAATCATTTTTGCTGTTAGATGTTTTACCATAACACAATGTTTAATTAGTTCTCATTTTATTTAAGTTTAACAATAATTTATTTTTGATGCTCTAATTCAATTGCAAAATTAATAAAAACTTGTTCTCATTTTATTAACCATACATTATATAAAATTTGTACAACAATAAATTAGTTAAACAATTAATTAACAAATATTTAACATAATTCAATCCAACATTTGATATAAATTTTATGGCCTGGTATTTGTAAAAAACAGACCTTAAAAAAATCAATTTAATTTAAAACCCTTTTATCATTGAAAATTATTTTATTTTTGCATTGAAACAAATCAAATATTTAAGTCAAATTATAAATAAGTTGTTGTATTAAAAATTTAATTATTATGAGAAAACTATTACTATCAGTTATGATGCTCACCGTGCTTGGGCTTTGGACAAATGCACAAACTATCGAAAACTTCGAGAGTATAACCATGAACGCTTTCGATGTAGGAACTAACGGTGGGGTTAGCGTGGTGGCTAATCCTGATACAGCAGGAAACCCCAGCATGTATGTAGGTAAAATGGTACGCGGTGCTGATGGCCAACCATGGGCTGGTTGGTATGCAACCTTACCAACACCTGTTGATGTAACTGCTAACAAGTACGTTCACTTAAAACTTTGGAAGCCTCGCATCAGTCCCATCGTATTCAAATTTGAAGGCGCTGTAAACTCAGGTGATGTAAATCCCATGACTCCTCAGGCAACTATTGGTATGTGGGAAGAATTTGTATTCGACATGAGTGTTGTTGAAGGCGTGTACGCTAAAATCGTTTTAATTCCCGATTTTGAAGATCCATTGACCCTTACCGAAGACATCGTACTCTATTTTGATGATTTTTATGTAAATGATGATCCTGCCGTTGGAAGCGATCCCGTTCAGTGCATGGAAAATTTTGAAACCATTCCACTTAACTACATGATTAATGGCGAAGACGATATGAGCTACATGGAGTTGATTCCAAACCCAGATCCTACAGGAGTAAACCTTAGCCCTTATGTTATTCATTTCTTCCGCGACAAAGATGGCTTCCCTTGGAATGGCTTCTGGTCAAACTTGCCTATGCCTGTTGATGTTACCGAAAATAAATACATGCACGTTAAAGTTTGGAAGCCTCGCGTAAGCCCCATTAGATTCAAAATTGAAGGTGGCGAAGCAGGTAATCTTGAAGTTGGAAGTATGAGTCCACAAACCGCAGTAGGCGCATGGGAAGATGTCGTTTTTGATTTCAGCGAAAAAACTGGTACTTATCCCATCATTGCCTTCATGCCTGATTTTGAAGATCCTTTGACACTAAGCGAAGATATTGATATCTATTTTGATGACATTATTTTGAGTAACGACCCAACTCCTTTCCCTATACCTTCACAAAAATTTAGTGTGGATATGAAAGGATCAGGCTTGGTTGAAGGTGACTCAGTATGGATTGCCGGCACACTTGGTGGAATTCACGGTACCTGGAACGAACCCGGCTCAAACCTGAACAACTTGATGTTAGACCCTGATGGGGATAGCATATACTCCATTAACTTTTCTTTATATGATGGACTTATCGCTTTCAAATTCTTCCGCAGCTCAGGCTGGGCCAATGGTGATCCCGCTCCGGGTGGCGACAGAAACCTCGAATTAACCAATACCATGGATGTTATGTATAAATGGGGACAAGATGGCGAAGTTACTCCTCCTGAATCTCCAACAATTGCATGGACTGTAGATATGTCGAACCGTATTAGCTTAGGCACCTTTGACGAAGCTATTGACTATGTTGACGTTGCTGGCTCATTTAATGGCTGGGATGGTGTAAATCATCACCTGTCTGCACTTGGCGATGGCAAATGGGGCATTACAGTTCCTGATTTCACCGTTGGCGATTCAATTGCATACAAATTCCGTATTAATGGAAGTTGGGCAGACTCATTATCAGAATTTCCTGGTGGTGGTCCCGATCGTACTTATGCCGTGATGGACGGACTGAATGAAATTTCTGTTTATTTCAACGATGAGCATGTTGGAATTTACGAATATGAAACATTCCACTATAATGTCTATCCAAACCCGGTTAACGGAATCCTCAATATTGATCAACTAACAGATGTTACCAAAATTGAAATTTATAGTATTGCCGGACAATTGGTAAAATCATTTACCAACACAAATGCAGTTGAACATACACAAATTAATACTGCCGATCTAAATACAGGCATGTATATTTTAACTGTTCATACAAGAAATTCATCAGCTTCTGCGAAATTGATGAAGTACTAAGTAAAGTTTTTCATAGTGGAAAGGGGGGGCAGCTTTGTCCCCCTTTTTTTATGGAGTCACCACGCTAATTAGGGGCTGCTGAGAAACTCAGAATAGTAATATTTCGGTGCGCTGCACCTCCCGTATCAAATCTAATCAATGCTTCTACAAAGATTATCGCTACTCTGTGGCTTACCTTTCAAGTGCGGAGCACCGGTAATCTTTGTAGAATTTTATCTGGTGATAGAGATAAAGGTGCAACGCACCGTAATATTTGGTGAAAGGTTTTTGAACGAATTTCCTCCAAAACCTTGCACAAGGAATCAAATATTATGTGATTAACCTTGAATGATTCAATGGTTTAGACCTTTATCAGCAGACCCTAATTAGTGTTCGTCTTTAAAGTAATATATAGAAAAATATACGATTTCAGATTAACCATGATCTGTTTCACTTCTTGGAATTTCCGCCCTTGTGGGGACGTTGGGGAATAGATTTCTCCCGGCAAAACTTGCTTCGCTGCGTTTTTTGGTATCAATGATATGCTTTGGTTAGAAACAGATTCTTAGGAGATTCCTTGCCGCATGTGCGGCAAGGAATCTCCTGAAATCAGACATTCGAAAAAACTTGTCATTGGTAAGGAGCGCAGTCACGCACCTGCGAAAAGGAGAAATATACTCACATTTTGTTTCTTGCAAATACAACCAAATTGAGCAGGTGTTTACAATCTCACCATCACTTTTTATCAAAAAGATTAATATTCACATTTCATAATTCATACTTTTGCACAATCATCTTAATGTTATAATAATAATGGTTTCATAAAAAATAAATTTTTAAAATAATGAAAAAAATAGTGAAATGGAGTGTGGCATTTGTAATACTTTTCGCATTTGCCTTTATGTATTCCTGCGATAAGGACAATAACGACCTGGAAGTAATTGCAAGTTTTACTTACCAGGCCGATTCGGGCGACTACAAAAAGGTGGCTTTTACCAACTGGTCGAATAATTACACAACTTTGTCATGGGAGTTTGGGGATAATTCAAGCGTAACTACCGATGAAAACCCTGTACATACCTTCGAGAGTGTGGGCGAATATAATGTAACGCTCAAAGCCACCTGGCTCGATGGTGGTGAAACTACCGACACCTACACGAGAAAAGTAACAGTTAGCGATCCAAACGCTGAACTCACAAAACTAGTAGGCGAGACTTCAAAAACCTGGAAACTACTCCGTGATGTGAGTACCGGGGATTACCCCTTAGAAGTAGGCCCGATAAACCACTCTTCCATCTGGTGGGCGGTTGGCCTCAATAACGATGAACTGGAATTGCGGCCCTGCATGTTTAACGATGAATGGACTTTCGGGCGCGATGGCTCGATGGTATATAATGCTAACGGGGACTTTTGGAGGGAAAACGGAATTTTTACTCCTGCCAACGTTTGCGGCACTACCGATGATATGACAAGTAGTACCGGCGAAGATTGTTCGCCCTGGGGAAACGGAACACACCAGTTTGAATTGGTAAATGGCATAGAACCAAAACTTAAGGCAATTGGTAAAGGAGCTTTCGTTGGCTTTTTTAAATCGGCCACCGAATATGAAGTTACAAAATTAGACCCGATGGTTCAAGACTTGGTGGTTTATGATGTGGTAAAATTAACCGAAGGATCGGTTGACACCCTGATTATCCAGGCCAATTACAAATTTGAGTTGCCCGATGAAAACCCAAGCGGATATTGGCGCTATGTATTGGTACATTACGATAATCCCGACGATGAACCCCCACTCCCCGGAACGAAATAATATAAAATATCCGCAATATTATTACACCATAAATATTACAATCCAAAATGACTCAGAATAAATTCTAACTCAAAATGAATATGAAAAAAATATTTACACTTTTTTTATCCATCGCTTTCACTATTTCCCTCATTGGACAGGAAAAAATAATTTCGGGTAAAGTTACCGATTCCAATGGCGATGGAATTCCGGGAGCTACAGTTCAAGTAGTTGGAACGCTAAAGGGAACTACCACCGATATTGATGGCTTTTATCAAATATCAGCCGCCGAAGGCTTTTTAAAATTCAGCTATATTGGTTTCGCATCACAGGAAATTCCCATCGCCAACCAAAGCACCATCAATATAGTTTTAATGGAAACTGCACAAACCCTTAATGAAGTAGTTGTGATTGGCTATGGCACCCAGAAGAAAAAGGATTTAACCACTGCTGTTTCGGTGGTTGGCGAAGATGATATAAAAGACCGACCAATTACATCACCGGCCCAGGCCTTGCAAGGAAAGGCTGCCGGCGTGCAGGTGGTGCAGCCCAGCGGTAAACCGGGATCAACTCTTTCGGTTCGCGTGCGGGGAGCAACCTCGGTTTTGGCAGGCAACGAGCCACTTTACGTAGTTGATGGCGTGCCTACCACCGATGTAAATGGCTTAAACCCCAATGATATTTCCACCATGAGCGTTTTGAAAGACGCTTCTTCGGCTGCAATTTACGGGGCACGTGCAGCCAACGGCGTGGTGCTCATCACCACAAAACGCGGAAAAGACAAGGAGCCCACCCTAAGTTTCAATACTTATTATGGGATCTCGAACCTCCGCAAAACCATCGATGTTTTAAACACCCGGCGTTACCGCGATTTGATGGAAGAGATCACACCCGGAAGCATCGACCCCACGCGCACCGATTTTAATAACTGGAGCGACAAAACTTTTGGCACCGGGCAAACCCAATCCTACCAGTTTTCGTTTTCGGGTGGATCGGAAAAATCGCAATATTTTCTTTCGGTAGGCTATTTGAGTGATGAAGGAATTGTAGAACCGGCAAAGTTTGACCGCTATTCTGTACGCTTAAATCTGGATAATGAACTCAAACCCTGGCTCAAAATTAAAACAAGCATTAACGTACTACGCACCAACACCAAAGATACCCCCGACAATGCAAGCTCAGGCCGTGGTGGTGTGATTATGAGTGCTTTGAACACACCTCCGTTTTTGAATACATGGCAGGGAGAAAACGACCCCGGGTTTGTGCTTACCGATAAAACCTGGTACGACCCCAACCCATTCCAGCCTTCATGGGAAAACCCGATTGCATACATGGATGGCCCCAATCAGCAAACCATCAACAACCGCATGACCGGAAATGTTGATGCTGAATTCAGCTTGATGAAAGAACTAAAATTCAACACCAAAATAGGCGCTGATGCCCACAACAGCCAATGGGATTATTACCTGGATCCTTACCGTACCAATTATGGCCGTGTTAACAATGGTATTGGGCGATCGAACAAATGGGTCGGATTTACATGGCTTTGGGAAAATACGCTGAACTATGCAAAAACCTTTGACAAGCACAATGTTTCGGCTTTGCTGGGAAATAGTTTGCAAAAATATGAAGGTAATAATACCTACCTCGAAGGCAACGACTTTCCGGCTGATATATCGGTACAAACAATCAATGCTGCCAATACCATTTCCGGAAACACTACCCGCGATGAGTGGGCACTAGCCTCCTTTTTTGGAAGAGCTACCTACGATTATTCCAGTAAATATTATGTAACCGTAAGTGTTCGCCGCGATGGTTCATCCAAACTGGCGCAGCAATGGGGAACCATGCCTTCGTTTTCGGCTGGCTGGCGTATTTCATCCGAAAACTTTATGAAAGACATCGAAGTAATCGATGATTTGAAGATTCGCGGCGGCTGGGGTAAAAATGGCAACCAGGAAGGCATTCCCAACTACGCCCAATATGGCTTGATAGGTTATTCGCGTGTAACGCCCA
>Ga0208900_1001301_pt1 | contig 13436 bp, 8 predicted proteins | sample AntAceMetag02UKK_FD_184763 | JGI IMG/M metagenome (GOLD analysis project Ga0208900, IMG submission 184763) | Saline lake microbial communities from Ace Lake, Antarctica - Antarctic Ace Lake Metagenome 02UKK (SPAdes) (version 2) | ecosystem: Environmental > Aquatic > Non-marine Saline and Alkaline... | reverse complement strand
CCCCCCATGCTGCCCACATGGCTTGAGGAAATGCTCACCCCGGGGTTGGTGCGCCGGATCTGATCTGCCAGAACATCCAGTGTATTGTCATGGGACCCGGTGATCACCACCGTATTTTTAATGGATGCCAGGGGTCGTAAAAGCTCGGCTGTCACCGTTTCTCCTTCGGCAAGGCCCTCCACATGGGTGGGAATACGGATAATGCCGTCGGCCTCGGTGATGGTGGTGATGCTGCCCGCCCCCCGGGGAAGCTGGGAGGCAATGAGGCGGTCATCCACAGCACCGATCTTCACCCGCAAAAATTCTTCCATGCCAAGCTTGGACGCCATCTTCCGCGCAGGCTGAACCTCCACAAGATCTCGATCCATGGAGCCCCGTCCCTGCATTTGCAATAACAGGGGACCGGCAAGCTGTTCAAAAGCCACAATGGCGGATACAGGATACCCGGGAATACCGAACACCGGCTTGTTGTTCACCCGGCCAAAGAGCACGGGTTTTCCCGGCATCATGGTGACCCCATGGACAAACACCTCGCCCAGGGTGGAGATCACCGGCCGAGCAAAATCCATGGAACCGGCGGAAGACCCGCCAATGATCATGATCATATCGTAATCAGATTTGGTGGCCTCATCCACTGCCGCAGTGATCCACTCAAGCTTATCCTCCACCATGGGGCGGCTTTCGGGCTGGCACCCATACTCTTTACAAAGGGAAAGCAGCACTGAAGAGTTGGATTCAATGACATCCCCCCGGGTAAGGCCCTTGTCTCGGGCGGTCTCCCAGGTCACCAGCTCATTGCCCGTGGGAATAATCATTACCTTGGGTTGCTTACGAACTTTTACGGAAAATACCCCTCCGGCAATCAGTGCCCCCACAGAATAAGGGGTAATTCGATGCCCCCGGGGAAACAGAAGCTCCGTGGCCACAATATCCTCCCCCATTTTCCTGACGTTCTGCCAGGGAAATGCCGGGGCTTCAATCTCCACCAGATTCTCATCCAGGGTCTGGACATTCTCAATCATGATCACCGCATTGCTGCCTTCTGGCATCACATGGCCGGTGTTGATCCAGAACATATCCTTACCCGGAACCAGGGATCGGGGGGACTCTTCACTGGCACCAAATGTGTTTTTTGCATCAACGGCAATGCCATCCATGGCAGCGGCATGGAAATTGGGGGAAGAGAGCCCGGCCACGGCAGGCTCAGCCAGAACCCGTCCCAGGGCATCACAGGAGTTGATCTTCTCCCACTGCACCTCCCCGGTGAGGGGAAAGGCATCAAAGAGAATGCTTTTTGCCGTTTCAACGGACTTCATATCCAGGTATACATTTCGTTTTACAGTCATTTTTTCTCTCTGTATTTATTTGTTTGATCACATGGGCAACACGTTTACCATGGTGTCTTTTTCCAGTCCTTCCACATTTTCACCGATTTCAAGGAGGGCCCGGGCCATGACCATGGTGCGGATAAGACCGGATTTCCCCAGCACCGGGGCTGCATACAATTTACCCTCTTTCTCCTGTAAATCCACCCGGATAAAATCCGTGCGTCCCTGGGCCGAGGCCACATTGCGGGTAAGAATGGCAGGTATCACAAGGCCTTTATCAGCCCAGTCCTGTTTCCCCATGAGTTTTTTCAAAAAAGGCAATACCACCACCTTGAACACCACCATGGCAGACACCACATGCCCGGGAAGACCCCACACCGGTTTATTTCCGGACCGGGCCAAAATGGTGGGTTTGCCCGGACTGATGGAAATACCGTGGAGCAGAAGTTCTGTTTCTGGAAGATCGGAGAGGACATCCACCGTAAAATCCCTCATTCCCACAGAGCTTCCACCGGAAATAAGCACCATGTCCGCCTGTGCCACGGCCCGGCTACAGGCATCAAAAAGATCATCCCTGTTGTCCTTGACAATGCCCATTTGAAGGGGAATGGCCCCAGCTTCCTGGATAAGAGCTGCCAGGGTGTGGGAATTCATATCTCGAATTTTACCAGAGACCGGGGTCTCTTCCACAGGCACAATTTCATCTCCTGTGGAGATAATGGCCACGGTGGGGCGCTGAAACACCTCTATATCCGTCATGCCAAGGGCTGCCAGCACACCGCTCTCCTGGGGACGAATCCGGGTTCCGGCCTTTATAATCTCCTGACCCTGGCGATAATCTTCAGCCCGGTCCACCACATGCTGCAAGGGAGCCACGCTTTTATAAATTTCCACGGTGGCTTCATCAACGGGCTCGCTGTGCTCCACCATGACCACACTGTCTGCCCCCTCGGGCAGCATACCGCCGGTGGAAATGGGGGCAGCTTCATCCGAGGCCAGTGAGAAAGACGGGGTTTCACCCATGGCAATGGTACCGGCTATCCGCAGCCAGGCAGGATTAGCCTCTGACGCACCAAAGGTGGCCCCGGAATGTACGGCATAGCCATCCATGGTGGATCTACGAAAACTCGGCAAATCCTGATCTGCAACAATATCCTGTCCCAATATCCGTGCAGATGCCCCATTCAGGGGTACCGTTTCCAGGGGCATGGCCGGAAAACCCGGGGCCAACGCCATCACCTGCTCCAGCCCCATTACCTTGAAAAAATGGTTCATTTTAAGGCCTCGGCAATGCGAACCATTGCCTTTTCCACATTTTCACGGCTGTTAAAGGCACTGATACGGATGTAGCCCTGACCGCAACTGCCAAACCCGGCACCCGGAGTGCACACCACACCGGCTTTAGATAGCAACAGGTCAAAAAACTCCCAGGAATCCCGGCCCTGACCGTCAATCCATATGTAAGGAGAGTTGTCGCCCCCCACAAAGGTAAATCCAAGCTCCCCCATGGCAATGCGGATAAGCTCGGCATTTTTCAGATAATAGGAGACCAAGGCCTTGACCTGGATCTGTCCCTCCTGGGAATACACCGCTTCCACTGCCTTTTGCACAGGATAGGAGACCCCGTTGAACTTGGTGCAATGACGTCGGTTCCACATGGCATGCAAGGAGACTTTCTCTCCGACCTCGTCATAGACCATGCACGCTTTGGGTACCACGGTGTAGGCACATCGGGTACCGGTGAATCCAGCTGTTTTGGAAAAACTTCTGAACTCCACAGCCACCTCTTTTGCCCCTTCAATCTCATAGATGGAGTGGGGCAGTTCTTCATCCCGGATAAAGGCTTCATAAGCCGCATCAAAGAGAATCAATGCCTTATTTTCCCGGGCATAATCCACCCATTTTTTAAGGCCTGCCTTGGTGATGGTGGTTCCGGTGGGGTTGTTGGGAAAGCACAGATAGATCAGATCCACTGGCTCTTTGGGAAGCTCTGGAAGAAAATCATTCTCCTTGTTGCAATCCAGGTAAACAATGCCCTGGTATCTGCCATCTTCAAAGATGCCAGTGCGGCCTGCCATGACATTGGTATCCAGATATACGGGATACACCGGATCGGGAATGGCAATTTTAATATCCTGGGCAAACAGTTCCTGGAAATTACCGCAGTCACACTTGGCACCATCACTGACAAAAATCTCATCGGCGGCAATGTCTGCCCCACGGCTGTTGAAATCAAACTTGGCAATTTTTTCCCGGAGAAAAGCGTACCCTTGTTCCGGTCCATATCCCCGAAAGGTGGCATCATCTGCCATCTCATCCACGCCTTTGTGGAAGCCTTCAATGCAGGCATGGGGCAGTGCCCGGGTCACATCTCCGATACCAAGACGAATGACCTCCTTATCGGGGTTTTCATTCTGGTATACGGCCACTCGTTTGGCAATGTCTGAGAAAAGGTAAGAGGCCTTTAATTTATCGAAATGTTTGTTTGCTCGTATCATGTCATATTCCTGAATTTTTATATTTAATAATGTTCTGGGATCTATCTAACCCAACACCTGCTTTTTTTTTATATGAAAGAGTAGATGTGTCTAATATTCTTTCATGCTTCATTGTGGACAGGCCGAAGCCAGAATACGGTCTGCCCGTGGCAGTTTATAAGAAAATAAAATTTCCGGGCAACCTCAGCAGAGCCCCCCCCGAGGGGCAATAGGAACCGGCCAATTGGGCCGTCTACGGTTCCGGGCCGGGCCCATTGCCCCTCGGGGGGGGGCGGCATGATAGCATTTTCAATATTCGTTGTGTCCAGCAGGACATGCCCGGTTTATATGAAACAGCCATGGGCAGCCGTCGGGGCTCTGCTGAGGAGAAATTCATACAAAATTGTCCCGGCACACCTTAAAAAGGGCAATAAATTCTTCAACAGTGAGGGTTTCTGCCCGTCGGACAGGATCAATTTTTGCCTCTTCCAGGGCCTGGGCTGCCTGGGTGGTATTAATATCCAATTCGGCCCCGGCCAGGGAATTTCTAAGGGTTTTCCGCCGTTTGGAAAAAGCGGCCTTGATCACCCGGAACAGGTACGTTTCCTGATCCGGTGGAAACTGGATGGTATCAAAGAAATCAACGGCCACCACCCGGGATTCCACTGCGGGTTTAGGAAAAAAGAGCTGTCCCCCCACATCGGCCACGGTGCTCACCTGGGAACAATACTGCATCACAACAGAAAGGCGTCCATAATCCCGCCCCCCCGGAGGTGCCACAATTCGCTGGGCCAACTCCTTTTGGAACATCAGGACGGCACGGGGGACAATATCTCTATTTTCCACCAACTGTAAAAGCACCTGGGAGGAGATGTTGTAAGGCAAATTCCCAATGACCAGAAGTTTACCGTCTCCGGCCAATGCCCTGATATCCACCTTAAAAATATCTTCATTTATAAGGGTCACATTATCCACCCCGGCCTGTTCCAGCTCCCCTGTAATCAGGGGGATCAGGCGGACATCCTTTTCAACGGCATATACCTTTGCTGCCTGTTTGGCAATGTGTACGGTGAGTGCCCCCAGCCCGGGTCCGATCTCCAGCACTGTATCCTCTTTCTTGATACCGGCACGCTGGACAATCATGGCCGCTGCTTGGGGATCTGCCAGAAAATTCTGTCCCAGCTCTTTTTTGGCAAACAGGTTGGATGATTTTAAAAGTACTCCTGGAAAGGTCGTCATAATGTCTTTTTCTCCATTTTTACGGATCATCACTTGACTTTAATTTTTACTACAAGTAATTATAGAGTAATGATATTTATGGTACACTCCGCAATTGTGATGGATGTTCTCCTTAACCTGCCCACCTTAAATTAGTCTGTACCCGTCATCCTCCAGTTCTGAAAATGCCATAAAATACACATCCAGTACCATGCCACATATCACTCAATGATCAAGTTGACTCAAATAGAATCAACAAGGGAAAGGAAACTTATCATGTCCCCGGCATATTTTCAACCAAAGGGTTTTACTCCCCTGTTCCATTTTTCAACCCCACAACCTATTGGAGGACACCATGCCACAAGAACAGACACCCCAGGTCCTTGTTTGGGAAAATATCGTCCAAAACATCATGAAACGCCTTGATATCCCCACACGCAAGGAGATAAACCGCCTTAATGCAAAGCTTGACAGACTGGAGAAAGTCCTTTATCAAAAACAATCTGGAAATGATCTCACCCATGGGGCAGGGCATGAACTGCCCCCCAGAAGCAAGATCGCTTCCACTGTTGTTCTGGAAATCATATCAGCACATCCCAACGGAACCAATTTTAAAACCATCAAAGAAAAAACCGAATTCAATGACAAAAAATTACGAAATATCATCTTTCGTCTGGACAGGACAAAAAAAATAAAAAGGATAAAACGTGGCATCTACAAAAAAGCATAACACCACAGACAAAGCAGGCAAAGATATCCCCCAGGATGGAAACAATCCAGGAATCAAACCAGGGGATTCCCTGCTTAACTACACCGTTGTTCAAATGGAAGCCCTGGAGGATATTGACGGGGTTTTTTACCTGTTGGAGCACACCCCCACCGGTGCCAGACATATCCACATCAGCAACAAAGATAAAGAAAACACCTTTGGGGTGGCCTTTCGAACGGTTCCCAGCGACTCCACCGGCGTTGCCCACATCCTTGAACACACGGTGTTGTGCGGATCAGAACAGTTCAATGTCAGAGATCCTTTCTTTTCCATGCTCAAACGGGGATTGTCCACCTTTATGAATGCCTTCACGGCATCGGACTGGACCATGTACCCCTTTTCCACCCAGAACCAGAAAGATTATTATAATCTCATGTCTGTGTATCTGGATGCGGCCTTTTTCCCCCATATTGATGAACTCAGCTTCAAGCAGGAGGGGCATCGTCTGGAAACCGTGGTGTCGGAAACCGGAGACGCCACCCTGGAATACAAGGGGGTGGTGTACAATGAAATGAAGGGGGCCATGTCCTCCCCAGGTCAGGTCATGGGCCGGGCATTGATGCAGGCCCTTTATCCTGACACCACTTACAGCTTCAACTCCGGTGGAGAGCCATCGGAGATTCCCACTCTGACCCATGAAGGGCTCAAGGCCTTCCATGCCAGGTACTATCATCCCTCCAATGCCTATTTTTATACCTATGGCAATCTTCCCCTGGAGGATCACCTCCTGTTCATCCAGGACAAGGTGCTCAACCGCTTCTCCCGCATTGATCCGGATTCTGCCGTGAACTCCCAGCCCCGGTGGCAAGAACCAAGGGAATTCACCGCCCGGTATCCCTTATCTGCAGATGAAACACCGGATAAAAAATACCAGGCATGTGTGGCCTGGCTCACCAAGGATATCCAGGATTCCTATGAGGTTCTCATTGCTTCGGTTCTGGAAGAGATCCTGCTGGGCAATGCCTCCTCCCCGTTAAGACAAAAACTCATTGACTCAGGGGTTGGAACCGCGTTGAGTGATGCCAGTGGATTTGATCTGGACCTGCGGGATACCATGTTCGCCTGTGGACTCAAGGAGATTGAAAAATCCGGTGTTAAAAAGGTGGAGTCCCTTGTACTGAAAACTTTGGAAGAAATCGTCCAAAAGGGCATTGACCCAAGGTCCGTGGCATCGGCCATCCACCAGATAGAATTCCACAAGAAAGAGATGACCAACACCCCCTATCCCTTTGGTATCAAGCTGCTTCTGGCCTTTACAGGACCATGGATACATGATGGAGACCCCGTGTCCTGCCTGAACCTGAATGAGGATCTCACCCGGCTCAAGGAAGAAGTGCAACAAAAAGGATTTCTGGAGGGTAAAATCAGGGAATACTTTCTTGATAATCCCCACAGAGTGCTCTTCACCCTGGCCCCGGACACGGGGATGGAAGCTGCTGAAGAGAAAAGAATTCAGGGAGAACTTGCCGAAATACAGGCCCGCCTGACCCCGGAAGCGCTGGACAAAATCAACACCGATGCGGCCATGCTCAAAAAACTCCAGGAGACAGAGGAAGATCTGTCTGTTCTGCCCACCCTGGCGCTTACAGATATCCCCCCGGACACTGAGATCATCCGTCCTGACAGCATCAGCACCGCCACATCCGCCACCTGTTACAACAAGGCCACATCGGACATTCTCTACTTTACATGTCCCATGGTGCCCACAGATCTGCCGGAATCCCTCCTTCCTCTGGTACCCTTTTTCTGCATGGCCTTCACCGGCACCGGAACGGTGAAACGAGATTATGCCGACCTTGCAGCCCTCATGGATCTGTACACCGGCGGCATCGGCCTTTCCGCCTTTTCCGGCAGTGGGTTTAAGGATGATGGGAAGCTTGTCACCTTTATGTCCCTCCAGGGCAAGGCCTTGAACCATAACATTGACAATATGTTTGACATCATTGCCGAGTTGGTGTCCGGTGTGAGTTTTAAGGATATCACCCGCTTAAAAAGCCTGCTCTTTCAGTACAGGGCAGGATTAGAATCCTCCATTGTGGGCAATGGCCATAGATATGCCATGTCCCTGGCTGCCCGGAATTTCAGCCCGGCTGCGACCCTGGGGGAAATATGGCATGGTATTTCACAGTTTCAGTTCATCAAATCCCTCACCGAAAAAATAGGGGATACAAAAGAGGGACAGGCCCACCTGGAACAACTCGCCTGTGATCTTGACACCATGGTTAAATGTCTTTTCAAACGGAAAAATCTCTCCCCGGCCATTGTGGGGGATACGGAAGGTCTGGCGTGCGGAGATAAAAACATTGCCCGGCTGCTCACCCTTGTGCCGGAAGGAGACACAAAGGAAACGCAACCCATCAATATCCCGGTAAAAAAGGAATACCCCCGGGAAGGATGGAGCACCAGCACCTCGGTGTCCTTTGTGGCCCAGGCATTTACCACCGTGCGCATGGCCCATGAAGATGCCCCCTGCCTTAGTGTCATTGCCAAGCTTTTGCGCTCCATGTATCTTCACCGGGAGATCAGGGAAAAGGGGGGAGCCTATGGGGGCTTTGCCGTTTATAGCCCGGAGGAAGGAACTTTTTCCTTTGGCTCCTACCGGGACCCCAACATTGAAAGAACCCTAAATGTGTATGCCAATGCCTGTGAGTTCATCACCGGCGATGTGGTAACCGATGAGGATGTCAAAGAGGCCATTTTGCAGGTGTGCTCGGAAATTGATAAACCAGAAACACCGGGACCAGCCTCCATAAAGGCATTTTACCGGGATAAGGTCGGCCTCACCGATGAGACCAGGCAAAAATTTAAAAAAGCGCTTCTGGCCGTAGATAAGCAAAAGGTGGCCATGGTTGCCAAAAAATATTTTAAGGCGGATGATAAGAATAAAGGAACCGCCGTCATCTCCAGCCGAGAAAAACTGGAGGCTGCCAACAAAATTCTTACTCCGGAAGGCAAGCCCCTTAATTTGATGAAAATTTAATCGTAAAGGGCAGCCCCAGAATACGGGTCTGCCCCTTTTTTTTATTGTCTGAAAAGTTCAGACAAACTTTGGATGGCACTTTTATCAAGGGTTCCCCCCTTTTGGGCCAAATCCAGGGTATATTGTCCCATCATCTTATAAAGTGCCACATATTCCGGCATTTTCTTTTCAAGATCCGTGAGGTGATCAGCCACCACAGCGGCATCCCCCCGGGCCACGGGACCGGTCAAGGCTCCTTGGGTACCCCGGTTTTTAATATTATTGAGGGTTCCTGTGATCAGGGGTTCCAGTATGAGATAGGCCTCTTTTTCCGACATATTGGCCGCCTTAAGCAAATCCAGGGCAAAATGCTCCAGAGTCACCAGATAATTGGATGCCACCACCGCCGATGCGTGGTACAGGGTTTTGGCATGGGTGGGAAGGGTAAAACAAGAGCCCCCAAGATCGGCCACCATCTCTTTTCCCGCCATCACTGCCCGGTCACTGCCTTCAACAGAGATATGAATTCCCTGAAAAGGAGATTTTTGTTCCGGAACATAGGGGGCAAAGCTCTGGAGGGGATGAAGGGATCCCACATCTGCCCCGCATGCCCGGGCAGCAGATAAAATTTCAGAAGAAAGGGCTCCGCTGCAATGCAGAACCATGCGCTTGTCCACCAGGCCATTAATGGCGGCAAGTTCCCCACACACCTCCTCAATGAGTTGATCCGGTGTGGTGATAAAAACAATATCACCCACCTCCACTGCCCCTTGCAGGGTATCATAAACCTTGCCGCTTTCTGATGCCTTTGCCGCCTTTTGAGCGGAGTCAATATGCCTGCTGAAAAGACCCGTAACACTATATCCCGCCCGGGAAAGAAATACGGCCAGGGCCGTACCCACACGACCGCAACCGATGATGGAAATATCTGATTTCATATAAATGCCGGCAAGAAATCCCCTGGATACTTGAACCCAGAGGAGGGCTTGCCTTCTCCTTTTTAACCAATATGTCTAATAAAATGGAATCCCTGGATGTTTTTAAAATTACGGTGTTACAAATTACCAAATAATTTCTAACACCGAAGTCAACGATTTGTCAGGTGGATACTGTCGGTAACATCCATTTTTAGGAAATCATTTTAAGGAATGAGTTTTAAATAAGTTGCCCATTTGTGTGCTTAGGGGACAGATTTTCAAATCTGTCCCCGCCTCCGAAATGGAAAAATTATTTCGGACTCATTCCTAAGCATTAACATCGACCACGATATGCCCAGTAATATTACCTTTCAGGATTTCTCCGGCGTACAGGGGAACGTCTTTGAGGGGGATTACTTTATTGATATGATCCAGGGCCTCATCCGAGATATCGGTGACCAGTCGTTCCCAGGCGGCAATTCTCCTTGGCGTGGGGCACGACACCGAATCCACCCCCTTTAAGGTGACACCTCTCAGAATAAATGGCATGACAGTGGTATTGAGTTCAAACCCTCCTGCCAGTCCGCAGGCAGCCACACATCCGCCATATTTCATCTCGGACAGGATACGGGAAAGCACCACACTGCCCACGGTATCAACCCCACCTGCCCATTTTTGCTTTTCAAGGGGTGCAGGTTTCTGGGTCCACTCTTCCCCCCCGACAATGTCCTGTGCCCCGATCTTTTTTAAATAAGTGTGTATGGATTCTTCCCTGGATCGGGTGAGGGCTGTCACCTCATAGCCAAGCCCGGCAAGGATGGCCACGGCATTGCTACCAACGCCCCCTGAAGCCCCTGTCACAATAATGGGGCCACTGTCCGTTGTTATACCTGCCTCTTGAAGGGCCATGACCTGGAGCATGGCTGTATAACCGGCTGTACCAAGGGCCATGGCTTTTTTTGTATCCATACCCTTGGGAAGGGGAATCAGAAAATCGGATTTAATCCTGGCCATCTGGGCATATCCCCCCCAGTATCTTTCTCCCACGCTCCACCCATTTAAAATTACCTGGTCACCGGGTTTGAAATCCGCAGATTGTGATTCAACCACCGTGCCAGCCAGATCAACCCCCGGCACCATGGGGAACACACGAAATATTTTATTTCGATTGGCAAATCCAAGCCCTTCTTTATAATTCAAGGTAGAATAATCCACCTGAATCAAGACATCTTCATCAGGCAAATCCTCAATTTTAAGCTGCTTCAGCGTTGCTACCAAGTTTTTGTCTTCTTTTTCCACCACAAGCGCCGTAAAGGTCTCTTTTTTTGTCATGCCGTATGTTCCTCCTGATTAAAGGTTGCTTCCAGTATTTTTATTGACTCAAATATTTTCTCCCGCCATATCCCGCTGGTATTTATGTCTATTTTCCCCGAATAAAGCGGCCTGCCCCCGGGCTCAGTTCACTATTTATACTCAAATTCAGACGAAGGAAATTCACCCTTTCGCACCGCATTCATATAATCTTCCAGCCCCTTTGCAGCCACGGCATTGACATCCGCAAATTTTTTGACAAACTTAGGAAGATGCCTGTCATTGATGCCCAGCATGTCATGGAGCACAAGGATCTGACCATCACAATGGGCACCAGCACCAATGCCAATGGTGGGGATGGTCAACGCCTTTGTAATCTTTTCTGCAATGGGGGAAGGAATGCCTTCCAGCACAACGGAGAATGCCCCGGCAGCCTGCACATTCATGGCATCTGACATCAACCGTTCTTCATCCCGCTGTACCTTGAACCCGCCCATCTGATGGACACTCTGAGGGGTCAGTCCGATGTGGGCCTGCACAGGAATCCCGGCAGCTGCCACGGCCTTGATCACACCACACACATCGGCCCCCCCCTCAAGTTTAACCGCCCCGGCCCCGGCTTCCTTTAAAAACCGACCGGCATTGTCCACAGCCTGGTCCAGGGAAGATTGATAGGACATAAAAGGCATATCCCCCACCACCATGGCGGTTTTGCAGGCCCGGGTCACCATGGAGGTGTGATAAATCATTTCATCCATGGTCACAGGCAGGGTGTTTTCCTTTCCCTGGACCACCATGCCAAGGGAGTCCCCCACCAGGATCATCTCAATACCCGAGGCATCCACCATCCTTGCAAATGGATAATCATAGGCGGTCAATGCGGTTATTTTTTTCCCTTCTTTTTTCATCCGGAACAAGGTGGTGGTGGTTATTTTTGATGTCATATCATTCCCCTTAAAGTTAAAATTCCCTGTATTGGGCAACGTATCATTGATTTTACAACCCTTCAACCATTTTCCAGCCTTCTTGATTCCGTGGGTATTGAATTCAAACCTCAATTTTAGTTATTGACTATTAAGCACCACAACAGATATATAAAAGGTTTAACTTTATGGGGTCTGAAGGCCCATGGATGAGGTAAGGCATTGGACGGGATCAGGCATTTTTTACTCCCAATTAGGATTTAAGAGATTTTAAAAAAACAAGCAGGCAAGAGGTAAATGATACAGACCATCAGAGGATTCAGGGATATATTGCCGGAAGAGACGCCAATGTGGCAGAAGATTGAAACCATAGCTGCTGAACTTTTCAGGAACTTTGGGTTCCAGGAAATCCGCATTCCCATCATGGAAAAAACAGAACTCTTTGCAAGGAGTATTGGCGAGGCCACAGACATTGTTGAAAAGGAAATGTACACATTTCCCGATCGAAAGGGCGACAAACTCACCCTGAGACCTGAAGCCACAGCCTCCATTGTACGATCTTATATCCAGCACAAGATGTATGCGGCAGATCCTGTCCGAAAATTCTACACCGTGGGCCCCATGTTCCGCCGGGAACGCCCCCAAAAGGGACGGTACAGACAATTTTATCAGATTGATGCAGAGGTGTTCGGCATTGCATCCCCTTACATTGATGCCCAGCTCATCCAGATACTAAACGAACTTTTTAAACGCCTGGGATTGTCAGGCCTGAAAGCCCATATCAACTCATTGGGCTGCCCGGAATGCCGCCCCACTTTCCAAAAGGCCCTGCTGGACTTTCTCTCCGCCAGAAAAGACCAACTTTGCGACAACTGCATCCGCCGCATGGAAAAGAATCCCTTAAGAACCTTGGACTGCAAGGTTCCGGCCTGCCGCAAGGCCCTGGAAGGTGCCCCCACAACTCTGGATAATCTCTGTACTGACTGTCGTACCCATTTTGACACTGTGCAGTCCACCCTCAAGGCCCAGAATGTTGAATTCATTGTGGACAATACCCTGGTCCGGGGATTGGACTACTACTCCCGCACCGCCTTTGAAATCCTGACCACCGCGTTGGGTGCCCAGAGCGCCGTGGCCGGTGGGGGTCGCTACGATGCCTTGGTCCAGGAACTGGGGGGGCCGCAAATCCCGGCCATTGGATTTGCCATTGGATTTGACCGACTGGTCCACATTGTGGAGCAGTTGGAGCAGCAAAAAGAAAATGAGGGGCCGGATCTCTTTCTGGTGGCATTGGGGGATAAAGCCATGGAAAATTGTCATCTGTGGTTGTCACAACTGAACCTGTCCGGTTTTAAAGCCGAAATGGATTACAGTGGTAAAAGTTTAAAAAGTCTCATGAAACGGGCAGACAAACGCAATGCCCGCAATGTGCTCATTGTCGGGGATGCAGAGATGGAAGCCAATGCCCTGGTGCTGCGCAACATGGAAACCCGGAGCCAGACCAGCATTTCCATGGTTGATCCAGTGGGTGAAA
>Ga0208900_1001299_pt1 | contig 13445 bp, 13 predicted proteins | sample AntAceMetag02UKK_FD_184763 | JGI IMG/M metagenome (GOLD analysis project Ga0208900, IMG submission 184763) | Saline lake microbial communities from Ace Lake, Antarctica - Antarctic Ace Lake Metagenome 02UKK (SPAdes) (version 2) | ecosystem: Environmental > Aquatic > Non-marine Saline and... | reverse complement strand
ATACCCTTGCGTCACTTGTTTCATCACATTTTCCTCCCACTTAGAATCCTGTCACCCGCCCTTGAATTAATCCCGTGAGCCAACTGTTGGAAAGGCCAGCAATGGTCAGGTGATGGATTAGATAGGCTTCCAAACCCTGACGGTCGACCCCTTCAAAATGAGATATCTCCACCCAGGATGCCAGGGGCAAGGCGTGACGTTATTGCAGATTGTCAAGCAGAGTCACCTAACCACCAAGGGGAGAGACCATTTGATTGCCCATATTGATTTTAAGAGCCTTATGAGGCTTTTTTATAATTAATGGTTTCCTTTTTCACGGATTTTTGCGCATTTACGCGCTTTTCTTGACAAATTGGCAACCTAATTGTGCGGCATTCATAGATTATTTTCATTTTGGCAGAAATTTTGCTCGAATTTCGCACGAACTATTTCATTAAAATCTACACCAAGTTGAAAACTATCTTTCCGAATTGGTTGCTTTGTTCCAGGATGGAGTATACCAACACCCGACGGTGCTTACCATGGCAATGTGAAAAAAGCCACAAGTTCCATCGGGCTGGGTGCCGGTATTATGACTGCAGTAAATGCACTGCTGTCTTCGGGTCCCGGGCGGTGGCTGTGGGGGCTGGGTATTCTCCTTGTGGGGTTTGTAATCCTTGATGACTATCCCCTTCAAAACCTGCCATGTTTCAAGCACCAGTGGTAAACTTATGGGGAATTTTATTGTGATCCAGACCTAAGATTCATCGGTTACCAACTCGATATTGATGGTGAAGAGGGAGGTTTTGAGTTCGGTGACCTGATGCTGTTTCACCATTCATGTCATAGCGCGTTGGCTGTTTATTTATATGGGAGACGAAATTTATTTCCGATGACAGGTGGGTGTGGTGATTGACCTAATCTTGTGGAGTTTGTCGGTCTTGATATGGCAACCTCTGAACGAATGCCCAGGGTTGCCTTTCTTAAACTACCTATTTAGGATTGTAGACATGCCTTTCTTTGATTTTAGATCAGGGATCAATCGGGGAAGATATTCAAGGACCTTTGGATCTCGTTCTCTAAAATATTTGTGAGCCCTTTCTCTTATCCATACAGAATCGACATAATTTATAAACTCTGACAATAGACTCATTTTATATTGCCTTGCTGGCACTGTTAATCCAGCAGGCAAAAGATGCTCGTATTTCTTGAACGACTCTGAATCTTCAGGCAGATTACTCTTCAGCCATTTGGCAAACATTTTTCCGACACTTACATCCGGCCGGATCTCTTTCCCGTTTTTCCCTTCATCAGGAATAATATATCCCACTTGCTCCAGCCTACCATACAATCGAATCGCCAGCTCACTGATCACTGAAAAATACCCATAATCAACTCTGTCCCAATTGGCATTGAACCGTTTGATAAAGGCTGGGGTGGTGTAGCCTTTGGTAGCATATGAGCCCGTTTTCCTGAGTTGAGATGGATCAACAATTTAGAGCAGCAGTTCAATATAATGATCTAAAGGGAAGCGCTGCAGCGGATAAAGCTGATGTAACGAGTGCTTCTAAATGGTTAACAAAGAATGGATTAATCAATGATGGTGAATATGTTGTAGGAACTTCAATGTTTGCCGGAGAAAATCATGGTCGTCATCAAGATCCTGTGCATGTAACGTTCCTAATTACTGGCTTAAAAGGATACAACAATATACCTGAAATGATAGAATCCTCTGAAGGGCCAATGCAAGTTAGGGAAGTTCAAGTGGATATGAACGTCGCAGATTTTTTTGCTCTATTTAAGCGGTTTGAGGTAACGCTCTCTACAAAAGGTATGATCGAAGGTAAAATGTATATAGTGGAATAATACTAACCTTCAGTTTCAGCTGCCCCTCCAACAAAGCTGGCGTATTTTTTCGTTTATATGAAAGGCCGTGGACAGCTTTTAGGGACAGCCGAACCGAGCATAAAAAAGGCTGGTTCTCACAAATGACAGATATCAAAAAACTAATAACTGGCCTAAAAATCTTAGAAAAATACAAGCCAGATGCTCGTTTTTTCTCATCCAGTTCTATCCTGATGACTCAAGAGGTTGAATTTAAAGAAATTAATGAGGAAGACAAAAAGAAATTAGAAGAATACGGATGGCAACAGGGCGGAGATCCTTTTTCCTGGAAGCTATAATTGAGAATATCCCCTTGACACAAACCCATCAGCAGTTTAATGTGACTTATCCTCTGCAAAATCAGGGGTGCCGGTTTGGTCGCCGGGAACAAAAGGCGCGAACAGCGTCTACATTTCATATGTGAACGCTTTTTTTGTTCCATGCGTCCTATATTGGGCAGCATGGGGGAGGCCTTAGAGCCTGCCGGTTCCTTTTGTCCGGTCGACCAACCCTCATGTTGCCCTTTTTTTGTTTTTGGTCGAACGGAAAAGGGCTTACTTCAATACAAAAGGAGCCCTAGCATGGAACACACCCACCACCACACCCACACCTTAACATTTCAAAACTACACAATCCGGACAGTACAAAAAAAGAATGGTTCCATCTGGTTCGTCAACGCTGATATCTGTCATACCCTTGGTATTGCAGATTCAAAGGAGGCCCTTGACGTTCTTTCCCCTGATGAGAAGAACGTCATTGATGGTCAGGAGATCAACGACCCCAGCGAACTCCTTTTATCCATCATTTCTGAGTCTGGTATGAAAAAGCTTGTTCACTATTCCGGCAATCATGAAGCCGAAGACTCCATACTTTCCCTGAGCCACCTGTTAGACATTGACAACCAAAACCCCGGTGTAACTGAAGACATTCTTTCCAAAGTCCAAGCCCTGCATTTCAAGGCTGTTAGCAATGCCCCGGGATTTAAGGCATCTGTTTCTTTATGAATTGTTTTTTTCAAAGGTCTTTTTTCCGTTTTTTCGTTCATTGGGGGCTCGCTTTTGTTAAACATTCATATTTAATTAATCATTCTTCTATATGCAAAACAGGTACTGCTTTAAATTGATTTCGGGCCTTGTTTTGAAAGGCTTGTGCATTTATTCTGGCATTCAACAACTGGAATGAAGATACCCGGAAACGGAACATTTAAACAAGATCAGATATAGACGTCCCATACTTGATCACAACCCCTTCCTGTGGGGAAAGTTTATTTAAAAAAGTTTATCATCAAATATTGTTTATGTAAATTTTATACTATCATATATCTAAAAAGTTTTGCTTGAGAATTGATGAACTTGTCGTTTCATCAGTAAAATGCCTTACAAAGTGAAGTGCCGGTCAAACAGATAAGGAATGGCACTTATTTGTTGATCCCCAGTATTCCATATGTAAATGGCATGGTTATGAGCATGGTCATGAGTTTTCCTTGTCAATGCAGTCGTACCCGTCCAACACCCGGCGAACGATTTCAGCAAGTTCCCTGCGCACAATGGGTTTGTTGGCAAATCCACGGATACCAATCTTAATGGCCTTTTCCCAATTGACCTGGCTGCTGTAACCGGTGAAGAGGATAACGGGCACGTCCGGACGAATCTTCATCATCTCCAGGGCCATGGTTTCACCGGTCATGCCTGGCATGGTCATGTCCGTGATGATCAGATCAAAGTCCTGGGGGGCTGCCCGGAATATCTCCAGGGCATCGTTGCTGCTGATGGAGGGGGTCACTTTATATCCCAGGTGGGTGAGATGCCGTTCTCCTATTTTAATGAGGGTCTCTTCATCATCCACATACAGCACCCGTTCATTGCCTGTGGGCAAATTTTCCATATCCGGTGATAATGGTGCCCTTTTCTGTTTTTCTATCACCGGCAGGTGAATGGTAAACATGGACCCCTTCCCCGGGGCACTGTTAACTGCCATATGACCACGGTAACTTTTAACGATGCTGTGGACCAGAGCCAGACCCATGCCTGTCCCGCCGTCATAACCTCCATCATACAGTTATGGGGCATGGATCCTTCTTCTGTATCATCCAGAGACAGCTCGGTGTACCCCATGATGGCCGACAGAATGATGTTGAAATCGTGGGCAATCCCCCCGGCCAGGGTGCCGATGGATTCCATGCGCTGGGATTGATGGAAATGATATTCCGCGGTTTCCTTTTCTTTTTCCAGATCTCCCATGATCATGGCGATGTCCCGGAACCGCTTTTCCGAATTTTTCAGGGTAACAAGCAGGCGCTCTTTCTCTGCCTGGGTTTTCAACTCCGCTTTCATGATATCCACTACTATTTCAGGTTGTGTCATGGGGCCTCCATCTATTTCAATTTGTAGCTGTTCAAGCTTATCCATAGCCTCATAACCACTCACCGCTTCGCCAACCACTTTTATATCATCCGTTTCCGAAAAGTTCTGAACGATTGTCCTGCGTATCATTTCATTATCATCAATTGTTAGAACCCTGATCATTAAAACAAATCCTCCGAACATTTAAGCGAAATGAAAGTGGCAAGGTCGAAAACTCAATTTTATCTGGCACCTATTTTTACACTATATATGGATACTCAATAAAACGGTATCAGGGAATGGATATATTTTTTGTAGGGGATTGCGATGGAAGCTTGTAGGGATATCCCTACAAATAGGATTATAAGAAAATGATAAAGCAGTTGTAATCGCTGAATTACTGAAAAAGGTTTCACCAATGATAATAAGGCTGTTGAAAAGTATTTTTTAAAAAAAATATTTCAAGGGGTTGATCATAAGCTGGGCCATTATACGGGAGATATAATTTTATTCATCAATCATCTAATGATTTCAATTTATTATATATAACTGGGCTTTTCTTATTTTGAAAAGTATAGTATCTTTAATATTACTCTCTTTAAAGAGGACAGTATACCATGCTAAGGCACAGTGGGACAATCCAAACCTTTGGTAACAAATCAGACATTGCTGCTTAAGCATAACTTCTTAGGGTTATGCAAAAAAAAATGAGGAATAAGATGTCAAAAAATTTTCAAGATGGTGACAGAGAAGAGGCAATGGCTTGAAAAAAATCCCAGGCCTTTCAATAAAGGATGTTTAGATGAAATTAACCAAGATAGCGTTGACGGGCTTTAAGTCCATCGATGACCTCGATGGGCAGGAGATTCCCTTCGGGGACGTGACCGTGCTGTTAGGTGCCAATGGTTCAGGAAAAAGCAACCTGGTCTCTTTCTTCAGTCTGCTGAACCATGTGACAACAGGCGCGTTGCAGAACTATGTCGGCAGGCATGGAGTCAGCCAGCTCCTGCACTATGGTCTGAAGGTGACCGAGTCCATCTCCTTTGTTCTTCATTTTGCTTCGGATGATGCGCAGGACACCTACGAGGTCAAACTGTCCCGTGGGTTGCCAGATCGGCTGTTTGTCAGTGGCGAGAAGGTGACTTTTTACAAAACAGGGAGCAATAAAGCGCAGGAATACGACCTGGATGGCGGCGGTTCCGAAACCGGACTGGGCAAGGACGGGAGAATGACAAGTAAGGTTGTTCATGCGCTTCTCTCGGGAGTCCGGACCTATCAGTTCCACGACACCTCGGATACAGCCAAAATCAAGGATCGCGGTTATGTGGACGACGCCGGGTATCTCCGCAGTGATGCCGGAAACCTGGCGGCTTTCCTGAAGATGCTAAAGGAACACGCCGACTATGGTCGTTACTATGATCGGATCGTACGCCATATCCAGCGCGTGATGCCTCAGTTCGGGGATTTCTCCCTGGCGCCGTTGCCGGGCAATGAAAAGTACACGCGCCTGAACTGGACAGATTCAATGGGAAGCGATTACCTGTTCGGCCCGGACCAGATATCCGATGGCTCGCTGCGCTTTATGGCACTGACAGCGCTTCTTCTACAGCCCCCGGCCCTCTTGCCTAAATTCATTGTCATCGACGAACCAGAACTTGGTCTGCATCCCGCCGCCATCGCCCATTTGTCGTCCATGGTGAAAATGGTGTCCATGAATGCCCAGATTCTCGTGGCAACCCAATGCACACGGTTGGTGGATGAGTTTTCTCCGGATAACCTTGTGATCGTAGAGCGCGACCCCAAAAACCGGTTTTCGATTTTCAAGAAACTGGCTGTAAAAGAGCTTGATGAGTGGCTTCAGCGCTACAGTCTTTCAGAGTTGTGGGAGAAAAATGTGCTGGGAGGCCAACCATGATCCGGCTGCATGTGACTGCCGAGGGGCAGACCGAGCAAGCGTTTGTCAAAACCATTTTGGCACCCCACCTTTCGAATTATGGTGTCTATGCGGATGCGAGATGCGTGTTGACCAGCAAGGACAAGCGAGCAGGGAAAGAGTACCGTGGCGGCTTGATTAGCTATCGGAAAGCCAAAAACGACATCCTAACGTGGGTGAAAGAGGACAGGAATCCGGAGTGCCGCTTCACGACAATGTTCGACCTCTATGCGCTGCCGGATGATTTTCCCGGCTATGGGAAAGCAGGGAAACAGGCAGATCCATACAGGCGGGTTCAGCTGCTGGAAGACGCTTTGGCTCATGATATCAACGACAATCGCTTTGTTCCCTATATCCAGCTTCACGAATATGAGGCCCTTATTCTTGCCGACCCGCAAAAACTGGATTGGGAATACATGGAACATGGCCAACCGATTGAAAACCTGATCGGCATGGTCGGCACACAGAACCCCGAACTTATCAATGATGGTCCGGATACTGCCCCATCAAAACGGATACTCAAGGAGATCCCCGAATACGACAAAGTCGGTGCCGGTGTTCTTGTGGCGGAGAAGATCGGGCTTGAGGTTCTTCGAAAAAGATGCAACCATTTTGCGGAATGGCTGGCATGCCTTGAACAACTCCACACGCATGGATGGGGCCTTTGACGGCATCCGTAAGAAAGAACGTCTGACCGTGTTGAAGAATGTTTGGTTTTATTATATGAAGTCTCGTTCACCGGTCAAATCAGGGGCTATTTTTCCAACCGGTCACAAACCGGTCACAAAATCAAAAAAGGGTTTACAGAGAGATTCTGTAAACCCTTGAATTTTATGGTAGGCACGAGCAGGCTCGAACTGCTGACTTCTACCGTGTCGATCTGATAAGCAACTGTTTTCATTATATTTGTAATTTCTTGTGACCACCTGTAAGCCTTTGTTTACAATACTTTCCTACCTTTTTGTTTTTTTCTATTTTTGCCCACTTTTTTTTGAACCGGTCTCTATCTGGTCACCATTTGCGACGCATTGCGTCAGATGAAATTTTTAATATCAGGAAATCCCGTATTGTCAGGAATCCCATAGCCGTGTATTGGAAAAGGCCCTAAAAACAAGAAGGCCCAAACGTGATACTGAACAAAGTCAATACCAGCGGTTTGGGCACGATTGTTTATATAATTTACAATAAATTGCCATTTTGTCAAGGTGAGAATTTATTTCTCGACAGAAGGAATGGAGGACATGCTGAAGGGTGCAGTTGATTATACATTGGCCCATTCCCCCTGGGCTAAGTCTCCTCGTGGGGCAAACTCTGGATGAAGAGGCCTACCTGTATTACCATCTGTATTGGACAGGCAAGGGCCGGGCAATTCCCAGCGTGAAGTTTATCCCCGGTGCCGGTGAACATCGGGGATGAACTGGTGGTTCTTATTGTCAGGGCAGTTAAATGATTTTTTGTAAAATATCCTGGAATTCATGATTTGCTGCTGGCCGGGGAATAGGTCGGTGCAGGGCAGGATGATAAAGAGATCCGGGAGACAGTGACATCCTTTCTCCTTGCCTCGGGTAAAGATTTCCTTGTGAAGATAGGCAGTACCTTCTTTGAATAATATGAGGATTCCCTGTCAATGTAAGGGTTAAAACTTTGTTTTTATAGAAGGATAGAGGACTTTTTAAGTGCTACCCTTTTTTGCTTGAATGATTTTTATACCCTGGACAGGATATCCTCGTTCTACAAAAGCTTTTGTAAGCATGAAGACTACCCCATCTTTATTTATTAATTTTTTTTCATCTTCGGTGAAGGGATAGCTCCGAGCCCTTTTTAGTATTGCTTCTATCTCATTGGGTTCCTCTATTGCTGAAATCCAACGCTCTTCGCTCTCTGAAACTTCTGTAATCAAGTTTGTATTTTTATATCTATCTCGTTGGACTATCCATGTAAATTTTTCATCGCCATTATCATGTACTATCCATTTCATCCAAGTGATTATATTTTCTTTTTTGGCCCACATTGGGGATTCATCCTCCACAACAAATTGAAATTTATATTCAAAGATGACTGGACCCTCTACCTGAACTATTTCAGAGTCATAAATAAATGCTTTCGTCACTAATTCTCGCCTTAACCAATCAAAATTGAAAAAGGATTTATAATTAGGCAAGTCATCTATGGATTCAAGGATGTGTAAAAAATCTTTTTCATTCGAATATGTTACTGAAAGGTTTTCCTGAAAAGATTGAATTGCGACCTCAATGCTTTTTATTCGTTGGTTATTGAGCCAATTTTGAAAACCATCCTTTTTTTGATTTGGAAATTTTTTGTTATATTGGTCTTGTGAAAATTTTTCACTTTCATATTTTTTTTTAAGACGTGTTACATAATTTTTTAAATGATTAACCACATCATCATTTATTTGGTACTTTATTTCATTGAACACTTGGTATACCCTGAAATCAGAGCTATTTACAACATCTCCTATTGTGCGACAATTAAGCCTGCTTTAACAGTTTTTTTTTCGAGTCCATGCATTTTTAACTTTCCGGAAAGCATACCACGGATAAAAGAACTCAACTCAACCCCGAAGCGTTTGACAATAAACTGATGATCATTCGGAATGAATTCAATTGAGAATTTTGGCAGTCTATAATGATCTTCGCTTGAAAGACAAGAATTGTTTTTACGGTATTTTGAAAACCAAGCGCATCTTACACCAGAGTTTATATATTTGTTCTGCCTACGCCAATATTCATCCTCGGTTTGGGGTGAAAGTTGAATTTCAAAGGCAATTTTCCCATTCCCTTTCTCGGCATACACATCAGCTATCCAGGCTTCATTATTTTTTGTTTCCCCTTGAAACTCAGTAAATGTTTTCCAGCCACATTCATGAACCGTTTTTGCAATAATATATTTTGCCAGAAGGTGTTCTTTGCTTTCGGCGGGGGAGTGGCAATCACCTTTTCGATAATGTGCAAAAAAATGGGTACCCAAGCGGCTTGTTTTTAAAATTCCACGGTTTTCACAACAAGTCATTTTAATATCCAAAGATGAACGGTCTTGTTTAAGCTTATTCCATTCATCCTTTGAATAATCAAAGGAATGTACCCGGATCTTATTTATAAAAGCACTAAGTGGCAAGCCTTCCCCATTTTGTTCCCTAAATATCCCTACAATGAGATCCTTTACGGAATCACAATTGTAATTTATTATGAACTAAAAATAAATCATGGCCAAGAATAAAATTTGTCATTCATGGGTAAATATTGTATAGGTCTACACTGATAAATTCAATCACCTGCAACGGAGCCATGGATATGCAATCAATCTTAGACACATGCCAGCCAAGACCGGATCTTCTGGAAGGATCATTTAATTCAGAAATTTTTACCGCAAGTTTAAGCCAGGTTATTGAACACTATCAGTCTGGTGGCACTGGACCAGACACTATTTATACAGACCCTGTTCAATTTTTTACAGATGCCACCTATCCCACCCATGGCCTCAAAGATGTGCTGTTAACCGTTTTTAAAAGACTCTCCGGTGACAACTCCATCCAGGCCATCAGGCGACTTGAAACTTCATTTGGGGGTGGTAAAACCCACACCCTGATCGCCATGACCCATATTGCTCACAAAGGAACCGACCTTGCTGATGTGACCAAGGATATTATCCCGTCGGAAATTTTGCCTTCCCCGGGTGAGGTCCACGTTGTGGGTGTTGCCGGAGACCGACTGCCGGTCCAGAAAACATCGGGGGTGAATCTGCTTCCCTACACCCTGTGGGGAGAAATTGCCCACCAGATCGGCGGAGACACGCTGTATGATGCGGTTAAGTCCAGTGCTTCCTCATTTGCAGCCCCAGGTGAAGACTACTTTGAAATGGTATTCAAGGGACGAAAAGTCCTGATCATGCTGGATGAGCTTGCCCAGTATGCCACCAGATTCCAGGCGGCTCGCCCCGACGGTGGGGATCAACTGGCGGCTTTTATCATGCGACTGCACGGGTATGCCAGGGATCATTCCGGCATGGCAGTGGTGTTAACCCTGGCTGGCAGTTCCGATGCCTTTGCAAAACAGACCCAACAGATTATCAAGATGATTTCTGAGGTCAAGGGAACGTCTGTGGATGAATCCCAGGCCCTGGCCCTGGCCCAGGATGCCCAGACAGGCATTAAAAGTGTGGTCTCAAGGGATGCCACCACCGCCATCCCAGTGCATGCCAAGGAGTTGACCCATGTGCTAACAAAACGATTGTTCAGCAACATCAATAATGCCCTTGCCCGGGAAACCATTGACGCCTATGTAAATATGTACAAATTGCACAGTGATGCACTTCCAGACAGGGCCAGCCGTGAAGATTTTTTCCAGGACCTTTCCGCAGACTACCCGTTCCATCCCGACTTTATCCGTTTTTTGAATGAAAAACTGGCCACGATTGAAAATTTCCAGGGAACCCGGGGGGTACTCAGAACCCTTGCCCTGGTGGTGCGAAATATTTGGAACAATAAAAAGGCGCTTTCCATGATCCATACCTGCCATGTGGATCTCCAGGACCCTTATATCGTCAGTGAACTGGTGGGACGGACAGAAGGGGGGGATCTTCTGCCGGTGCTCAATGCCGATGTGGGTGGACCAGATACAGAAGCCTTAAGTATCGGGCGTAGTCATGCCCAGCAGGCAGATCTTGGAAACCCCCATCCCATGGGATTTCCCGTGTATGAGTATACCTGGCGAACCATATTTCTCCACAGCCTTGTGGGAAGGGCCGAGGGGTTGGCCTCCAACCTGTTTGGCATTTTAAAACAGGACGCGCTCTTTTCAGTTTCATGCCCCGGAATGACCCCACCCCAGGTGGAGACGGCCCTTAAAGAGATTGAAACCAGCGCCATGTACCTCAAAGGGGAGCATGGAAAATATTATGCAAGCCTTGAACCCACCATCAACAAGCCGTTAATGGATATTCGCGCCACTTTGAAGGGTACGGATGCGGTGGGGGATGCCATTGCAGCTGCGGCACGGAAAGTATTGGGACAAAAAGATGGTGCGTTCAAAGTGGTTTCCGATGTCTTCCATCCGGAAGATGTACCGGATCAGGGGAACAAACCTATTCTATCATTGGTTGCCCTGACCGCGGGAACCATCAATGTGGTGGACATAATCACCGGCTGCGGTGATGGTAAGCCCAGATTGCGTCAGAACTTGGTTTTTCTCCTTGTGCCCAAAACTGTCCGGGAGGAAACCCAGACATGGTCTGAGATTCAGCAAAAGGAAGCCCGGGAAACCATGGATCGCATTGAAGGGCTCTGCATGACCATCATGGCCATGAATATCCTCAAGCGGGACCCTGAGAATTATGGCATTCGGCCTGAAAAGCTGGCAAAGAATAACTTTGATCAACGGTTGAAAGAACGGCAGAATGCCCTTTCCACCATTGTGACCCAGACTTACAACTGTGTCTGGTTTCCTTCTGCTTCCGGCCAGGTGGTACGTAAAGAGATCATCACCGCCGGTGGTGAGGGAGGGGCCGCGGTGATCGAACAAATCAAAAAGACCTTGATTGCCGAGGGAGAGTTGATTTCAAGTGATGCGGCGTTGTCCTTGGAAACCCTGACCAGTTTGAATCACTATCTTTTCAGTAAAACGGAAACCCCCACCATTGAAAATATCCGCCAGAATTTTTCTGAAAAACGGGATTGGCCCATTCTGGAAGATATGTCAGGGCTGAATGCCATTTTGCGGGAAGGGGTCAAAAAAGCAAAGTGGTGTCTGTTTAAAATGGAAGGCATGGAGAGCATGACACCGGAATCCTTTTTCTGCAGTGAAACCGGGCTGGTACCCCTGGACGTCAACCTTGACGATGACGGATGGTGCCTTGTGCAGCCCCATGCCGCAAAAAAAAGAGGATGGTGGCCTTCCAGGATTGATGAAACGAAAATTGAGACGGCAATTACCAAGGTGGTGTCCGGTCAGGAAGCGGTAACCATTGAATCCCTTGTTAAAGGGGTCGGTGTCGAATACGGGGAAGTTGCCCGGGATACTATTGTCAGGGTCACTGAAAATCTGGTGAAAAAAGGAAAAGTCGGCTCCTTTAGCGGTACCATCGAACAGAAAGAAGCGCCCGAAGATCTCACATTGGGGAAAACCCAAAGCACTACCTTTATATTAAAGCCGGGTCAGGTGGTGGCAACGCCTTCCTTTATAGGCAAAAAAGGATGGCGCTCTGGGACGGATCGGAAACAGATCATAAAATTAGATGGAAAATCAGCGGCAGAAAAGCTATATTCCCTGCTGGATCGCATGGGGGGCATTTACAGTAAAGGAGCCTCCTCGACCATTGATACAATGGAACTTATGGGACTGGAACTGCCAGGGGGCGGCAGGATGAGCATTACCCTGGAAAATCTTCCACCCAAAGACATGAAACATCTGGATGAATTTTGGGAAATTCTGAAAAATGTCGCAGCCGTTGGGGCCGACACCGAAGGATTCCTTGAAATAAATGATGTTGACCAAGAGTGCCCCTTTGTCAAAGAATTAAAATAACGCCTGATTTATCATGGAAAAATAAAAATAGAGTTGATCATGACCCCCAAATTTGATCTTGACCAGTATCACAAAGAAACCGTTGCACCCCACACCTTAACCTCTCCGTTTACATTGAGAATCACGGAATGGAAAAAGTACCCCATTCCCGTTCTTGTGGTCAAGGAGCGGCGAGAGGTGATCAACACCCGTACCAGAACGGCAGACAAAAAACAGTCAGAACTGACCCTGTCCGCCCCGCCAACCTATCGGCTGTATGATATCAGCCATATCAGCGGAGAATCCCAGCGCCGTTGTCTGTCCATCATCCGACAGATTGTTGCCCAGGTAAGGGATGACCAGGGGATTCCCCTTGAACTCCAGCGCTTTTTTACCAGAGAGCGGCTGAACCTTCCCCTGGATGAGCGTGCAGGGGCAAAGCTGGGACTCATATTCAAGTTGCAGATGCGGGTCACTGATCTGGATCGGGTGGAACTGATGGCCCGGCGTATCACCAACTTTACCCGGGAAGAGGCAGCTTATTGGCTCTCCCGGGTCACCACCTTTGGCTCGGATGAAAACCGCTGGGGCCAGGCTGGTTTGAGAATTATGCTGGGGGGCCAACCCGGGGACAAGGGCATTGATAAAATGCTTAATCGATTAAGGGAAACACTTTGATAAAACTATTGACATATCCGGTGGGGATGCTAATCTTTCCCTTAAGAATCCCCACCACGCCTCTCCTTTGGACGCGCACCTTGGTGGGTTTTTTTTATGCCTGAACATTAC
>Ga0208900_1001294_pt1 | contig 13473 bp, 13 predicted proteins | sample AntAceMetag02UKK_FD_184763 | JGI IMG/M metagenome (GOLD analysis project Ga0208900, IMG submission 184763) | Saline lake microbial communities from Ace Lake, Antarctica - Antarctic Ace Lake Metagenome 02UKK (SPAdes) (version 2) | ecosystem: Environmental > Aquatic > Non-marine Saline and... | reverse complement strand
ATCGAAAATTATAAAATTTTTGCTGATTTTGGGCATAGTTCACCAATAATTCCACAAGTCAATTTTAAAATATATCCTATAGGTAAGGCCTCAACTTCAATAGTCAAAGGCTGGAATTATAATCACCAGATTTGGGTTATACTGTTAGAAAGCAGCATATCATTCCCCAAAAATAGTTGTCAAAACATATTTTATCGGTTGAAAATAAATGTTATCCGACAGCGGAGTTATACAGAAAAAAAACTGGTAAACTTCTTGTTCTGTTCCAAACACTCTAAAAAATTTTCCAAATTTGGCATTTTTTAGTTTCTATTTTTGCACATTCATTGTATTCTCAATGTGTGACATATTAACAATTCAAATTGTGAGGATATTATGGCAAAAACAACAACAATTTCAGTGCGTATGGATGCTGAATTAAAAAACGATGCTGAAAACATTTTGGTTTCCCTTGGATTAACACCTTCTCAAGCAATTAACGTTTTTTACAAACAAATTACTTTTCAGAAGGGCCTTCCTTTTCCTGTAAAAATGCCTGAAATGAAACTCAATGACATTACAGTTAATGCAATGGAAGAAAAGGATCTTGATGAATATAAAACACCTTCAGAACTTTATAAAGATCTGGAGATTTAATGAAAGTATTGAAAACAACTAAGCAGTTTAAGAAAGATATCAACAGGCTAAAAAAGCAAAGAAAGGACTTCAATAAGTTAAAAATAATTCTTGATGCAATTTGTGAAAGCAAAGACCTGGAAACTAAATATCGAGATCACAAATTGACAGGCACCTATAAACAGGCAAGAGAATGCCATATTGAACCTGATTGGTTGTTGATTTATGAAATTCATGTAACAACTGTAATACTGCGAAGAACTGGCTCTCATTCAGAACTATTCAAAATGTAAAACTTTAAAAACAGAACGTCCAAGATGGGGTCGGACCGAGTTAACTATCTATAACTTAAGACTTTAGGGAAAAACATACATCAGAATTTTTCAGAGGTTTTTGTATACATCTTTTCTGTGACCAATTTTTACAATAAGAATGACTACTCTACTCTCATGGATTTCATATATTATTCTATAATCTCCGGTACGAATCTTATAAAAAGAATTATTACCTTTCATTTTGGTAATATTGGGCGCTGGCAAATCTTGGCTAAGTTCTTCGACTTTCTTTTTAATCCGTACCAAATCTTTTTTTGGGAACCGCTTCAAACTTTTCAGTACAACAGGTCGAAACTCAATAGAATAAGTCATAAATCAAAGCCCCAGTTGTTTCCAGACTTCTTCAGCAGGAATATTTTCTCCAGATTCTGCAAGAGCCTGTTTGGCATCTTCAATATCAATGTGATCTTCAATTTGCTGAAGCAGTTCAAGCTCCTCTATCGAAACTAAAGCAGCAACATCTTGACCTCTACGTGTTAGAACAATAAGCTCTTTCCCATAAGCAACTTTATTAACAATATCGGCAAAATTTTTTCTTGCATCTGCGGTAGAAATTTTCATGGTCATTTAGCACCTCCATTTTTTGTACTTAATATACAATATGTACAACAGGTACTTGATAATGTCAACTATAGCTGTAAAAGTGAAAAACGTATTATAACAGGTCAATGCAGTGGATCGCAGGGGCAAACCCCTTAAGGCATTTTATCCATTTTTTTTAAGACTAAGGGTTACCCCGATTGATTTTTATAAATTATCTTTATATAACCCATGGAGTATACAATTCCTAATTACTATAACCATCGCCATCATGTAAGCGACAGGGTGGAGCTATAACTTAAAATCAAGGGGGCTTTTTGCTTCTTTGATTGTTTTCGATTTTATTGTGTGAGTGTAAATCATGGTGGTTCGTATATCACTGTGTCCCAATAGTTCTTGAATGGTTCTAATATCATAATTGGCTTCAAGCAAATGACTGGCATAACTGTGCCGAAAGGTATGGGATGTTGCCCTCTTTGTTAATCTGGCTTTGCCAACGGCCTTTTTCAATGCCCTTTGAAGATGAGTCTCATGTAGATGGTACCGTCTTTTTTCATTTGAATCCTCAGTCAGGGTTATTGCCTTTGAAGGGAAAAACCATTGCCATATAAATTCTTTTGCTGCATTTTTGTATTTTTTATCAATCCGATCAAACATAAACGCACCATCATAACCATCTGCGATATCAATTTGATTTAAATTATACACTTTTCTCATATGATCTTCTAAATCTGGTCTGATACTTTTTGGAATCGGAACAGTTCGATACTTTTTCCCTTTGCCCAGGATCGTTAATACCCCGGCATCAAAATTAAAATCCTTGACCCTTAAATTTAAGCACTCAAATAACCGAAGCCCGCATCCATACATTAATTTTATGGCAAGATCAAACGGGTATTTTAAATGCTCGAATACACGGTATATTTCATTTTGAGATAATACCACCGGGATATATGGCCGCTTTTTTGCACGGACAATACCATCTATTTTGCCAAATTCTTTTCCAAGGATATGGCGGTAAAAAAACAATAGTGCATTAAATCCCTGGTTCTGTGAAGAGGCGGCGATATTAAGCTTAACCGCCTGATAAGTTAAAAACTTTTTTACATCCTCAATATCGAGGAGATCTGGATTTTTATACTTTAAATAGAGTTGAAATTTAACAACCCATGCCCTATAGGATTTTAATGTTTTTGGAGAATAATGACGCATTTGAATTTCACCAGACAGAGCCGTCAGCTTGTTGTGCCATTTTTGTTCGCAGGTATTCATGTCCTTTTGGGCCTTGGTAAAATCAGGGATTGAACTTTTAATCGGATATTGTCGCTGTGTTTCCATTACTTTGCTCTGCACATAATTATTATCCCCAGAGGGTTGGTTTATCGACCTGTTTTCTTTTTCAGGATTAGAACTGCTATAAAACAGTTTTATGGAATGACCGGCCTGATTTTGTTGATTCAAATTCTGCCCTTTTGATTTGAGTTTTTCAACAAACAGAGGCAAGCTCGCACGGTTATTTTTATCATATCTATACTTTTGACAAAAATCCAAATAATATCTGAGCCACTTTAAATAGAGAGGTGCATCGGATTCAGGGATATGATTGTTGATCAATATCATTTTATATTTTTTAGTAGTTTGAGGATCAATTTGAATCATTTGTGGTTATCCTTTTGTCGCATAACACCCGAATTTGAGTGTTACGCTGATAGAAAACATCCTAACACTATCAAAATTCAATTGTCAAAATCTTTTGACAATCAATAAATTGAATGTTACTCGACAAAAGGGGTATCTGTGGTGTTGGCCAGAAAAAAAACTGCTTAACACCTTGTTATACCAATAGAAGAACATAATGAATTTGAGAATTGAAGAAATTAAAAAAGGGTAAATAATGGATAAAGAGCAGAAAATAACCAACAACATAAAAGTACCAAATAAAGATATGGAAGTGCTGAAAAAATACTTTTCGCATTGTTTTAATAAAAGCGGAAACTTTGATATTGAAAAATTCAAGCAAGAACTTTCTGAAAATGAAATTGATTTTTACAAAGAAAGTTACGGAATGGATTGGCTTGGTAAATCGTATGCAAGACTTTTGGCAAATGATAGTGCTACCACCCTTTTAAAAGAAGACGAAGAATTTAATAAGAACGATGAAAACAAAAACTCTGAAAATCTACTTATAAAAGGCGATAATCTGGAAGTGCTGAAACATCTATCAAATGCTTACTATGAAAAGATAAAGATGATATACATTGATCCGCCCTACAATACAGGAAGTGATGGATTTGTGTATGAAGATGACCGAAAATTTACAATTGATGAATTTAGAAACCTTGTAGGAGTAGATGCAGATAAAGCAAAAAGAATTTTAAGTTTTGTTGACAGCAAAAGCAATTCTCACTCTGCGTGGCTCACCTTTATGTACCCTCGACTTTATATTGCAAAACAACTTTTAAAAGAAGATGGAGTTATTTTTATTTCTATTGATAATAACGAAGTTGCTCAATTAAGAATTTTGATGGATGAAGTTTTTGGGGAGGATAATTTTGTTGGGGAATTAACATGGGAGAAAAAGAAAAAAGGTACATTCCTCTCAAATAGTTTGACAAATATTAAAGAATCAATATTAATTTATTCAAAAATATCAGTTTCTTTTAAAGGATTAATAGGGGAAATTAAAACATCTGTAGAAACTTACCCTTGCATAAACGCTTCAAATAAAAGAGAACTTAGAATTATTAAAAAGGGAATTAAAAGTAAATATAAAGAGTCAAATTACTTTCTTGAAAAGGGGAGTGAAATTTCGGATACAACAATGAGCTTAATATTGCATTCTGATTTGAAAATTTCGAATAACATATTAACTGAAGATTTAATAATTGAAGGTAATTGGAGGTATACTCAGCAAAACATGGATTTGTATGCAGAAGAAAATCACCTTTATATTACTCAGGATTTATATATTCGTAGAATAGTTGTTGACCCAAGATATAAGACAATAAAAGATTTGTTATTAAGAGAGGGAACAAACAAGAGCTTAAAGTATAATGATTTTAATGCCAATAATTTATTTGAAGATGGGTGGGGTTCAAATGAAGATTCTGAAGAAGAACTGAGATTATTAATGAACCAAATAGGTTTGTTTAGCAACCCTAAGCCTTCAAAACTTATTAAGAAACTTATTACATCAGTGCGTGATAACGAGATAACCGTTCTCGACTTTTTCGCAGGTTCAGGAACAACAGGTGATGCAGTAATGCAACTCAATGCCGAAGACGCTGGAGATAGAAAATATATTCTTGTGCAACTACCTGAACTAATAAACCCAAAGAAAAACAAAATCGCTTATGACTTTGTAAAAGATGAACTTAAAGCAGAAAAACCTACCATTTTTGAAATCACCAAAGAACGCCTTATTCGTTCGGCAAAAAAAATAAAAGAAGAAACCATAAAGACAAAAATTACCGAAAAACAGAAAGAGATAAAAGAACTTGAAAGCCAATTAGATTTAGAGAATAAAGAAGAAAAAACAAAACAACTCAAAGCTGAAATAAAAGCACTTAGAAACCAAGATTTGGGCTTTAAGATTTTTGAAACAATGCCTATTTGGGAAGATTATAATTTTGAGGCTGACGAGTTAGATGAACAATTGACTCTTTTTGATGAAAGCAAACTAACCGAAAATGATTTAAAAGCCTTGCTTGTTACTTGGAAAACTTACGACGGTATTGCACTCACAAACAATCTGCAAGAGATAGATTTGGGTGAATATACAGGATATTATGCAAGCTATAAATTGTATTTAACCAATAAAGGCTTTAAAACAGAAAATTTAAAAGCCTTATTAGAGAAAATAGATTTTGATAAAAAGTTTAACCCAACTTCAATAATTGCATTCGGATACCATTTTGAAAGTAAAAACCTACGAGAAATTGCTGAAAATATAAAATCGTATGCCAACAAAAAGAACATTGATATTGATTTTATAACAAGGTATTAATATGAAGGGATTTAATTTTGAAAAAAATCTAAACCATCAAACCAATGCGGTAAATAGCACTGTTGCAGTTTTTGAGAATTTAGATATTAAAAAAACGGTTAGTGTAGATAAAAACTTTATCAATCCTGAGCTTGATTTGTATAGTAATTATTATGCAAAAAATATTGTAAAAGTACGCAACGAAAATGGTATTGACGAGAAAGTAAAAAGAAACAGCAATATCATAGATATAATGATGGAAACAGGTACAGGAAAAACATACACCTATACCAAAACTATTTTCGACCTCAATAAAAACTTTGGTATTTTCAAGTTTGTTGTAATTGTTCCAACTCTTTCTATTAAAGCAGGTACAATAGATTTTCTGAAATCTGATAGTGCCAGAGAACATTTTAAAGAACAATACGGGAAAACTATAAAACTACATATTGTAGAGAGTCAAAAAGGTAGAAAAAACAAAAAATCTTTTATTCCGCCCGCAGTAAGTAGTTTTGTAAATGCGGGTAATTATGAAAAAATCAGTATTCAAGTAATGGTTATTAATGCAGGAATGATTAACTCTGAAACAATGCAAAAGAGTTTTGACAAAGACCTTTTTGATAAATACACCGTTCCTTTTGATGCAATTAAAGCTGTTAACCCATTTTTAATTATTGACGAACCGCATAAGTTTGCAAAAGCCAACAAAACTTGGGAAAATATTCAGAAAATGAAACCCCAGTTCATTTTGCGTTATGGAGCTACATTTAAAGAATATGAAAACCTTGTTTACACACTCGACGCAGTAGATTCTTTTAATAGAAATTTGGTTAAAGGCGTTATCGGTCATATTACTGAGTTTGAGAGCGGAAAAAATGCTATTGTTAAATTTGTTAATTCAGACGGTAAAGAAGCAAGTTTTGAGTTAATAGATGGAAATAAAAGACAAACAATTAAAGTAGCTAAAAAGGAAAGCTTTAAAAAAGTACATTCCGAAATGACTGACTTGTTTATTGAAAATATAAACAAAAGCACAGTAGTTTTATCCAATGGTTTGGAAATGAAAAAAGGTGATAAAATAAATCCTTATTCTTATGCTCAAACTCTGCAAGAGATAATGATTAGAAAAGCCATAAAAAATCATTTTGAAATTGAGAAGCAGTTTTTAACAAGAGAAGTAAAAATAAAACCACTTACTCTGTTTTTTATTGACAACATTGAAGAGTACAGAAAGAAAGACGGATATATAAGAACTACGGTAGAACAGCTAATTGAAGCAGAAGTTAAAAGCCTATTAAAAACCGAAAAAAATGAATTTTATAAAAGTTTCTTGAAAAAAACATTAGAAGATATATCAATAACTCACGCAGGATATTTTTCAAAAGACAATTCGGAAAAAGATGAAGCTATTGAGAAAGAAATAAATGAGATTTTGCACGACAAACAAGCTATGCTTGATTTAGAAAATCCAAGACGATTTATCTTCTCAAAATGGACTTTGCGTGAGGGTTGGGATAATCCGAATGTATTTCAAATATGTAAATTAAGAAGTAGCGGAAGCGAGATTTCAAAATTACAAGAAGTTGGTCGTGGTTTGCGTTTGCCTGTTAATGAATACGGTAATAGAGTAAAAGACGAACAATTTTATTTAAACTATTTTGTAGATTTTACAGAAAGTGGCTTTATTGATAATCTTATAAATGAAATAAATGAAAAATCTGGCGCTGTATCAATCGAAGATATACCAGAAAAACTTACAGATAATATAATTAAGAAGATTTGCGATTTATACGAAACAACAGAAGGTGAATTGTTGAAAGTGCTTGACGAACAAAATATTGTAACTCGAACAAATAAATTTAAAGAGGGTGGTTTCGATTATATTAAGAAAAATTATCCTCGCATATTTGAAGGAGTAGGCTCTAATAAAGTTCGCAAATCAACCAATGTTAAGAAAAAAATAAGCGTAAGAACAGAAAAATACAAAGAGTTAAAAAACCTTTGGGAAAAACTCAACGAAAAAGTAATTTTGGAATATAAATTTGATAAAGAATCTACCTTTCAAACATTGCTTACAGACTTTTTTAATGCACAAAAAAAGAATTTTTCTATTGAAGGAATAAAAGAACGCAAATCAAAAATTGAGATAAAAGATGCGCAAGCTATATCAACGGAAGAAATATCTGTTTTAGATAATGAAATTACGCCTGTTTCCGTTATGAAATATAGTGAATTTTTGAAAGAGCTATCAAAAGCATTAAATATTAATTTGAAGACTATAAATAAATCTTTTATTGCTTCAAAAATTGAAGTCAATCAATATTTAAACCCTACAACTATTAGAATTATAAAACAGAATTTTAATAATTTCTTGATGTATAATGCTATTGATAAGTTTAGTATCGAATATCAGAAAGTATCAAACAGTATTCATCCAACAAAACTAACAGACGAAAAAGGGGAGATTCTTTCCGAAATCACAGCTTCTGATGTTGGTGTTTTATATTCAGATGAAAAAGTAGCAGATACATACTTGTTTGATGAACTATTTTATGATTCCGAACTCGAAAAATTCAATATAGAAACAAAAATTAAAGAAGTTGTTGTTTTCACTAAAATTCCTAAGAATTCAATAAAAATACCTGTGGCAGGCGGTAAAAGTTATTCCCCTGATTTTGCTTATGTATTAAACTTTGAAAATGGTGAAAAAAAATTACATTTTATAGTTGAAACAAAAAATGTAAGTAGCGAAAACAGTTTGAGAGAAGAAGAAAAACAAAAAATAAGACACGCTGAAAAATTCTTTAATGGAAATGTAAAAATTGAGTTTAAAACGCAATTCAGTAATAAGAAGATTGTAGATTTAATTGAAGAAATAATTAGAGATGAATAGGAAGAAAAAAATGTATAACAAATCGTTGCACCTGACATTTTTCCGCTGTCGCTCCAAAATGCAGGTGAACTCAAGGTTGGGCAAAGTAGCAAACATATACAGCATTAACAAATTATTGGGGGGACTTCATGGGAAATAGTCGATTAATTATTCAGCATTTAGACTATGTTAGAAATCGATTAGTCAGCTATTCTGAACATTTAAACTTAGCCAATCATCCTGATGTGAAAGGATTGTGTAGGGAAGGCATTATCAAATATTTTCTCAAAGAGAATTTACCATCTGTAGTAGATTTTAAAACAGGTGAAATATTTGACCGAGATGACAATAGGTCTGGTCAAGTAGACTTGGTCCTACAATCTGCATTTTCACCAAGAATGATTTTTCTAGGTGATCTGCAACTAACCATGGTTGATTTTTGTTTAGGTGCCATTGAAATTAAGTCGACTTTGACAACGTCTTCAATGAAATCAGCATCGCATCTCAAATCAGCATTAGATACTTTTAAAAAAATAAAAGCATTAAATAGATTTCATTTCATAGAAAGTACAGTGGAATTCTTTGGAAATAAACCAACACCTGTTAAATTGAAAACTACTCCATGCTTTCTCGTCGCTTACAAAGGCCCAAAACTCGAAACATTGTTGAAAAAACTTAATGAATATTCAAATATTGTTCAAGTTGAAAAAGACGAGTACTGGCCGGAAGTCATTACAGTAATTGATAGAGGTTACCATATTATTAAGGATAATGGTTGGTTTAAAGCACCAACAAAAGGTTATTATACATTACATAACAATGATCCAAGTGAATGCTTGCTTGGTTTATATACGTACCTTACTTTAATTATAGAAGCATGGAATAGTTGTTCACATCCAACACAATTCCAAGATTACTATAAGCCCTTTGATTAAGGTAAAATCAATGCCCAACAAAATAATAAAGCGGACGCCCAAAGCCGCGCCGCTTATAAAAACGTTAGCTCTTGAGATTATTTGCAATTATGAAACAATTTAATGATGATTTTACAAAATTATTGCAATTAAGATTACAAGATAGAAATTCTCGTCTTGCCGAAAAAATCACATTGTGCTTTGAGAAGTTAAATTCAAGGGGGTTGCTCAATTCTAGTATTTCTATTGGACAAATTTTTAAACTTATAGAAACAGAATTAGAGGAAAGCTTAAAGACAATTATCGAAACTTTTACCGACTGTTTTCGAGCACATCGAAAAAATAACAATTCAGCAATTGAAAGAATATTGCTTGAAGCCTTATCTGGAAGAACTCAAGAATTGGATGTAATTTTTAATCAACGAACACACAATATAAGAAAAGGGCTAATGAACAAAAAGTTGTTAGTAAACTTTACACTTTCTAAAAAAATCGATTTACTAAATAAAGAGTTGCTCGTTTGCCTTAATACGGAGATTCAAAAACTTGAACAAGTCAAAGGTACTAATTTCAAACAGAGAACAATGAATTACTTTTTCGACAATAAGCTGGTCGCATCGGTATCAATAATTTTTTCTGCCATTATTTTATTTGCAGCCTTCTTGAAAGCTGTTGAATATATGAAAAAGTTTATGGAAGGATAATTTCATGATTATCAAAAGGGGTATAGGAATGAATATTAGAAAATTTATGATCCTGTTTTTTTTGCTACTATTACCAGCAATATCTGAGGCTAATAGTATTAAGGAAATTTATGAAAAAGCCAAACCGTCGGTTGTGTTAATTATCACATATGACAAATATCAAGTTCCACTATCTTTAGGCAGTGGCTTCTTTTTTGACAAAAATCATATAGCTACAAACTATCACGTTGTCGAAGGTGCCTCAAAAATCGTATGCAAAGGAATAAATTCTTCTTCGGTATTTAACGTTAAAAATATCTCTTCATATTCAGAATCACTTGATCTGGCCATTCTTGAAACTGAAACTTCAGGCACTCCGTTGGTTATTGGCTCGGAGAAAGAGATAGAAATTGGGGATAAAATAATTGCCATTGGGAATCCTAGAGGTATGGAAGGATCAATTTCTACTGGAATTATTAGTGGCATAAGAGGTGAAAATGGCATTTCTGTATTACAAATAACAGCCCCAATCTCCCCTGGCAGCAGCGGAGGACCTCTTTTTTCTTTTAACGGTAATGTGGTAGGGATTACAACAGCAACATTAAAAAACTCTCAAAATATCAATTTTGCCATCCCGGCTAATTATATCCTTACACTAAAAGCAAAAGGAAAAGCCTGGGAACCAATTGAAAAATCTACTGTGGCTGGAAAAAGGAGCGGCAGGACAGGAATTATTTTAGATCAACCCTCAATGTATGCAGGTAGCCTTACGTACTCTATCAGAAATACCACTGCAAATACCATTTCAAATATTAAATATTTATTGGTATTTATTGATTCTCGGACAGGCAATATAATTCACTTCCTTCAAGACACGTATAAAGGTGCGATAGCCCAAGGATTTGCTATACGCAAAGAACATTTTATTTCAAGTATATTGCCTGATTGGTTTGTACAGGGTCAAGATATTTATCCTCATAGTCCGAGGACAGTGAAAGGGTATTTTATTCCGGAATTAAGAGTTCTAACTTATGATATAGAAGACAATTCAGGTCGGGGCAACAATGTTTTGGACTTTATAAATCAATAAAATGAGCTAACCATCACATTCAGTTGACCCGTAACTCGTATCCGATTTTTTGTGCAGATTCAAGTCTGTCGCTTCTGCCAAATTAATCGGCAAATCCACGGCGGGCAACTGATGTAGGTCGTTATGTGATTTATTCAATCTCAATATATAACTTAGGAGGAATATAAATGGAATCTTATAGGAATCTTGGTGGTGACTCCGGTGTTGCATCATATGAAATCGGATCTGATTCAATCACAGTGGTATTCACAACTGGTGCTACTTATCGCTACAATTATCAAAGTGCAGGTTCAAACCATATAGAACAAATGAAATCATTAGCTATTTCAGGCCACGGATTGAACAGTTATATCAACAGAAATGTAAAATACGGATATGTGAAATAATTGTTGATCACCTCTTTATATGGGCTTAAATTCTCTAATTATTTTAAATAAACTTTAGTAATCCCGCTTTATTTTGAACAAACTTGGTGGTCGCTTCGCTCTCACCAGTGGGTTTTTTAAGGCATAAGCAGGCAACTTGAATAATATAAAGGAGAAATATCAAATATTATTCAATTGTCAGATAAAATAAAACTTTTAGAGCAAATTAAGTTTACATAATATTGATCAAAGCATCAGAAGTTATAATTGTACAAAATAGTATTGGTTATCTTTTCCTTTTTTTGCATCATTATTTCAAAGAATTGACAACGAATAAATGGTCAAAATAAATTGGGAAATTTATGAGTTCAATCAATTTATTTTGAAAATTTGAGTCTTCATCAAGTCAATTTAGTGTGGAACTCAACACACGGATTGAACAGTTATATCAACAGAAATGTAAAATACGGATATGTGAAATAATTATCAATCTACAACCATATTGAAGGACTATATGAAAGTTTCAATATCTAATAAAAACTTATGGAAAAACTACTTGTCAGTTTTGGGAACTATCGGAATTTTGACAAGTTTTATAACAATCTTTTTTACAATCAACAGTGATTACAAGTTAAAGGCAGGCATAGCATTTCTAATATTATTAATGATAATTTTTATTATCATGTTATTTAAGGCCAATCGTTTAGAATCTGCTTCCTTGAACATTAATGGGCTAAAAGTTGATATTTTTTATGGCGACTTGTTTAGTTCAGAAGATTTAAAATTAATTCCCTTCAATGAGTATTTCGATACTTTAGTTGATAATATTGTTATCGCGGAAAATACTTTGAATGGCCTATTCATTAAAAATAATTACCCAAATCAAACAGTCCAAAATCTTGACAACCAAATAACAGCTAAATTAAACGGAAAAGAATTTAAATCAGATCCAAGAAGAGATTTAGGAAAAAAAAATAAATATGAATTAGGTACGACGATTGAAGTTGAAAATAATTATTTATTAACAGCCTTTACCCACTTTGATGAAGAAAACAGAGCTTATCTTTCAAAGGGAGAATATTTACTTTGTTTAGATAATTTGTGGAAAGAAATAAATCGAATTTATGCTCAACGCAATATTAGTATTCCACTGCTTGGCTCTGGAATATCTAGAATTGGCAATGATTTAAAACTACAAGATTATTTAGAACAGATTATCAACTCATTGAAATTGTCTAACTTAGACAATGCTTATAACACCAAAATAAATATTATTTTACATGAAAGTGTAAAAAATGAAATCAACTTATTTGACATAATGTCAAGGTTTTAAAAGGAAACAACTATGGCTAACAGAACAGGTAATTACAGTGCATTTTATGTGAAAGAACCCTTTAAAGAGACAAATTTGGGAGCACATACCGCTAAGGATTTTGTTTATTATAATCTATTAAGAGCGTGGAAGGGAAAGGATTCTTCATTTCCTTTCGTAGATTCTCATTCAAAGAATTACAATGTTAGAGATGGTAGTAATTGGGAAACTACCTTGAAACCAAGGTTAAGAGACAGGTTAAATAAATCTAAAAATATAATTTTATTTCTTAGCTCCAACACCAAAAATTCACAGGCACTCAAAGAAGAGATTGATTTTGGTATTAACACAAATGGTTTGCCTATTATTGTAATTTATCCAGAGTATACAGAAAAAAGTGATATAATTAATTGTGAATCAAAAACATTCAAAAAACAAATCAAAGACCTTTGGGACAAAATACCAATCTTTAGAGATTCAATGAGTAAAGTCCCAACAATACATATACCGAACAATAAAGCATTAATTGAAAAAACACTAAAGGATAGAAATTTTAATGTAGCCACGAAAAAAGCAGCAGATAAATCATTTTATCCTTGTTAAGAGACCATTTAATGACAGATAGGAAGATGCTTTAACAGATAGGAAGATGCTTTTAGTCAAGAAAAGTATGAAAAATTATTAAAGAGTTAAAATATGCACCCAGCCGGGCATTGGCACAACATGTTGTGCCAATGCCCGGCTGGGTCAACAGATTTTTGA
>Ga0208900_1001290_pt1 | contig 13514 bp, 11 predicted proteins | sample AntAceMetag02UKK_FD_184763 | JGI IMG/M metagenome (GOLD analysis project Ga0208900, IMG submission 184763) | Saline lake microbial communities from Ace Lake, Antarctica - Antarctic Ace Lake Metagenome 02UKK (SPAdes) (version 2) | ecosystem: Environmental > Aquatic > Non-marine Saline and... | reverse complement strand
ATGCGCGGCTGGAAGGGAAAAAGAATCGCTTTACTTTCCATTATTGGGTTTGCTGCGGTGATTTTTACCTACTTTGGTGTTAATCTGCTGCCAGGACTTCACAGCTACGGCGCGTGAGATGGGAAAAAACATCATTTGCGGATACCGTTTATTAGAACCTGAAACAAGGTGCTGAACATTTTCCCGATGCTGAATCTCACCGTCATGGATGCCAGTGGGGGAGTCAACAAATACCCCTTGGCGATCCTGAATGTACGCCGGGAATTTTGAAGTTTTTTGTCCATATTAGCAGTCGGTTATATCATTTTGCTTGGTCCGAGCCCATTTCACATTTCACTTCAGCCCATTTCAGATTGGATTTTCTTTTCAGAAAGTAGCCTAATCCAATTCCGGTTTTTGGAAAGAGCATCAACATACTCTTTTTATTTTCCATGGATTCTGTTATCTAATGATCCCTGTTTAATGATATGGAAAATTTTTTGAGTCTTTCGGTTGAATCTTGCCAACAATCTTATTTTTTAAAAGATCAAATAATGGAAAAAAGAACAGATTTAACTTCAGGCCCTATAACGGCACAGCTAATTAAGCTGTCTTTTCCCATTATTGGGACATCATTTATCCAGATGGCCTATAATCTTACCGACGTAGTATGGCTTGGACGCACAGGGTCGGCGATGATCACGGCAGCAACTACAGCCGGATTTTTCATGTGGCTTATGATGAGTCTTTTTTATATTACGAAATCAGGAGCAGAAACCCTTATTGCCCAATCTGTGGGGAAAAAAGACTTTTCAACGGCGAGGCAGGTCGCTGAGAATGCTTTGACCATAGGACTATCTGCTTCATTTATTTTAAATTTACTGGTTATCATTTTTGCGGGCAGCCTTCTTGAATTTTTTAAGTTAGAGCCGGAAGTCATGGTAAGCGCGGTCGATTACCTTAAAATCGTTTCAATTGGAATGTGTTTTGCTGTAATCAATCCAGTTATGAGTGCAGTTTATCTGGGATTTGGCAACAGTAAAACTCCTTTTTATATAAATTCCATAGGCTTGATTGTAAATATGGTTCTTGATCCCATTCTGATATTCGGGCTCTGGTTTATTCCTGAGCTTGGAATAAAAGGGGCGGCAATTGCGACAGTGATGTCCAATATACTGGTATTTTTAATCTTTCTTTTTAAACTTAAGTCATCTGAATCTGTTCTCCCCCGCATCAAGATATTTGTGTCGCTTAAAATCAAGATTACAAAAAAGATTTTAAGAATTGGTGTCCCTGTAGCCATAGGACATATGTCCTTTTGTATCTTTTCCATGTATATCGGAAGGATTGTCTCTGCATATGGAACCATCCCTCTTGGTGTCCAGAATGTTGGTGCAAGTATTGAAGCGTTGTCATGGAATACAGCACTTGGTTTCTCCACAGCCCTTGCCGCATTTACCGGCCAGAACTATGGTGCGGGAAAGCACAGCAGAATCAAGCAGGGATATTACGTTATTCTCTCGTTGAGCATAAGCTTGGGGCTTATTGCGACAATAGCATTCTTCTTTTTTGGAGAACAACTTTTCTCTTTGTTCTCTAATGAACCTGAGATGATTGCCACAGGTGCTTTGTATCTTAAAATCATTGCTGTTTCACAAATTTTCATGTGTATTGAAATAACATCTTCCGGCGGGTTTTACGGTCTTGGGAAAACAAGACAGCCTTCCTTGACAAGTTTTATTTTTACAGGGCTTAGAATTCCTGCAGCACTTTTTGTTATTAATTTCACAACATATACGTATGACGGAATCTGGTGGTGCATCAGTATAAGCAGCCTGTTCAAAGGCGTTATCGTTACAGGACTTTATTTTCTGACCTTAAAAAAGCTTAATGAATAATAAAAAGGCAAGCATGAATACATTGGTAAAGTATCAACAAGATCAAATTGCGGCAAATCGAAAAGAATATGGCATCTACTATGATCAGTTGAAAAAAGCATCGTACTACCGTTTAATAGAGGCCGAGGAAGAGCGTTCTCGTCTCATATCCGCAATAGAAGACAAGGTTGGTTATCTTTGTAATGGAACAAAGCCCTTTGCGCATGCTGTTTCTCCGGGATGTAGGATTTGTGGAGAAGGTCATTGGTCGTGCCTTTTTGTGAACAATATCTGTAACGGCAATTGTTTTTATTGCCCAACAGCCCAGGATGATACAGCAATACCAGAGACCCAGGGTATTACGTTCGACAATCCTGAAAATTATATTGGATACATTAAAAAATTAGGATTTAAAGGCGTTGGGCTGAGTGGAGGCGAGCCGTTGCTTACGTTCGGTACCACCCTTGATTTTCTGTCAAAAATAAAAAAAGAATTTGGCGATTCTGTTTATGTTTGGATGTACACCAACGGGACACTTTTAGATGAAGAAATGGTAATAAAGCTAACTGAAGCAGGCTTGGATGAAATCCGCTTCGATCTTACTGCCACAGAGTATAACACCAAAAAATTAAAACTTGCTTTGGGGAAAATCCCCAACATAACTGTAGAAATACCTGCAATTCCAGAAGACATAGAACAGTTGACAAACATGGTGGTGGAACTCGACAGCCTTGGCGTAAACTATCTGAACCTCCACCAAATGAGGCTTACGCCCTATAATTTTAAAAATCTATTTAATCGGGATTATACTTTTCTACATGGCAAGAAGGTCATGGTTCTGGAGTCGGAATTAACGGCACTGAAGATTATCAACTTTGTCTTTCAAAATGAACTGAAATTAGCCGTAAATTATTGTTCCTTTCATTATAAAAATCATTACCAAAAAGTCGCCTTCCGCAAAAAAGCGGCAGCTTTTGTTTTCAGTGGGCAGGATGAGATCAACCAGAACGGTTTTATTCGTATTCTCAGTCTACAAGGAATCTCCATGCCCCTTGAGACCTTAAAAAACATGCTGCTTCAGTTATCTCCTGAAGGAGATGGATGGCAGTTTTCACAAGATCAGGAGCAAATATTTCTTACAAAAAATTTACTCGTTCAGATATCGCTTGGTGAGGAACCTGTTTTTGTGGATTACAAGGCATCAATGATCTATGAAAAAACAGTGGACGAAGGGACCGAAATTGCAGTTTCTGAGTCGAAACACATCTTTGCAGTGCAGGAAACCGGCAGTGTCTCCATCCGAATTGAACCAAAAGAAAGGGAAGGTTTTTATGAAATGATGGAAGGTCGCCTGCCAGAGAATGCGATGGATTCAGAAGAACTTTTTAATGTCGCACTAAAGGAACTCCCTGCCACAGGGTTTGCGGAATACTTTTAGAATCGCACCATTCAAGCTGTGCCAGACAGTCCTGATAAACATCCACAAGGCTGTCTGGCAGTGGGCTACCCACTTAAGGCGGGATATTCTCAAGGCTTTTTATGTGGACAATTACCTTTCAGCCTCTAAAATTCAAGCTGTTAGGACGCTTGAAGAAGAATCCTCCATTATTTGGCCTTTCTAATCATCATTTCCAGAAAATTTCCTATTAATTTTCAACTGCCTTTAATTTGAAAAGAATGTAGACTATTTGTGCCCTCAACACCACCTGTTTTTTTCACCCAGCAGCACATGACCTGGTCAAGTAAAAGTGGACATTTTTGTTAAGCGGCTATTTTGACAATTGACGACAAAAGGCAAAGCTGGAAGCCATCCACCCATAAAACCCAACTAAAATATCAGTGACTACGCATGGGAGACCTAAGCAGGAGAGAAATTTTCGGCGGAAGCCTGTTGTTTTTTTGTCCTGGGAATGGGGCTTTTACTGGCTATTGTCGGTACGTTTTCAGGCATCATGGCAAGCCTTCCCAAATCAGGGCTTGGATGGACAAAATCAAAAAAATGCTTGGGATCACCATTATTTTAATTGGAAAATATTTCTTGATTAAAATGAGACAATTACTATTTTAATAATATCTGTGTAAACCAAGAGGGGCGCTTATGAAAAAAATATATACAATAATTATGTGCCTGACTGTTTGTATTGTAATGTTTTCAGGTACCGGATATGCAGCGTATGTTGGTGAGACTGCGCCACAATTTCAAATTCAAACCCTGTCAAACAAGGTCGTGGACTCAGGCTCTTTTAAAGGAAATGATAAAATCATCCGGAGACTTCCGGGAGCAAAGGTGTTTAATATGAAACTTCAAGAACAGATTAAGATCATGGAAAAGAAGAGGGGCAACCTTTACAAACCCAGAACAAGGCACCTTGAAAAAAATGGCCGGGCCAAGTACACCAACCGTCTATTCTTAGAATCCAGTCCCTATCTGCTACAGCATGCCCACAATCCGGTGAACTGGTATCCCTGGGGGGATGAAGCATTTAGAACAGCAAAAGAAAAAGGTCTGCCAATACTCCTGTCCATCGGATATTCCACCTGCCACTGGTGCCACGTGATGGAAGAGGAGTCCTTTGAAGATCATGAAATCGCAAAATATATGAATGAAAATTATATTGCCATCAAAGTAGACCGGGAAGAGCGGCCCGATGTTGATGCCATCTACATGAGTGCGGTGCAGGCCATCACAGGTCGGGGAGGATGGCCCATGACGGTATGGCTGACCCCGGATCGAAAACCCTTTCACGGGGGCACCTATTTTCCGGCACGGGACGGGGACAGGGGGGCATCCATGGGATTTTTTACACTGCTGAGCAAAGTCAAGGAAAGCTATGATCAAAATCCTGCCCTGATCAGTCAGGCCACCACCCAGCTTGTCGGGATCATACAACAGATGCTTACACCGGAAAAAGGGGGTACCTCCCCCCTGGAACCAGTGCTTCAAATAGCTGTGGTGCAATTAAAAAACAGTTACGACAAAATCAATGGGGGCGTCATGGGTGCCCCGAAATTTCCAAGCAGTATGCCTGTGCGTCTGCTGCTGCGATATTACCGCAGGACATCGGACAAAACCGTATTGGCGATGGCTGAACAAACACTTTTAAAAATGGCAGCCGGTGGAATATATGATCAGGTTGGCGGCGGATTCCACAGGTACGCAACAGATGAAAAATGGCTGGTTCCCCATTTTGAGAAAATGCTTTACGACAATGCGCTGTTAATCATGGCCTATCTTGAAGGGTATCAGGTCACCGGCCTAAAAGAATTCAAACAAATCGTGGATGAAAGTCTTTTGTATATCAAGCGGGAGATGACAGCTCCCGGCGGCGGGTTTTATTCTGCCACCGATGCCGACAGTGTGACACCCAATGGGGAAAGCGAAGAAGGCTATTATTTTACCTGGACGAAAAAAGAACTTGAGACCCTGTTGGGTAAAAGAAATGCCGGAGCAGTCGCAGCTTATTTTGATGTAACCGCCAAGGGCAATTTTGAAGGCAGAAATATTCTAAATATAAAGCGCCCGCCAGATGTTACAGCCCAGGAACTCAAAATATCGGAAGCCGCCTTGTCCGATATGATCCTGGATGCAAAATCAAAGCTTTACGCGCATCGAAACCAGCGTCCTTCACCCTTAAGGGATGAAAAAATTCTTACAGCGTGGAACGGCTTGATGATATCGGCCCTTGCACGATCCGGTCTGGTGCTTGGAAATTCTGAGTATATCCAAACGGCTAAAAAAGCGGCAAGATTTATATTGAGCCATTTATTCCAGGACAACCAATTGTTCCGGTCTTATATGGACGGAAAAGCCATGCATAATGCTTATCTTGATGATTATGCCTTTTTTGTTGCAGCACTTTTAGACTTGTTTGAAGCAGACCCTGACCCCTATTGGTTTGAATCCGCCGTGGCACTTGAAAAAATCATGTCAGCACATTTTGAAGATAAGGCCGATGGTGGATATTTCATGACCGCAGACACTCATGAACACTTGATCGCCAGAGAAAAGCCCGGACAGGATGGTGCCGTTCCATCGGGAAATGCCGTTGCGGCCATGAGTCTGTTCAGACTTTATGAATTCACCACCAATGACAAATATAGAAAACGTGCGGTTAACACGCTTGGGGCCTTTTCCAGACTCTTTGAATCCAACCCCCTGGGAGTAACGGAAATGCTGCTGGCCCTTGATTATTCGCAGGATTCACCCAAGGGAGTTGTCATTGTATCTCCCCAAAAGACATCATCGGACGATGATAGGTTTTTAGACGCTTTTCGGAAAATTTACCTTCCCAACCGGGTTTTAATCCAGATTCAAGAGGGGGCACATGCTGAAAAAATAGGTGCTTTTTTACCGGTTGCAAAGGGTAAAAAAACGGCTGAAGGGAAATCTGTGGCATACATATGCGAAAAAGGGATTTGCCGGTTGCCGTCATTTACCGTTGATGACTTTGTTGAGAAATTAAAAATTACTCATGTCGGTGAACAATAAAGTGCCGCCCCTTAATCTTATTTTTGGAAAGCGCTTTTTCGGCTTCATCAGCCATGGTTCGCTCAATGGCAACGTAGGAATAAAACTCAAAGCAGTTAATCTTGCCCACGCAGCCGCCATCAATTCCCGCGTCCTTGGTCAGCGCACCCAGAATATCTCCAGGCCGAAGCTTGGCCTTTCGCCCCCCATTGATGGAGAAAGTCACCATGGGAGCTGTGGCACTCTCTTGGGTTGCAGGCTCAAGCGCTTCGATGTCAGCCACCTCAAAAGCAGTGCCCATCAAGGTGTTGATCTCTTCCAGTCTGAAACGCTCTTTGGGTGTCATCAGGGAAAAGGCCATCCCCTCTTTCCCGGCCCGGCCTGTCCGCCCGATGCGGTGGATGTACACCTCCGGCTCAAAGGGAAGATCAAAGTTAATTACCGCACTTAAGCCTGAAATATCAAGGCCCCGGGCTGCCACATCCGTGGCCACCAGAATGGGGGTGCTGCCATTGGAAAAACGCACCAATACTTCGGTTCGCTCTTTTTGCTCAAGATCGCCGTGAATGGCAAGAGAGGAAAACCCTTTTTCTCCAAGAAACTTTGAAAGAGATTTGCACTGTAGTTTGGTGTTGCAAAAAATCAGTGCCGATGCAGGTTTACATGCCTCTAAGATATGAGCTGTAGTAACGGGCTTCCAATCCCATCCGGATTCGTAAAAATACTGACAAATAACGTTTTCTTCGTGCTCAACATCCACCAACACCCGGTGCGCGTTTTTTTGAAATCGCGTACTCAAGTCAAGAATCGGCTCTGGAAATGTAGCAGAAAAAAGAAGGGTCTGACGCGCTTTAGGCACATACCCCATGATGGCTTCAATGCTGTCGGTAAAGCCAATATCCAGCATTCGATCCGCCTCATCCAGAACAAGGGTGGTGACATTATCAAGGTTCATTGTCCCCCGCTTTAAATGCTGTTCAATGCGCCCGGGAGTTCCCACCACAATATGTCCCTGATGCTCCAGAGAAATTTGCTGGGGCAGGAAGGGCACCCCACCACAGATGGTCACAATTTTTATATTGTGTTTAAATCGGGCTATGCGCCGCAGCTCACCGGCCACCTGCTCTGCCAGCTCCCGGGTGGGACACATCACCAGGGCCTGTACCCTGAAACGCTTCACATTCAGATTGTGCAGCACGCCGATGCCAAAGGCTGCGGTTTTCCCGCTTCCTGTCTTGGCCTGGGCCAGCAGATCCTCCCCTTTAAGCACATGGGGCAAACTTTCTGCCTGGATCGGAGTCATTTCCTGGTATCCCAGGATCTCCAGATTTTCGATCATTGGTTTGGTTAATGGTAACGCGGTAAAAGCGCTCATGGAATCCTTTTTTTATTATTTTCAATGGAACTCATTTTTGATAAACTTAATTGCAACCCGAATATTGACTATGAATATATGCTCGGGTACTTATCAGCCACATCTGTTATTATATCAACAATTTGAGAAATGTGTTTATGAAAAAATCTAAAAGGGCGCATTCCCATTTTTTTTAGACACCCTCCATAAGCGACTGATCAGCTCCAACGGCGGGGTCAGGCCCCTACATTTCTAATCATAGATTGCCATCCACCAATTGAATCAATGCTTGTGGAACACTATGCTCAATGTCCAATGGGCGCATTCCCATTTTCCAGGCACTGTCTATAACTTATTGATTTTATTAAGTCAGAAACAAATTTTTTCAAAAATTATATCTTTATAAATCAAAGCGTTAGAACTCCGACCGGGAAAGTGGGAATGCGCCCATGTCCAATTTTAAAAATCACTGATTACAGTTTCCAGTCGACACGGCACAAAGCGATGCATTGGCGTCCCCAGCAGATCCCGGTGGGTGTTCTTGCTCAGATTATTGATGTTTAATCCATAAACCGTACCATCATAGATCAATCCGAACCCATGGGGGATCAAGACGGTTCCTTTACGAACCTGTTCCGATATCTGAAGCTCTCCCACTTCGCTTCCGGCTTCCGTGGTGACTTTCACACGCTGACCGTCTGCCATTCCCAATGCCCCGGCATCCTCTGGATTTATGGAAACCGTACAGGCTCTTTTGCCTTTATTCCATTCCTGGCCACGAATTAATGTATTGATATTAAATCGTGTATGGCGACCGGCATTCAAAACAAATGGGAATTCATCCGGCAATTTCAAATCATGGGATTCACTTTCCGCATCCAGTTTTTTTGCGTCTGTTTCAAGTTCCGGGACAATGAGTTCAATTTTTCCGGATGGTGTTTTAACTGCCTTGAAATTTTCATGGGAATCCACTTCACCAATCCAAATGCCTTCGGGGGTGTCCAGCAGGGCCTGATAGATCCTGTCCCCTTGATCAAAACCACTTTCAAAACCCATGCGGGTGGCATTTTTCCTGAAAGGCTTGGGAGCCGTCATCAAAACACCCCACAATCCCGCCTTCCCGGCACTATCCCACTCTTTCCCAATGGTTTTGGCAAGAATAAACGGCATGGCAGCAAAGGATTCAGGAATTGTTGCTGCCCATTCCATCAATTTGGAACCAAAAGTAAATCGCTCTTTATTTGCTGTTTTGGCCGCTTCAAAGACCTTTTTTGGGATATCGGGAATCAATCCAAGCTTGTCGGCCATGAGGGTAAAAATCTGGGATGCTTCCAGGCAGTTTTCCGGCGGGGGAACAATGGGGCGACGCAACTGAAAAAAGACTTTGGGGAATGTCCATGGAAAAAACGTGCTGTCCCAGGATTCGTAATAGGTTCGACAGGGCAGAACATAGTGGGCAAAACGAGCTGTTTCACTCATGACAATATCGTTAACCACCAGAAGATCTAATTTTGAAAAGGCCTTTTCATAGGCAGTGGTATCCGGGTAGGATCGCAAGGGATTACAGGCACTGACATATACGGCCCGCAGTCTATCTGGATGATCGTTTAAAATTTCCTCGGGCATCACCGCAGGTGGAAAAGATCCGGCAGATGCCGGAGGCATGTCAGTCATCACCGTTTTCCAGGTATTGGGATCACGTTCATCCGCATGATATCCCATGGGTAAAACCATACCGGGGATGACATTGCCCCCTGGCACACAGAAAATGCCGCAAATCACACCCAGAATATTCATCATATAGGAATTCATGACACTGTTGCGGCCCATGTAAATTCCCAGGTCTGGATGCATGCACCATTTCTTGGTGGTCATCAAACGACACAATTCAACCACTTGATCATAATCAAGTTTACAAACATCAATGGCGGCTTTGGTGTCAAAATTTTTAAACCAGGGCCGAATGGACTCCCATCCCTCAACGTGTTCGGCAATATATGATTTATTTTCCCAATTTTTTTCAACAATGATGGCTATCATGGCCTTGATCAAAAGAGCATCCGTACCCGGCCGAATGGGAATATGAATATTGGCAATGCTTGCGGTTTCACTTTTTCGGGGATCAATAATCACCAGTGTTTTGTTTGGATTTTTTGAAAACTCTTTGAGCGTTAGGGGGGCCCGAACCATCTGGTGGCTTTCCATTCCGTTCCATCCCCATCCCACCAGCATTTCGGTATGTTCCTCGTCGGGAATGGCAATATTGTATTGTTTACCCAGCATCCGCCCGAACAACCACCAGCTACTTGAAAACTCTTGTCCCCCGGAGTTATAAAAATATTGAGAGCCCATGGCTTTTAATATTGAAAGTCCAAAGGCGGCCTCAAAATGTCCCCCTTGGGAACTGGCTCCCATATAGGCCAGGGATCTGGGGCCGTGGGTATCCACCAGGTCTTTCATTTTTGTGGTGATTTCATCAATGGCCTGATCCCATGATATGGGTTCAAATTTATCCCCCACCCGTTTTAACGGTTCCGTGATTCTATCTTTGGGATACTGGTGGTGGATCACATTCAACCCTTTACGGCAGGCGTAACCCCGGCTTCTTGGGTTGGATTTGTCCGGCTTCACTTTGACCATGCGGCCATTTTCAACCAAAATTTCAAGACCACAATTTTGTGCGCAAAGAACACATCCTGTTTTATGCCATTCTCCCATTTTATCCCCTTTCTCCATTTACTTTCCCTTTAAATACGATGCTTTCTGGCCGGGCGCATTGATGAATCCTTATTAACTTTTTTATTTATACGGGTTGCTGGTTTAAAAGAGAAGTGTTAAAAATGACAAACATTCTGTACCGGAACCTTTATCCTGGCAGAACTGGGCCTTCTGGAGCAACGTAGAGCCACTACCCACTGACAATTTGCCAGAATGTTCAAAAAAAAATATCCAGGAGTCCATCTGGAACCTGAACAGTTGATGATCCAGGACGGAAACATCATCTCCACCGGTGCAGTTACTGCCCTGAAAAAAACAAGGACTCAAAGAAGATATGTATACGGAAGAAGTTGATACCCTCATTATTGGGGGCGGCCTCAGCGGCATTTATGCGGCATCTCTGCTGACGGCAAAGAAAAAATCTTTTATTTTGCTTGAAGCCCGATCCCGTGTGGGGGGCAGAATTCTAAGCCCGGAGCATCAAGGCTTTTATACGGATCTGGGGCCATCCTGGTATTGGCCCAGGATTAATCCCAAGGTAAAAACGCTGATACAGACACTGGGTCTTAAAGGATATCCCCAATTTGAAAAAGGCCTGGCCCGATTCCAGACCAAAAATGGCCATGTTGAAACCATTGCAGGTTATCCCATGGATCCGCCCGGATGGCGACTTACCGGGGGAATGATCTCTCTTGTCAATGGGCTTTGCGCCCGGCTTCCCAAAGATGCCATCAGGTTCAACCATCCGGTTTGCGAAATCCAACGACTGGGCAAGGGTGTTCAAGTCATAGTGGGGCATCATGACCAAGTACCCCAGTGCCTGCTGAAGGCATCCAGACTTATTCTCGCTTTGCCGCCCCGGCTCGCTGCCAGCTCCATTTTGTTTACACCTGATTTGTCCCACAATCTTACCCAGGCCATGTTAAGATCCAGCACCTGGATGGCAGGACAGGCAAAATTTTTTGCCCTGTTTGATAAGGCGGATTGGCGGGAAATGAATCTTTCCGGCCAGGGATTCAGCCTGTGTGGCCCCCTGGGAGAGATCCATGACGGTTCCAGTGAAGCCAACAATCCCAATGGGCTGACCGGGTTTGTGGGCATACCGGCATTGCGGCGTAAAAATAGAGACGGCATGATCCAAGCCATCCTCACCCAGCTAACCCTTCTTTACGGTCAAGGGGCTGGACAGCCCATCACTATATATTATCAGGATTGGGCAAAAGAAGCATTTACAGCCACTGAATATGACCAGCGGGCTGTCCATAATCATCCCGAATACCAGCCGCCTTGCGGAAAAACAAGCATCTGGGATGCCGCCCTTATCTTTGCCGGTACAGAAACCGCAGACCATTTGGGGGGGTATCTTGAAGGTGCATTGTCCAGTGCTGAACGGGCTGTTTTAACGGCGATCTAATCTCGGTTTATGGTTTTAAGAAATGAAAGATCTTAAAAAAGAACTTGAAGGAATAGACTGCACCCTGAAAATAATTTCAGAAAAGGCTCAGGGCCAAAAAAAACAGGATTATGTATTAGATTCTTATCTCTGATTTTCGTGTTATTTTGGCAAGAAAACCAGAAACTCTTTTTGGTTCTGGCTTGTCCAGGTTAGGGTGGGGGTCATCAACTATGATGACTGGTGGATGTTACTCAAGAGTCCTAAGTTCTCATAACTCATTGAAATAATTAAGACATATCAAATCAAGCTTTAATGTACATGGTCTATAATTTCAAGGGGTTAGCAAATCTCCGTACACAACATGCAGAGAACTTAGGACTGACGAGGATGTTAGAACCAACCCCTAAAATCACTTCAATCAAAAACGCTTGAGATCTCACAATACACCAACAAGGTTAGCCACAACATCGGCCAATCTGCGGAGGAATGATTATTCAAGGGGTGGGGTAGGGGAATCGGACACCGTGGGTCAACCGTCCTGATTCTCAACAGCCAGTAAGGCGGCCCCATAAGCCCCGTTCATCTGGGGATCCGGGGATACCCGGATCTTTCGATTGAGTTTTTCCGACAGTAATTCCACCATGCACGGATTTTTGGCCACCCCACCGGTGAAAACAATGTCTCCTGTGGCGGAGACCCGGTTGAGCATACCGGCAGCCCGGCGGATGACACTGGTGTGAAGCCCCCGGGCAATCTCCTGGCGATCTTCGCCCTTGGCAATAAGGGAGGTGACTTCAGACTCGGCAAACACCGTACACATGCTGGAAATATGGAGATCCTTTGCGGCGGAAAGGGCTGCCGGGCCAAACTCCTCAATGGAAAATCCCAATGCCCGGGCCATAATTTCAAGGAATTTACCGGTACCCGCAGCACAGCGGTCGTTCATTTCAAATTTTTTTACCCGTCCGTTGTGGGCCAGGGCAATGGCCTTGCTGTCCTGTCCCCCAATATCCAAAATGGTTTCAGCGTCGGGGAAAAAAGCCCGGGCCCCCCGGGCATGGGCCTTGATTTCCGTCACCGTGGGAGCATCAAAAGAAATTTCAAAAAGATTCCGCCCATAACCGGTGGCCATGATGCCGTCGTACCGGATGCCGTCCATGAGCTTTTTTGTTTCGCCCATGGGATCAAATCCCGTATCCGCCTGAACGGAATGGCAAATGTTTCCAGATTCATCCACAATCACAAGTTCAATGCTCCGAGATCCAATATCTATTCCGGCAAAACGCATGATATTCTCCTATCTGAGTTGCTCCACAAAGGCTTCCACCCGGGTTTTAAGTTGCCCCATATCTTCCATGCCGTAGTCAGTTTCAATGCGAAGACAGGGGATATCTTTTTCTTCCAGGGCCTTTTCCACGGGGATGGATTCCATGATATAAGGCTGGCAGAACTGTAAACCATAATGGATCACTCCATCTGCTTTGTAGGCGGCGGCCATCTCCTGGATGTTCAAAAGACGCTGATTATTGGGGGTGAAAATCGCGCAATCCACCTGAAAATAGCGATCCACCAGGGCATCCATCATTTCATCCACGGTGCTGCCGGTATCAGCGGTGAGGTTGCGGGTTCCTCTTTCTCCCACACAGGATTCTTCCCCCACAATAACGGCCCCGGATGTCTCCACGATCATGGGAAATTTCCAGTTGGGCACGGCCTGGGGAC
>Ga0208900_1001289_pt1 | contig 13520 bp, 9 predicted proteins | sample AntAceMetag02UKK_FD_184763 | JGI IMG/M metagenome (GOLD analysis project Ga0208900, IMG submission 184763) | Saline lake microbial communities from Ace Lake, Antarctica - Antarctic Ace Lake Metagenome 02UKK (SPAdes) (version 2) | ecosystem: Environmental > Aquatic > Non-marine Saline and Alkaline... | reverse complement strand
CTATGAAGTTGCTAAAATTGTACCTCCCGAAAATAAAACCCAAAATGCGAAAAAAGCTTTAGAAAACTTAAGAGAAACGGCCTTCATAGGGGATATCATTTCGCCAATTGATGACGAATGGGAGGTTAATAATTGATTGTCGTTGATACTCACATAATCATTTGGGATGCTTTAAAACCAGACCAAATCTCTAAAAAAGCAAAGAAAGCAATCGAGACAGCAAATGAAACGGATGGGATACTATTTTGTGAGATATCCCTTTGGGAAATATCTATGCTGATTTCAAGATCAAGAATAAAGGTAGGCATTTCATTTCAGGAGTTTATCAGATTGGTTTTTGCGTCCAATAATTATCAATATCAAGGTATCACGCCTGAAATTGCTGAAAAATCAACAACACTACCAAATGAAGTAAATAAAGATCCTGCTGATCGCATTATATCAGCAACTTCAGTGATTAAAAAAGCGCCATTAATAACCGCAGATAAGAACTTACAAAAAGCAAAATCTATCAAAACAATTTGGTAATATTTAATATCTGAGGGTTTTGCAAAAATAGCTTTTTTGCACGCATCGACGCCACATATTGACACATAGCAGAACACAACAACCACACCAAGCCCAATAATCGATTTCTTGGCATAGTGCATAGTCAAGACTAAGATTTAGGGTTTAACGTGCCACAGAGTGTTCTCCCATGGCATTATCCAGCATCAATAACCCTAAAATTAAGATTTGACGTTGCACTATTTAAATCAGGATAACACTTTTTGATATCTTTTTACCAGCCTTGCAGATGATTAATGCTGATTAATTTCATGAAAAATTAATTGGGATAAGGTTTTAAGTCAAAGTTTCGCTGTAGTGTTAAAGTAATGAACAGATCACTTAAGGTGGGACAAACTTTAAAATTAAGCGTCTTAACACCCTTGAGATTTAGGGCTCGAAAGCTGATTATCCACATGAAAAAATTTAAAAATATCCCGGGTGGGTAGCCCCGTTTCAGGTGAAAAATGGCTGGAAAGGGCATAAGGGAATCACAAAAGTCATGATTCCCTTATGCCCGGTGGCACCGGTTACTCGTCTAAATTGGGCGGATTATAAAGGTCAAACCCCGGTTCTTTTCTGATACTTCGCAAAAAGGCTATGATCATTAAAACCATTAGAATCATAAAGGGAAAGGAGACCACAAAGGAAACGGTCTGAATAGCTTTCAACCCACCGGCAATCAGCAGCATGGCCGCAATGGTGGAGCACAGCAGTCCCCAGAAAATTTTAAGGCCGTTTTTGGGATCCAGGCTACCACCGGAACTCATCATGCCCACCACATAGGTGGCGGAATCCGCCGAGGTGACAAAAAAGATGGAGACAATAATCATGGAAAGCAATGACAGCACGCCCCCCATGGGGTATTGATCAAACAAAACGAAAATGGCCATGGTGACATCTTTGAATGTGGCATCGGCAATGCCCACGGCCCCATTGGCAAGTTCCAGGCTGATGGCGGAACCTCCCAAAATACTGAACCAGATGGCGCACAACAGTGTCGGCGCCAGAAGCGCACCAAGGACGAACTGACGGATGGTCCGACCCCTTGAAATTCGGGCAATAAAAGCCCCCACAAAAGGAGCCCAGGTCAACCACCAAGCCCAGTAAAAAACAGTCCAGGCACCGACCCAATCATATCCGGCATGTTTTTCTACCCCACCTGTGGTATCCATGAAAAAACTGAGCCACACAATGTTTTGAAAATAATTCCCCAAAGATTCGAGAAGGGTCTGAAGAATATAGATGGTGGGACCGATGAACAACATCAGAAGCATCAAACCAAAGGCCAGAACCATGTTGATGTTGGAAAGAATTTTAATACCTTTGCTGACACCGGTCACGGCGGAAATAATATAAAGAATCGTCACAACTGCAATAATAATGATGGAAACCGTTGTGGTATTGGGGATCCCATAAAGTTTATTGAGCCCCGTGGACACCTGCATGGCACCGAGTCCAAGGGAGGTGGCCACCCCAAAAAGCGTCACCACCACGGCCAGGGTATCAATGGATTTCCCGATGATTCCCTTAACGTTCTTGATGCCGATGAGGGGCTTTAAAATATAACTGAGCAGGGCCGGATTCCCCTTGCGAAAATGAGAATAGGCCAGCAACATGGCCACCACGGCATAACAGGCCCAGGGATGGAGTCCCCAATGAAAAAACACCGTTCTCATGGCATCGGCAGCTGCCTGGGGGGTTTTGGGTTCGGCAAAAGGGGGGCCTGCAAAATGGTAAATGGGTTCAGCAACCCCCCAAAATACCAGGCCGATGCCCATGCCTGCGGCAAATAGCATGGAAAACCAGGTCATGAGCGTGAACTCTGGTTCTTCATCGTCCTTCCCAAGCTTGATATTCCCATACCGACTGAAGGCCATGGCAAAACAGAACACCACAAAGCCAGCCACGCATAACAGGTAGGCCCATCCAAAATTATTAATGAAAAATTTAAACAGGGTGTCAAACAGCCCTTTTACGCCTTCCGGTGAAATCATGGTTGCCACGATGAACGCAGCGCAACAGAGCACCGAGGTGATGGTGATGCCCTTGTCAATGGTGTTGGATTGTTCCTTCATTTAATGCTCCCGGTAATTGGGTTTATTATATACGGAATTTCCTTGGAACATCTCTTACCCATTGCAGGTAAAATCTTCAAACTCCCATTCCGTGGAACTCCCACTCACTGCGAATAACAACTGTTAGGAACTAACTATGTTCGTAACTTATTGATTCAATGTGTTTTATTTGTCAGATTTCTTTTTTGAGCGATGTTCTCTTAACAACATCCAGTCATCTGAACCGTAAGGTTAAAAAAAAATTGTCCTAATATTTCACATATACATAAAAATAGAAAGGATAAACTTTCATTTACCAAGATATTGTTCATTAATTAGATGATTTCATCAATAAATAGAAAATTGAAAGAATGTGCTTCCTTCATATCACTCCAAAAGGACTTTACTCTTTTGGAAGAATGATGCTCAAAAATGGTTTTATGGCTCCAGCAAATCTAAACTGGAAAATGAAGGATGACCAACGTTAAGGTAACTCTTCACGATTGATGCCCGAATTGCCCGTGGCATCTGTAAAAAAAACAGGACCTGAGTTCAAAATATGGATGAACGTGTTCGCGTGGTGAAAAATTCCAGGATCTTCATTCCTCTGTACGAGTTGCCTTTTTCATTCAGTTTCGGGCTCCAGACGGCAATACTGTATTGGCCGGGATGAATGGCGATGATGCCCCCGCCGACACCACTTTTTCCGGGCAATCCAACCTTAAAAGAAAATTCGCCTGCCTCATCATAGAATCCGCACAGCTGCATGATGGCATTGATTCGTTTTGATTTACTGACACTGACCACGCGTTCCCGGGTCAACGGCTGAACACCATAGTTCGCAAGGAATAAAAACGTCTGGGACAGCTCCCTGCAGCTCATTTCAATGGAACACAGATTAAAATAAAAATCTAAAACAACGTCAATATCATTTTTAATATTACCACAGGCCTTCATCAGGTTGATGAGGGCCGCATTTCTATACCCTGTCGATTTTTCGGATGCCACCACCCGTGGACAATACGAAATGGTTGAAATTCCTGAAATTCGTCTGACAAATTCAAGAAAATCACGCTTGGGATGGGCCAGGCGACTGACAAGCACATCAGAAATCACCAGTGCACCGGCATTGATAAAGGGATTGCGGGGGATACCTTTTTCATATTCCAGCTGAACCAGGGAATTAAACGGTGAGCCGGAGGGTTCAACCCCCACGCGGGTCCACAGGGTGTCCGCTTCCAGTTCAAAGGCCAGGGACAGAGACAGAACCTTTGAAACACTCTGGATGGAGAATTTTTCATGGGCATGGCCCAGGCTGTAATTACGATTATCTATGGTGGTCAGATGGATGCCGAATTTATCTGGATCCACATTGCCCAATTCCGGTATATACGACGCAACGGTTCCCTTGTCATCCATCTGTTGCAATTGAGGGGGGATTTCCGAAAATATTTTTTTATAATCAATGGGCTTATCGGATCTCATGGTTTTTTTCCTACCACATCAAATATGAAACGTTCATAATTCAAGCAAAATCTTTATAACCGCTTTTTCTTAAAGACAAATATTCTTTTTGTCAACCCAATAATCTCTTTGGCTATAGTATAACTATTACGCATTCAATATAACTTTTAATGATTTGACATTATATATTAATTCTCTATTAATCTATGATCAAGTTTTTTTATAACACCCATGCCCTGATGGACACAACGAATATAGGGTCGTAGACGCGGAGCCAAATGGCTGTATGCCGCCCCCGGGGAGGGGTAATGGAAGCGACCCGGAACTGTTAGACAGCCCAATTGGTCTGTTCCATTACCCCTCCCCGGGGGCTCTGCTGAGGTAACCTTGGAGGCTACCTTTTCATATAAAGAAAGAGTAGGTAAGCCTAACACTCTTTCATTATTCGTTGTGGGTGAACCCGGCTCCCAAATCCCGGTCCGCCCGTGGCGGTTATATTGACATGTGTGGGATGTGTCAGTTCCGAAAACTTGACCATTAGGGTGGATCTCTTAAACATCGATTCTTCGAAATGATCAATTCCCGGTAACCCAATAAAGCACATCCAATAAACGATGAGGTGACATGCCACCTCAGTAAAGGTAAAGGAGATTTAAAATGGAAAAATCCAGCAAATTGACGTTATGGACTCTGGTGATGCTTATTTTTGTTCCCACTTTCGGGTTCAGCAACATTACAAACAATGGCGTGGCTCTGGGACCGGCATCAATACCTTCGTGGTTGCTGGTATGCGTTTTATACTTTCTGCCGTTAACGGCGTTCATTGCAGAGCTGGCCTCGGCCAATCAGGATAAAGGGGGGGGAATTTACAGCTGGATTGAATGCAGCCTTGGTGAGAGATGGGCGTTTATCGGCACCTGGTCATACTACATCGCCGGTCTTTTTTATCTACAATTTGTCTTCTCCAGAATTCCCGTCGTTGCATCATGGGCTATATTTGGAGAGAATAAATTCAGCGACGAAAATGTTTCACTACTGCCATACATAGCCATTTTCCTCTGTATCGCACTGACCTGGATTTCCACCAAGGGGGTTCAAAAATTTTCTAAAATCAGCAACCTTGGTGGCAAGTTGACCCTGGGAGCCACCGTCCTGTTCATCGTTTTTGCCATCCTGGGGTATTTCACAGGTACCCCGGCTGCCACAGACTTCAGCGCAGAAACCATCATCCCAAAAATCAATTCAAACTATTTTTCGACCTTTTCCTGGTTATTGTTTGCAGTTGCAGGCGCTGAAGTTGCAGGGACCTATATCAGTAAAATAGATAATCCGAAAAGAAATTTTCCACGGGGTGTGTTTATTGCCACTTTTCTTGTGGGGGCCTCATATGTGGTGGGATCTCTTGCCATGTGTCTCATTGCGTCACCACAGGTATTGACCGATGCGGGTCTCAAAGATGCCAATTATATTGTTTACAAAATTCTGGCAGAAAACTGGGGGCTCAACGGCAGAATCATCGTTCAGATTTATTCAAGCATATTGACCATCACTTCTGTTGCCGCCTATATTCTGTGGATCGAATCTCCCATCCGTGCCATGTTCTGCGATGTTCCTGAAGGAACTTTTCCCAGGTTTTTAACCCAAAAAAACAACTCAGATATGTTGACAAATGCCCTCTGGACCCAATGTGCCATTGTGGTCGTTCTGATTGCTGTGCCATTGTCCGGCCTTAATTCCATTGATGCGTTTTTCAGACTGATTACCGACCTCTCCTCACTCTCCCTGGTTATCCCATATATCATTCTTGCTGTGGCCTATTTTACCTTTCGTGTAAAACGCATGGAAGCCCCCTTTACCATGTTTAAACAAAATTTCCTTGCCTGCGGTGTTGCCATTGTCGTATTGCTAATAAGCGCTGCCGGTTTTATCGGTGCCGGCATGGATTACCTGGTGGATGCTGAAACAACGGGGGCAGCTATGAAAGCCATTCTGACAACCTATGGGGGACCCCTTATCCTCATCGGCGCCGGGTATGGTTTGAGGATGGTGATGCGTGCCAGACTTAATTCAAAAACAGCAAGCACACCTGTAATCGCCGATTAGGATAATAGGGCTTGATCACAACATCGGCCGCCTTAGGATGGGGTCAGATGATTATGTTGGCTGGCCGATGTTGTTACCAAGTCCGGATAATAGAAAAAAATATGGCAGCATTTTGTGAGCTGTGCGGGTAGGTCATCATTGGGCCTATTTGGACCATAATCTCAGTGTTATTTACAAGATATAGATACAGATTGAAGGCTCAAAAAGCCCTAATTTATTACATTTGTATTGTTAATGCGTTGCAAATAACTGGTACCCGCACAGCTCGACATTTTGCGAGCCTGGAGGCTACAATGAATGCAATAACTCAGAAAATTCTGGATACATTTGCCCATGTCGCAGCGATTCCCCGATGTTCCGGGAATGAAAAAGCAATTTCCAAATGGCTCCGACAGTGGGCCTCTGAAAATGGATTCACCCATGAGACAGACCCTGTGGGAAATGTCCTTATTCGCATTCCGGCGACAAAAGGGTATGAAAAGGCGCCGGTGGTGGTGATTCAGGGACACTGTGACATGGTGGGGCAAAAAACGCCGGAATCAAACCATGATTTCAGAACAGACCCCATCCAATTGGTGCATGATGGTCAGTGGTTGCGTGCCCATCAGACCACATTGGGTGCTGATAACGGCGTGGGAATTGCCCTGGCATTGGAGTTTGCCAAAGACGACAAGGTGTTCCACCCGGAACTGGAACTTCTGTTTACCGTTGATGAAGAAGTCGGGATGACCGGTGCCGGTTCATTGAGTCCAGAATATCTCCGGGGCAGAATTCTGCTCAATATAGATTCGGAGCAGGAAGGAATGTTTACCATCGGTTGTGCCGGAGGCAGGAATACAACCATCATGCACCCCCTCACCTTCACCGCCTTACCGGATAACTTCCGATTTTTCACACTGACCGCAGGGGGGATGAGGGGGGGCCATTCCGGAGATGACATCAACAAACAGCGGGCCAACGCCAACAAAATTCTCTTTCGGGCATTGAATCGGATCCGGGCATCCTTTAGTATTCGACTGATTTCAATCAGTGGTGGTTCGGTCCATAATGCCATTCCCCGGGAAGCAGAGGCCATCATTGCCCTTGATTCAAAGCACTTTCCCGCCATGCAACAACTGGTGGAACAGTATCAACAAATAGCCAGGAACGAATATCCCGGTGAAACAACCTTTTCCCTTAATATTGATGCAACGGACAAGGACGCTTCAGATTCTTTTTCAGGCCCCTTTGACTACTTTATCCAGGATCGACTTCGTACAGGCATGGGACAGGATCAGACCGACAGGGTCATCAATCTCATACTGGCACTTCCCAACGGAGTGGCCCGGATGTCGGGTGCCATCCAGGGACTGGTGGAGACCTCAAACAATCTGGCAATTGTCAAAACCAAGGACAATTTGCTCCACATCCTGAGCAGTCAGAGAAGCTCTGTGATGTCCCGCCTTGATGAACTCACTTCCCAAATTGAAGCCACGGCTTTACTTGCACAAGCCTCTGTCAGGAGTGGGAAAGGGTATCCAAACTGGCAGCCCAATATGCGCTCTCCTCTTTTGTCACAATGTAAAAAGGTCTATTTTGAGTGCTTTGGTGAAAAAGCCGGTGTGGAAAGTGCCCACGCCGGACTTGAATGCGGCGTGATCGGATCAAAATTCAAACATATGGATATGATCTCCTTTGGTCCGACGATCCTTGATCCTCATTCACCCGAAGAGCGCTTATATATTCCTTCCGTTTTAAAAGTCTGGACCTTTCTGGAAAACCTTACTAAATCCATAACGGGCCCACTTTCATAGCTGTCTTCGGTTACGAAACATTCTACTCCAACCCACAGAGCACAGCCGATGAGTTCCCGCAAGGCACGGTTGGATCTGGCCCGCATCCATTTTTAGTCAGACCGGTGGCTCAGGGCATCTCCTTGTCTGACTTGTTTCCGTTTTGTTGGCTGTTATTCGGTGAAGTGCCATTGATTGAACACATTTTTCACGATTTTGCAGAAATCCAAAGTCAACTGTGAACGCACCATGGAGGTGGGATATCCCAGCGAATAGGTGAGGGGCAGACGCGGTCGGAAGGGACGCAGGGTAACCTTTTCCCGCCAATGTTCATGGGAAAAGGGTTCCATCAGTCCAATGCCCATTCCATGGGCAATCATGGCATAACCGGTATGGGATGTGTGATAGGCGATGGTATGCTTTAGCTTGATGCCGGCATCTTCAAATATCTTTTTGTCATCCCATTTAATAGGCCCTACAGACAGGGTATTGATAACCCGTTCATCTATGAAATCCAAGGGCGTAATCACCGATTGATCTGATAACCGATGCCCCCTTGGCATGGCACAATATATTTCGGTTTCAATGAGCGGTTCACATTCAATGCCGGCAATGGGTGGAAAGCACAGTGTTATTGCCATGTCAATGCGAAGATATTGCAGACGATCAAGGATTTGGGAAACGGTGGCGGTATCGATGGATATCAATACATCAGGATTTTTTTCATGGAAGGCTTTGATGGCAACGGGCAGCAGGGTTGTTGACAGTGCCGGGGTACAGGCAATGTTCAGTTCTTTGGGTTCACTGGAATTGAGTTCACCTGCCAATCGTTCCAGGCGTTCCAGGCCAAGAAAATTCTGCTCAACACCTTTGTAAAAACGAACAGCGGTCATTGTCGGCTGTAGACGACCCTTGTGTCGGTTAAAAAGGCTGAAGCCCAGATCCGCTTCCAGGGCAGAGATCATCCGACTGATGGCCGGTTGCGTCACAAAGAGACGACTGGCGGCACCCTTGGTGGTGCCGGTGATCATGACATAGCGGAACGCTTCAATTTGTCTGAAATTCATGGACCCATATCCTCTGAAAGAAATTTAAGGTTACCTGTCTAAAGCGGGACAATTTGCAGTCTTGAGGTATCTGAAATCATACTCTTTGTAAGTTCCTGAATTTAAAAAGTGTGCTGGCTTATGTGGGTAGCCAAAAAAAACACCGCCAGCCCTGATGTTCAGGGGTGACGGTGATATAAAAACAGGGTTAGTTGACCATGCGTGAGCGCCCCTTCCACTCTTTTTCCCGGAGTTTAAATTTCTGGATTTTGCCGGTGGCAGTCTTGGGCAGTTCTCCAAACTCTATGGACTTGGGCGCCTTAAAACGAGCGATGTTCTCTTTGCAAAAGGCGATGATATCTTCGGCCGTGGGATTGGATCCTGGCATGGGAACCACAAAGGCCTTGGGAACTTCTCCCCATTTTTCATCCGGAATGGGAACCACTGCCACCTCCATGATATCAGGATGCTGGTACAGGACATTTTCTACTTCCACGGTGGAGATATTCTCCCCTCCACTGATGATGATATCTTTTTTACGATCCATGATCTGTGCGTAGTTGTTGGGGTGCATGACGGCCAGATCCCCACTGTGAAACCATCCCCCCTTGAACGCTTCTTCTGTGGCCTCGGGATCTTTGTAATACCCCAGCATGACATTATTTCCCCGCATAACGATTTCACCGATGGTCTTGCCATCCTTGGGCACCGGTTCCATGGTTTCGGGATTTACAACATCCATGTACATGGCCACAATGTAAGCAACGCCTTGGCGGGCCTTGATTTTAGCTCTTTCTTCCAAGGGTAAATTATCCCATTTTGTCTGCCACTGGCAGACGCTGTGGGGGCCGAACACCTCCGTTAATCCATAAGTCTGGGTAATATTGGCACCGATGTTTTCCATGTTCTGGATCACCGTGGGGGCCGGTGGGGCACCGGCGGTCATGATTTCCAGACGGTGGCCCAGGGTGATGTTCTGCTGGGTGGCATAGGTAGACATGCCAATGAGAATGGTGGGAGCCGCACAAAGGTGGGTGACGTTTTTTTCTTCAACCAGGCGATATATTTCTTCAGGAACCACCTTTCTAAGACACAGATTGGTGCCGCCCATGGCGGTGATGCCCCAGGTGAAACACCAGCCATTGCAATGGAACATGGGAAGGGTCCACAAATAGGTGGAACTGCTGTTGGTGCCAAATTCCAGTTGCTCTCCTATGGCGTTCATGTATGCGCCACGGTGATGATACATGACACCTTTGGGACGTCCGGTGGTACCGGAGGTATAGTTCATGCTGATGACCTGGTATTCGTCGTCGATGTCGGGAACCATGGCTTCGGGAGATCCTGTGGCCAGGAATTCCTCGTACTCCACACCCTCCAGGGGGCGTTCATCGCTGATATCGCAGATGTTTACGCAGGTTTTGATCTTTGGAATTTCTTCCATCAGGGGGGCTATGGCTTTTGAAAACTCGTTGTCTGCAAAAAGAGCTTTGGCATCGGAGTGATCAATAATGTAGGTCAGTTCTCCGGGGGCAAGACGTATATTGATACTCACCAAAACAGCGCCGATCATGGGAACTGCAAAATGAGCTTCCAGCATGGGCGGGGTATTGGGGCAGATAAACGCCACCTTGTCGCCTTTTTTAATCCCTATATTTTTAAGGGCACTTGCCAGACGATTCACCCGTTGGTAAAATTGTGTATATGAATATTGTTTGTCTTCATAGATCACCGCAATTTTATCATCGTACACGGCTGCGGCTCGGCTGATGAAGTGTACCGGTGTCAGAACATCAAAATAGGCACTATTCTCGGACATATGGATTTTCCTTATTCGTGGGGTAAAAAAATGAGAGGTGAATTAAAAATTTACCTGGATGGCTCCTCTTTATGATAAAATTCAGGATTTTAATGTGTTATGCGAAATTGTGGTAAATTCGGCTACCCACTTAAGGCGGGATATTTTCAAGACTTTTTATGTGGGTAATTAGCTTTTAACCCCTATAATCAAGGATGTTAAGACGCTTGATTTTAAAGGCTGTCCCGCCTTAAGTGGGTAGCCAACCCGGGTTATCGAGATCTTACAAGTTGTAACTTGTGAGGTAAGGGATTTTTGGCATCCTTCAAATCTGCTTTACACTTTTTTAGTGCATTCCCCATTTGCAGGGTTTTTTCCCAAAAGACTGTAAAGTATTTCTATGGTCAGATGAAGGATGCCAGATTTTTTTGTGTATTTTTCAGGGGGGGAACCGCTGGCCGGGAAAATTCCAGCCAACGGTGTTAATCATTTTTTAATCAATGTTCATGTACATAAAAGGGCCATTTGTGAAAGAACCATTCGTTCCACAGCAGGGGGATAATCCACCAGAAGTTCCACACCAGAGATTCACCATGGGTGAATTTATGTGCCCAATGAGGATTGCCAAGGCCCCAATCGCCCCAGCCAACATAGTAGAAAATCACGTAATTAATGGCACAAAGAACCAGAACACCAAAGGTTCTGAACCAGAATGCACCCCAGGAGTCCTTGTCTTCCATGGGAGACATATCGTCAAAATAATGGTGCCAGATGAGGAAAGGAATAAGTGTAAAGCCTGCGATTTCTGCCGCGTGGTACCAGAGGAATCGAAGGTATTCTGCATTTTCAGGTTTTGCTTCCTGTAGGTGATGAATTACATCCTGGGGCAGCCACAGGGGTGCGATGGCAACGCAGATCATAGCGATGATATAGGCCAAAACTACATTAATAATAAAGGAGACAAGACCTTTCCAGGGTTGGGGCAGAGGAATCAGACTCCAGGGTTTCATACGCCATACATTGGCTGTCATGAAAAGGATGATGATCATCCATTCCCACCAGCCAAACACCCAATGAAGATGGGTAAAATTGGCAATGCCGCCCCACCAGGGGGTGTTCAGGCCAAAGGAAGCACCAAGAGCCTTGCCATATACCAGTCCCCAAAAGGGAACAATGAGAACGGTGTAGAAAATCAGGGTCCAGAAAGAACACCAGGTAATTTCCAGCAGACCTGCCTGGGGTTGGGAAAGATTACTGGGCTGGACGGGCCATTTGCCAAATAATATGGTGACAAACGGATAGCTGTAAAAGCCGATCAATACGAAAGCAACCACGGCACTTTCGGCAAAATGTTTCGCCTGCATGGTGGCCAGATCTAATTTTCCGGCCTGACCGGCGGCGGCCATGGCTTCCAGATTGTCCTGGCTTAAAAAGTTGAAGCCCAGTCCAAAAATTTTATAAAAGACGATGTGAATCATGAACCACACCAAGGCCAGGTTGACGATGGTCTCAACAATTCCCCGGGCGGGCTGGGGTAGCTTTGCAAAGGGCCAGTCGCCCAGAAACATGTGTTGATAAAGTCCCACCAGGATCATCATGGCAAGGTACATGACAAAGGGATAGGGAAACGCCTTAACCAGTCCCCTGGGGTCACTGAATAGGTACCATAAACCCCAGGCAATTAAGGTAAAACAGATCAACGAAATAATTCCAGTCAACGGTTGTCCCCACCGGGCCGTCAATTCCCCCGGGGCTGCCGCTTTTTTTGCTTCTGTTTTTATTGAACTTCCAGATTGAGCAACACCTGCTTCTGCCATACTTTTTCTCCTCCGTTGAATGTTAATTGGGGCCTCCACTCTTACGAACCAGTGAAGCACTCCCTTTCATCGACGAAAACCACAAACTAAAATCACCTTATGTAATGCGTACTAAATAAAATTTTATGTAAAAAATTTGGTATCCTTATAAAAGTAATTTACAGTTTTTTTGATCATTACCCAATTTGCAGGGGCTTTTCCCAAAAGACTGTAAATTACTGTTGAGGTCATAATAAGGGATGCCTCATATTTGGTAGAATTCTTTGATCATAATGGCGATGCTAATAACGGAAATAAATATAGCATATTAAATTTGTTACTTGATTGTGCTGGTTAGGGTCTAAAAATGAATTTATCCATTTTGGGGAAACTTAACAAATGCAGATGGATAAATTCCAATCAAACGCTGAACGAGCGCTCAATCTTATTGTGGATTTTACTTTATCCGCTTGAAACGGCCTTGTCAATAAAATTTTAATGATTTTGAAAAATTGTGTAAAATATTATTTAAGATGTTGTAATTTATATTAATTTTGTCATGCTTCATTTGTTGAATCAGTGCTCTCAACGTCCGGTGGCCGGTCAAAAAACTGCCATAAGCAACTCCAAAGTGGTAATGTTGCAGTTAATTCCTAAAAATGAGAATGGCACAATGGGGTATTATTTGGGGCTTTCCCACAAAGACTGTAAAGTATTTTTTTTTATATGAAAGAGTAGACGCGTCTAACATTATTTTACATTTCGTTGTGGGTAGGCAGAGGCCAGAATACGGCCTGCTCGTGGCAGTTTATATGAAACTGAAGTGTCCAAGTAGCCTCAGCAGAGCCCCCCCCCCGATGGGTAATAGGAACCGGCCAATTGTGCCGTCTACGGTTCCGGCCGGGCCCATTGCCCGTCGGGGGGGGGGCGGCATAATG
>Ga0208900_1001286_pt1 | contig 13531 bp, 12 predicted proteins | sample AntAceMetag02UKK_FD_184763 | JGI IMG/M metagenome (GOLD analysis project Ga0208900, IMG submission 184763) | Saline lake microbial communities from Ace Lake, Antarctica - Antarctic Ace Lake Metagenome 02UKK (SPAdes) (version 2) | ecosystem: Environmental > Aquatic > Non-marine Saline and... | reverse complement strand
CGGTTCTGGCCCGGAGGGGCATGATCAAACCCGGCGACGCTTATATCGGAGAATCCATCATCGGCTCCCGGTTTCATTGCCGGCTGGAATCGTCGGTCCAAGTGGGAGATTTTGATGGCATTGTGCCATCCATCAGCGGCCGGGCCTGGGTGACCGGTACCCACCAGCATATGCTTGATCCCCAGGATCCCTGGCCCCAGGGATATCAGGTGGCTGATACCTGGCCGAAACTTTAATGATGAGCCAAAAATGATTGATTCCGATACATGCGAACTTGTAAACTCACAGAAAAATATTCCTTACTTTGGAGATGATAATGGACAAAAAAATTGATATTTCAGAAGACTGGGTAAAAAGCACCATTCATGAGTTCATCACCACATCCCCATTAAATACCATGGAAGATGGTACGGATGAGCCTGCCTGGGACCAGGCGTTAGTGGGCTTTGCTTCGGGAACGGATCAAATATGGCAGCAGTACAAAGAATATGTGGGGGCCTTTCATTGGACCCCTTGGGAAGTATTTAATCAGCATCGCCCGGAAAAGAACATAAGCGCCGACCAGCTCACTGTTATTTCCTGGGTGCTGCCCCAACGGAAATTGGTTCGTAACGCAAACAAACAAGAAAAGAAATATCCAGCCGAGGAGTGGGCCAGAATCAGGGTATATGGTGAGAATTTTAACATTGCATTGAGACATCATGTGGTCCAGACTTTTGAAAAGCAGGGCATCCCGGGGGTTGCCCCCATGCTGGTTTCCAATTGGACAATTGTAAAATCTGAACGCTTCTCCTATGCCTCTTCCTGGTCCGAACGTCATGCTGCCCATGCGGCAGGATTAGGCACTTTTGGCTTGTGTGATGGCCTTATTACAGCCAGGGGTAAGGCCATGCGGGTGGGATCTGTTGTTGTAAATGCCGTGATAAAGCCAACCCCACGTCCCTATGATGATCATCATGCCTATTGTCTCCATTATGCAGAGGGGACCTGTGGAAAATGCATTGATCGATGCCCTGCCCGGGCCATCACGGAAGCTGGACATGACAAAGAAAAATGCAGAGAACATCTGGTTCGATCCAGAGAATATGTAAAAGAAACCTATAATTTTGAAGGATATGGATGCGGCTTGTGCCAGGTGGGTGTGCCCTGTGAATCGATCATCCCTGTAAAGGCAGCCCGGGAAGCCTTAGAAAAGGGAATATTGCCTCCACCGCCGCCACCATTGGCCTGATGACGAAATTTGCTTTACGCGATGATCTATTTTTTACCCTCCTGTACGGACAAACGGGGGAATTTTTTCTTCTGGTGCACATGTAAAATACAGTATGGTGTACCGGAATTAACCCATGGAAAAGAATGCAATGAACATATTATTTGATCTGGATGGCACCTTAACCGATTCCTTTGAAGGCATCACAAAATGCATTGCCCATGCCATGACAAAACTTGGCCGACTCGCCCCCCCGACGGAATCCCTTGGCTGGTGCATCGGCCCTCCCCTGAAAAAAAGCTTTGCCCAACTCTTAGACTCCCGGGATGATGCACTGGCGGAACAGGCCCTGGCCTTTTTCCGGGAACGCTTTTCCTCTGTGGGACTTTTTGAGAACAGGCTTTATGAAAATATTCCCCAGGTGCTGGACACCCTTAAAAGCAAAGGTCATAACCTGTATGTTGCCACCTCCAAACCCGAGGTGTACGCAAAACGCATTATCCATCATTTTGGCCTGGACATATTTTTCAACGGCATTCATGGCAGCGAGCTGGATGGCACCCACACCGACAAAACAAGCCTCATCGCCCATGTCCTGGAAATGGAATCGCTTTCAGCCAATACAACAGTCATGGTGGGGGATCGGGAGCATGACATGATCGGTGCCAAAGGCAACGGTGTGCCCGGCCTTGGGGTGCTCTGGGGATATGGTACCCGGGAAGCCCTTGAGACTTCCGGGGCCTATGCATGCATTGACCGTCCCGGGGAATTGATTGACATGGTCAACAATTTGTAAAACTGGGCAAGTTATCAAACTTTCCCTGACACTACCGAAACTCCCAACATTAAAGAAAGGTACCCATGGCAAAAATAGAAGGGCTAAAGATAAAAAATTTCAAGGTGCTCAAAGAGATCACCCTGGGGCGATTATGGAATGAACAGACATCAAAACCGCTGTCCCCCATGACCGCTGTCATTGGAAAAAACGGTGTGGGGAAAAGCACATTATTTGATGCATTTGGGTTCCTTGCAGACTGCCTCAAGGTAGGTGTTGAAGAGGCCTGTGATTTGCGTGAAAGAGGTGGGTTTGATAAAATCCATTCCCAGGGACAAAAAGGATCCATTGAATTTGAGATATATTACAAAGAGGATGGAATTTCCAGGCCTATAACTTATGAGCTGTCCATCGACAAAGACAAATTCGGTCGTCCATTTGTTCAAAAGGAACGCTTGCGGCAGAGGCGCAAAGGACAGAAACATGGCTGGCCTTTTTCATTTTTCATTCTTGACAACGGCAGCGGCGTTGTCTGGAAAGAAGAAAAGGAAGGTCGCCAGATTGATGAAGAAAAGAGCAAGCTTGATCTTTTGCGTCTTATGCAGTCCATTGAAGAAGAGCAGGAAGAAAGCCGGGAGACGGAAGTGGTGGATCTTGAGGATACTCGAAAACTTGGCATCGCAACCTTGGGTTCCCTGAAACAGCATCCCAGAATTTCAAAATTCAGAAAATTTATTGAAGGATGGTATCTGAGTTATTTCACGCCGGACGCCGCACGCAGTCTGCCATTGGCAGGACCACAGAAACACCTAAATATCCATGGTGATAATTTAAGCAATGTGGTTCAATTTATGGAACGTGACCACCCCATGAAATTTAAAAAGATCCTTACACGCATTGCAGATAAAATTCCTGGTATTGACAAAATAGATTGCCATAAAACCCCGGATGGCAGGCTCCTGGTCCGCTTCAATAACAAAGGATTTGAAGACCCTTTTTATGCCCAGCAGATGTCCGACGGCACATTAAAAGTCTTTGCATACCTGCTTTTACTGGAGGACCCGGCACCGCGACCGTTCTTATGCATTGAAGAGCCGGAAAATGGTCTATACCACAAATTACTGGAATCCCTTGCCAGGGAATTCAGAGAACATGCCACGGGACGGAAGGGAAGCTCTCAGGTATTTATTACCACCCATCAACCCTATTTTGTGGATGCACTCTCCCCGGAGGAAGTGTGGGTGTTGGAAAAAGGAGACGATGGTTTTTCCAATATCCGGCGTGCCAGTGACGATGCAATGGTGGAGAACATGGTAAATCAAGGCTTGCCCCTGGGCGGACTCTGGTACAGCGATTATCTGGACGCGAGGTAGACGAATGCATTTAGAAATACTTGTTGAAGATCTTTCCGGTAAAAAAACCCTGGATATAATTATTCCTGAAATTTTAGGCTTGGCCCATACATTTAAAATACATCCATACAAGGGTGTTGGGCGCATCCCCAAAGGATTAAGAGGCACATCAGATCCCGATAAAAGAATTCTACTTGACCAGCTCCCCAAATTGCTAAGAGGCTATGGAGAAACCTTTGCCCATTATCCACCAGATTACCCAGCGGCTGTAATTCTGGTGTGTGATCTTGATGATAAATGTCTCAAAGGATTTAAGGAAGAGTTGCTGGGAATTTTACAGACCTGTAACCCGCAGCCGGAAACAAGATTTTGTTTTGCCATTGAGGAGGGGGAAGCCTGGTTTCTGGGAGATATCCCAGCCATAAAAGCAGCGTATCCAAAAGCAAAAAATGCTGTGCTTTCTGCCTATGTTAATGATTCGATCTGTGGTACCTGGGAGCGTATGGCAGATGCCATTTACCCCGGTGGGGCCAAAGCGTTGTCTGCCCAGGGATGGCAGAGAGTGGGGGCAGAAAAATCCAATTGGGCAAAAAATATATCTCCCCACATGAATATTGGGGAAAACAAGTCTCCCAGTTTTCAATATTTTTGTACAAAGATTATTGGTCTGATCAGAATATCTGCTGAATAATCCTGTAAATTTTTGCAGATTCCGATCATAACCAACATGTCCTAACGGACACAACGAATATTGGGTCGTAGACGCGGAGCCAAATGCTATCATGCCGCCCCCCCCCGACGGGCAATGGGCCCCCGGAACCGTAGACGGCCCAATTGGACTGTTCCTATTGCCCCTCGGGGGCTCTGCTGAGGTTGCCCGGAAGTTTTATTTTCTAATAACTGCCACGGTCAGACCGTATTCTGGCCTCGGCCTGCCCACAACGAAGCATGAAAAAATGTTAGACTTATCTACTCTTTCATATAAAAAAAGAACTTGAATTTTTAATATACTTAATGTTATTCTATACTTTATATTTAAAGGGGCAAACCTAATCGAAAGGTAGGGACGCAATGCTTCCGATCTAAGTTTCGTTTTGTTGGACGAAATAAGATAGCGGTGCTGCAAAAGGATATAAAAGCATACAAACCCGTCTCCTTTTGGAAACGGGTTTTTTTATGCCAAAGACGAGGGAGTTTAAGAGAATTATGATGCCAAAAAAAGCTGTAATTATTCTATCGATCAGTTTTGTTATTTTGGGGATTTTTATTACCGCTGCCAGCTTTCACCGACAATTCTATGACAAGATGTATTTTAAAAAAGCTATCTTGAAAACAAATGAAATCAATAGAAATGTTATGGGACAATACCTTTCTTGTGAACTGAGTTCCTCCATGGGTAAATATACGATCAATATGAGTTTAAATATTCCCTGCAAAAATGAGAAACAATTTCAGCAGCTTCAACGAGCGCTTCCAGGTATAAAAAGCGATATGATCATTCAATTAAGTTCAATTGACATGGAAAACAATGTGGATCAAGGCAATCTTGATAAAATTAAATACACTCTGCTACAAATCATCAATAATTATAGCTCCAAACCGGTTGAAGATATTTATTTAAATAAATTTTGGGCATCCCTCGAATCCTCGTGAATTTTTCATCAGACAAGGTCAAAGGGATCAAGGTTCATTACCTTGTTCCACACCGCTACAAAGTCGTCCAGGAACTTATCCTGGGAGTCCCCACATCCGTACACCTCCGCCAGGGCCCGTAATTGGGAATTGGAACCAAAGATCAGATCAACACGGGTGCCAGTCCACTTGAGTTCTCCCGTTGCGCGATCACGACCTTCAAACAGGTCTTCGTCTTCTGAGGTTGCCTTCCACGTGGTGCCCATATCAAGCAAATTTACAAAAAAATCATTGGTAAGCATCTCTGGCCGTTTGGTGAAAACGCCGTGTTGGGACTGGCCAAAATTGGTATCCAAGACCCGCATCCCCCCAAGAAGAACCGTCATCTCAGGAGCCGTTAACGTCAGCAACTGAGCGCGATCAACCAGCATCGTCTCTGCCGACAGGGTGTATTTGCTTTTGAGATAATTACGAAATCCATCTGCACCCGGTTCAAGCACATGAAACGAGGTCACATCGGTTTGTTCCTGGTGAGAGTTTTGATGAAGACCTTGAGATTAATTTGGTTCGGCCACCAATCGCGGTTTGACGTGCCATTGCCGGCAGTGGGGTTGGCAGTTCGTCCTGTTACTGGGCACTTGCCATTTTCATTAGCCATGTTAGCCTCCTCATTTTTTTGATAAAAGGGATAGAATACTATGTGATAAGGATTATCATTTGATGATAAAAAATATTAAGGAACCGATCTTAATGATCAAGCCCCCCATTTTAGAACAAGCTATCGTTAATAGAATAAAAGTTCCCTAATGTTTTAATGGGTAAATTATTTGGGACTCACTCTGAAACTTTCTCTGCCATGCAATTGCTGCAAATACCGAAGAAGTCCAATCGGTGATTCAAAATTTTAAAGTTAGTCTCCACAGCGACCTCATCTTTATGTTCGTCAATTTGTACTAAATCAACAGGCTCATATATGGTGTCAAAATTGTAAAAACTCAAACCGATTTTAAATTTGGCGAAGGTATTTATTTTTAGGAATGAGTCCGCAATAACATCCCCATTTAAAAATTGGGAAGCACTATCCTTCACCGATAGTACTTCCTGAAAAGGGCAAGTTATTTAAGACTGATTCCTTAGCAATACTTCCTTGGTTAAAAAGTAGATTAACAACTTTTGAGTCCCTGACCATCTCTGAATTAGATTTGGCTGGCAGTCCTCACGCAGTTACGTCCAGAAGCTTTGGATTCATAAAGCGCTACGTCGGCAGCACGCACCAAGTCATCTGAGGATTTTATATGGTCAGGGGTGACAACAGCTACTCCGAGGCTTATGGTGACAACCCCGAATTCAGAATCTTCATGAATCAAGCCAAGTGCTTGAACCTCCCGTCTAATTTTTTCAGCCAAATCCTGGGCCGCCGTTAAATCGGTGTAAGCAGAAATAACACAAAATTCCTCACCGCCATAACGTGCCATTAGATCACTTGCCCTGTATAAATTTCCCTTCAGAACCGAGGCAACTTTCTTCAGACAAACGTCTCCTTCCTGGTGTCCGTACCTGTCATTATATTTTTTAAAGTTATCCACATCCATCATGATCACAGACAGTGGCTGCTTGGCCCGCCTGGCCCTGAACCATTCTGTGTGTAGTACCTCATCAAAACGACGACGAGTTGCAAGGCCAGTCAAAAAATCAGTGACGGCGAGTTCCTCTAATTTCTTATTAAGAGTTTCCAATTCATGCGCTTTTTTTTCAACTTCGACTCGGGCCTTCTCAACCATATCCTTGCTGATCAATAAATCAGTTTCCCGCCGATCGGCTTCAGCAGCCGTTTTTTGAAATTGACGTACAGCAAATCCCAAGCGCCCCAACTCATCATTGCCCACCGGAGGCAAAGAGGTGTCAAGTTTTCCTGCTGCAACCTGCTGCATTGCCTCGCTGAGCCAGGATAATCGTGATATCACATGTCGTATGACATGAAAATGCATCAATGCAGCAATCACAAGTAATCCCAATACTGTCAAAACTATCAAAATGAGCATGTATTTGTGCCGCATTTCTTCGGTTGATCGACCTGCCTTGGTCATCTTATCAAAGCCAAGGCTTACCAAATCAGAAATCGCTACATTGACAAGCGCTGTTATTCGTTGGTTTTCATCAATCACATGTTGGCTTTCGTGCTGGAGTTTTAGTGCCTGTTCCCGCAAGATCAACAGCCCCTCTTCACCTGTAACAATCTCCTGAAGTTCTGTAAACAGGTAGCTAAGCTCAATAGCAATATCCGGCAAAAGTTTGTTAAAGCTGATCGTGGCATCTCTGAAAGCAATTTTCAAAATTTCCCGGGAAACCGCCAAGGTGGTGAGCTCAGAGTCCTGCATTGCAGCCATGGCACGCCCGGCAATTATCTCCACATCCGTATAAAATCGTGCAACCGGCATCTGATGAGAAAAATCCTTCATCATTCCCACCACACGTTTCATTGGCGGGGATGGCCGGGATAATAATCGTCCAATGACATCACTATCCCCCTCGATGATTCGAACACGATAGGTCAAATGCTGCTTCAATCCTTGCAGGTTTGAAAGTAACAGCTCACGATTTTTATGATATTTTTGTTCCAGCGCAATTCGTTGGTCTGCCTTGTTAGTCAAAATCTGAAGATTTTCAATCAATTGGTTGCCAAGAACCCGAACCACATCGGCTTCTGTCGTGATATCAGAAAGGCAGTCCAAGGACTGCTGAAGGGAATCAACTGCCCGATCAAAACGCTGGAACGCAGTACGGCGATCGGTATCTGTATTGACGGATGCCAGTGAGATGCCGGTTGCAGCAAGGGCATCCGTGGCTCGGGCCACCCGTAATGTTTGAGACATTACCGGAAGCCGTTCATCAAGGATGACGCGTATGGACTGGCTAACCCTGGCTGTACTGAAAAAGGCAATAAAGGTTGCCAGGAGCATAACACCGGACATAGCACCAAACCCCAGCAGCAAACTGTTCCGAATACTTATTTCTGGCAAATAGGAACCCCCGCTCTTTTTTAACGTTTATGACCGCCTTTGAGGTGGAGTCATTAATCCAGCCGAACACGTTTATCCTTTTTCCACATATACCAGACAAATGCAGGATAAGGTGTCTGAATATCACCCTTTTCATCAAAAGAAATGCCACCAAGAACCGTTTCAACTGGCCCACGACGAATAGCCGTTGCCACCAAATCCGCGTCAAAGGAATGGGCCCTGCGAACCCCCTCAATCCAGGTCTGGGTAGCGGCATAAGCAAGTAAGGTGTAACCCACCGGCTCCAACCCCATTTCTTTAATTGCAGCCACCGCTTTTTTTGAAGTGGACAACTTTACAGGCTCCGGCGGAAATGTAAATGGAATCCCTTCACCTGCATCCCCAGCAGCCTCTACGAAAACCTTTGAAACCAGAGTGTCACCGCTGATGACCTGGCATTGTGCACCCATCTGGCGCAACTGACGCATAAACACACCGCTATCCAAGCCCCCCCCCACAAGATAGAGGATTTCTATTTTCGCATCAATAAAATCCTGGATACTACCGGCATAGGATGCGGCTGAAGCAATTTCCTTGATTATTTTGGTTGGTTTGATGCCACGCACTTCCAATGCCGATATAGCAGTTAACGCAAGACCTTCTGAATAACTTCCTGGGAAATAAAAAAAACCGATTTTTTTATCGGCATGCTGCCTGGCAATACGCTCAGCTCCAATTTTACCTTGAACATCGTCTCTACCGATCATTCTAAAAATTGTTTTTATCCCCAATTCAGTAATTTGGGGATTGGTTGATGCTGGCGTGATTTGCAGCACCTTATGTTCTGCATAAACAGGAGCAGCCACAAGGGTAGCCATGGAACATGAGTGCCCGATGACCACTGCCGGAGGGTCTTGAACCAAATCCAAGGCCACCTTCTCTGCAATGGGAATACTACAACTATCATCGTAGGTCTTAATATCCACCTTGTGGCCCAATAATTGCCCGTCAGGTAAGGCCTGGATGGCCGCTGAAACACCTACCTTATATTGAATTCCCACAGAGAAACTGGTTCCGATCATGGGCCCGACAATCGCTATTTTTACCGGCTGTTCTGCGTATGCTACTGCTTGAGATAAAAGGGCAATTTCCCCTAAAATAAGGGTACATATGCAAAATACCCGCCAATATTTCCAGAAACAATTCTTTTGAGCTGGTTTGAATTCATCTGTTTTTTTAAAAAATATCACTAAGGTCACCTCCTAACTATAGAATAGGGCGCATTCCCTTTTTCCCGGCCCACCATATAACCCATTGATTTTATTAAGCCAACATCCATTGATACAAAATAAAATATTTTGATAAATCAGAGAGTTGAATCTCCAACCGGGAAAATGGGAATGCGCCCTAAGTAAGGTGTCCCCCAATTTCCCGATTTTAAGATGAGTGCATAATTATTTTATTATAATATTTAAAATCATGTAATACTTTTTTCATGCCATCCGCAACTGAAAATAATGGGTTCTCAGCGACATGTACAATAACCCCTGTTTCTTTTTTTATCATGCTATCAAGACCAGGAAGTTGAGACCCACCTCCGGTCAGAGTAATGCCGCAATTAATTATATCAGAGCAAAGCTCAGCCGGTAATATTTCTAAAACATGCAAGATAGCATTAATAATTTCATCAATAACTTCTTTAATCGCCTCTTTAAATATCTCAACAGGGAATTCAAATTTCTTCACCATCCCTTTTACTGCATCTATACTCTTAAATGTAAAAACATCACTATCATTTGTTTCAAAAAGAGTAATAAATTGAGTCTTTAATTTTTCTGCGGTAACAAGCCCTATTTTAATATTATATTTGTGCTTAAGATAACTGGCAATGGCTTTGTCAAGGTCATCTCCTGCAATCCGGATTGTATTATCAACAACAATGCCTCCATAATTTATGACAGCAATATCAGTGGTGCCACCACCAATATCAACCAGCATATGTGCAGATCCACCCATAACATTTTGGTTTAATCCGATTGCAGCAGCCATGGGCTCTGCTATCAAATGAACCTTTTTAGCGCCTGCCAGTACTGCAGATTTGATCATTGCCATTTTTTCAACTTCAGAAGCCTGTGTAGGAACTCCCATCACAACTCTGCCTATTCGAATCTTTGAAATTTTTGCCTGTTTTATAGACCCTTTAATAAATGCATCACCGGCTTCAAAATCTGAAATAACGCCATCCATTAAGGGTCTAACAACCTTGATTGAAGGCGGCGTTTTTCCCATCATTCTTTTTGCAGCATTTCCTATGGCAACAAGTTTGTTCTCTTGGTCTAATGCGATATATGAAGCCTGGTTACAAACAAAACCTTTTTTTTTAGCATAAATAATTGTGTTAGCCGTGCCAAGATCAATGCCAAGATCAATATGAAAAGGATTGAGGACAAACATCAATAAAGCTCCTGTTAATGGGTCTTATTTGTTTCAATAAAGTTATTAATGTCATTTTGTATAGATGCAAAATGGCGTGGCCAAGGCCCAAAAGTTTTTAATTCATCAGAAAGATTGTCACACGCAATTCTGGCTTTTTCCAGAGTTTCATATCTTCCAGATATAAACTTATACCATATGCTTCCATTAGAATACATCTTATAATAAGCAAATTCATTTTCAGTGTTTATATTTAATTTTAAAAAGCGATCAATGGCATCCTTTGCATTGGCAGCCATAACTTGAATTGTGTATTCTTGTGGTTCTTGTGCCATGATCCATTTATTATTAAAAAGAGAAGGGGAAGAAACCGTTTCTATTTTCTCTTCTTTTTTGATTGTATCGGTACTGACAGATTCCATGATTTGTGATTTTATTACAGGTTCCGGCTTACTGATTTGTTTTTGAGAAGGCACTTCAGTCCTAACTGTAGCCATAAGTATTGGCTCAACAATGTTTGTTTTGACAATATGATCATTTTTTTTGATCGGATCATTATTAAATAAAGGTTGTTTTTTTGTTGCAATGGTCTTTTGGTAGCTTTCTGAAAGTATGACATTGGAATTGTGCTTAGGGATAAAACCGGTTTTTTTAAAAAGATCAAAGCCCCCTATTACAAAAAGCATAATCGTTGTTATTGCAATAATAACAGACAAATTAACTTTAGAGTGTTTTAAATTTAAAACAGATGAATTCTTATCTGAAAAATATTTATATGCTTCCTGATTGATTTTCCCTGGAAATCCTTTTGTTTTCTTATGAATCTTATTAATGACTTTTTGAGAGAATGGAAATTTCCCTGAAAAATTTGATAGCTCAAGATAGTGTTTGAGATATGCTTTGGTTTGTTCTTTGTCAAAAGAAGGCATATAAAATTTATTAACTGATGCTTTTTTAGGCATTTCTTTCAACAAAGAAGAGAGGATTGTATTAATTTGGGGTTCACAAAATAGAATAACCTGTTTGGTTGTCGTATTATTATTCCAGGCATTTTTTAAAATTATAGATAATTCTTGTCTATTTAAATTATGTGCATCGTCTAATAGAATAACCTGACCATGTTCTTTTTTATATAAAAAGCCAGGGTGATAATTATCATTTAATGCAGGATCATCGTTCTCTTTGATTTTAAATCGACAAGGTTTAACATCGAATTCAATTTGGCTGACAAATTTGGAAAGCAATGAGGTTTTCCCACTTTGGTATTCACCTATTACCAATATTAAAAAATCTTTGCCGCCAATAGAATTGAGCAAAATCGAGAAAAATTGAGCAAAATTGAGAAAAATTGATTGATTTGAATACAGCTCTGCTAATCTTATTTTTAATGAAAATGGATTGTCAGAATCAATCTTATTCATATAGACATCACCTGTTTAAAAAACCAAATTGCGCCAGCCGTTTTTTCACGGTGGGATACTGTTTTTTCTCCACGATCAGATGATAGTTTTCCGCTTTGATGACATGTTTTTTTAAAACCGGGTCGGTGGTTAGAAGGGCTATCAGCTCCTTGTCCGGAGTCACCTTGAGAATGTGCATATCTTTCACAATTTTTAAAGGCTCCATGCGTGCCAGAACCGATTGAAAAAACGTTTCCCATATTTTTGGCGGATTTTTTGAAATATGGGTTCTAAAATAGTCGATTTTGTTTTGTACGTCCTGACTGCTGCTGCAATCATTGAGAAAGGAGTGGTAATCCACAAGATAACTGGATGTGGTGGCTCGTTTTCCAACACTTTCCAGAGCCAGACGTTTCACAGGATCTTCACCCAACAAAGAGAGCAGTGTCCTGGTTTCATCAAGAATGATTTCAGCGCTTTGCTTCTCAATACCAGTTGAAAAGGATTTTTCCTTATCCAGAACAAAGGCGCCAAAATCGGTGAGGCGAACATAAGTCAAGCCATCGTAGATGCTCATATAGGGCTTATCTTTCAGCAGATATTGTTCATTCCTGGGTTCAGAATAGGCCAGGGAAACCATATTCAGGCTGCTAAAAAGAAACAGGAGCGCTTTCATCAAAGGCAGGGAAATGGTCTGGTCTGTATTCGTCTTTGATACTTCTACGGCGTAACCGCGCCCATAGAACTCTGTCTGGAGCGAGAAGCGTTTGACGGTTCCGGGGGACAGGTCAATATAAATATAAGTCATTTCCACGGGGGTTGAAAATGGGTTCCTTGGCAGTCCCCGGTAGCAAATGGCTTTAACAACATGCTCCACAGCAACCCACTTTCCTTTGGGAAGCAGAGTCAGCAATGTTTTAAATGACTGTCTGATCTCTTTTTCAATTTTTCCTGAATCATACTCGGGCTTTTGTCGTTTGACATAATTTAACAACTCCCTGCATTGGAAGACTTTATAATCTGTGAACGCCAGATATTGATTGATTCTGTCTTTAAGAAAAATCGCCAAGTCATCAAGCGCTTCATCCTTCCATGGTGCACCGGATATAAAAAAATCCGCAAGGAAGGTGGCTTTTAAATATTTGAGGGCTGTTTCCCCCTCTTGGTAGAATTCATTCATGCCGCACAGGGTGGACATTTTTTTCAAAGAAGCGGCTTTGACCCTATCTCCGTTTTTTGTAAATTCAAGGTTATCCTGGGAGATAAAAGCCAAAATTGCGGGAAGCTGCTCAAAAAAGCGTTTTTCTTCATAAACGGCATAGCACTGGGGGTCAATATAATCATCCGGAACCGGTACGACATCATAGAACGCCGGGCTGGGCAGGAGTTTTTTTAAATGGGGAATAAAATCTTTATGAATATTGATTATATAACCAGCCGTTGAGGAGCTATTATTCCATGTTCTTTCTATTTTAAAAAGAAAAAAAGCGGGATTCTGTATGACTTCCACATCCCACTTGGTTTTGGGTGGAAACGCTTTGCCAAGCAATGGCAGAAAGGATGCAGGCAGTTCAGGAAATTTTTCCTTTTTATCCTTTCCGTCTTTTATTAAAGTGGCGATTCTTGTTAAATCTGCCTTAGTGAAAAAAGAGTAATTTTCCCAGGTACACAGATAGATCAGAATACCCACCTCAGCCGGTAATGTTGGCAGCAGTTTATTAAATATATAC
>Ga0208900_1001284_pt1 | contig 13552 bp, 15 predicted proteins | sample AntAceMetag02UKK_FD_184763 | JGI IMG/M metagenome (GOLD analysis project Ga0208900, IMG submission 184763) | Saline lake microbial communities from Ace Lake, Antarctica - Antarctic Ace Lake Metagenome 02UKK (SPAdes) (version 2) | ecosystem: Environmental > Aquatic > Non-marine Saline and... | reverse complement strand
TGTTATGTCAGGTGGTGGAGTTTCACGAATAGCAAAATCGGATGATGAAAGCGGCTACCGCTTTAAACAAGACTGGTTTAATAGCACACTTGACAATAATGTCAAAGAGCTTTCAAACATAATTACCCATCATGCCGGCGACGCAATAGTCCTAAACACTAAACGAATGTATATACAATGAGTACACGCAGCGAAAATATACGATTTAATGTTTATCTGAACGATAAGCAGGCCGGGTCCACAACCGGCCACATGTACAAACAGGCAAGAGTTTTGCGATCGGAAATCGCAAAACTTGAAATTGGCTCAAAGAAATGGATAGCCAAAATGAATGAATTGAAATATGTTAATACAAACATGCAGCGGTTCCGTTCCGAGTTAAAAGGCTCAACTTCCATGATGTCGAAACTAAAAGCAACCATAAGTAAGTTTGGGCCTGCTTTGGGGCTTGGTGTTGGGCTTGCAGCCGTGTCGCGGCTTTTTAACCGTGCTTTTGGCATGATCTCAAAATTCGATTCCGGATTGAACGAACTCAGTGCAATCACGGGAATGGTTGGTAGTGATCTTGGTTTTCTTAAAAATAAAGCCATTGAAATGAGCACTGCTACCGATAGTGCAGGCAACAAAATAAATATGTCGGCCACTAAAATACTTAATGCTTTTAAATTGGTTGGAAGTGCTAAACCCGAATTATTAAAAAACAAGGAAGGTTTAGCTGAAGTTACTAAGCAGGCTATTATTTTAAGCCAGGCTACGGGCGGAAAAATGGGGCTTGAAGAAAGTGTGAAAAGCCTCACTACAACAATGAACCAGTTTAATGCACCTGCATCAGAAGCCGGTAAATTTATTAACGTACTTGCTGCCGGTTCAAAGTTTGGAGCCGGTGAAATACCATTCCTGGCAAAAGCAATGGAGCAAGCCGGTACGGTTGCCAAATCTGCTGGCATCGACATTGAGCGAACTACAGGTATCCTTGAACTTTTTGCTGAAAAAGGTTTAAAAGCTGAGCGATCAGGAGTTAACTTTAGAAATATAATTATTGAACTTCAAAGAGATACAGCTAATTATACCGATGGTGTTTTTGATATGGATAAGGCTTTACAAGGCCTGGCCGAAATACAAGATGACACCATGAAATTAACTTCATTGTTTGGAAAAGAGAATGTTACAGCCGCACAAATTATGGCTCAGGGCCGCGACAGGATTAATGAGTTGACTGAATCTTTAACAAATACAAGAACTGCTTACGAACAAAGCAAAACAAATAGTAAAGGCTTAAGCTTTGAAATGAGTAGGTTAAATAATAAATACGAAGCTTTCATACTTTCACTCGATAGCGGAAAGGGCATATTAAGCAGTATTGTTAGTGGATTTGTCAGGCTTGGAGGCTCAATATTGGATGCGATAACTCCAACTCAAAAAATGTCGGAAGAGTTGATCAAGCAAAAAGCAAATCTAAATAATTTAGTATTAGCGGCAACCAGTGCTAATAATACTGAAGAAACAAGAAAAAAGTTAATTACCGAAATACAACAAAAATATCCATCATTCTTAAAAAATCTGGATACCGAAAAAGTAACTAATGAAGAGTTAAAATTAAAATTAGCAGATGTTAATGATGAGTATGATAAGAAAATTAACCTGATGCTTAAAGAAGAGCTTTACAGGAAACATTCTGAAAAGCTGATTGAATTAAAAATGTCTGAACTGAATTATATAAAGCTTATTTCTTTTTATGAGGATAAAATCGCAAAAGGAAAATTAGCAAGTGAAGGCGATGTTTATAGTTCGGTTAATTATAATGAGCAGTTAGAACATTTTAAAACTTTACTTGAAGTAAACCGAGGCAAACAGGGTGATCTTAATCAGGCAATTAAAGACACTATTGCATTGCTTAACGAAATGAATGATGAAGGAGATCAGATGGGGCCGCCAACTGCTGAGGATCCTGATCCTGATTCCAAGGAACCCCATAAAAACAAATACGGCCAAACATTTGATGAATGGAAAGCAGCCCAATATGATTTTTGGGAACGACAAAAAGAGGTTTATGCGGAATATAATGAGGCAGATATATTTAAACTTGAAGATGAAGAAAGCGAAAAAGATAGTGCTGAGTATTTAACAGAAATATATAAATCTTCTTTAGATGGCCGTTTAACTTTATTACAAGCTAATCATGCTGTTGGTTTAATATCAGAAGCTGAATATAATGCTAAGCTATTAGCATTAAACAAGGAAAAAAATAAAAATGAAGCCAAGTTTGACAACATGTCAAAAAAGCAAAAGCTTCAGGCTGTTTCAAGCAGCATGGATGCTATTAGTGGATTATTTAAAGAAGGTTCAATTGCTGCAAGGGTTTTAGCATCAGGTTCGGCAATAGTGAATACTTATTCGGCTGCCACGGCTGCCTTAGCTCCACCGCCTTTGGGTTTAGGGCCTATTGCAGGTATTCCGCTTGCAATTAGAACCGTTATTGCCGGCCTTGCAAATGTTGCTAAAATTAATGCCGTTCAATTTGCCAAAGGCGGAATCGCCAAAGGCCCTTCCCACGACCAGGGAGGAATCAACATGATCGACAACCGCACCGGTAAAAAAGTAGGCGAAATGGAAGGCGATGAACCCTACATGATTTTCAGCAAAAAAACCTACAAAAACAACCGCGAGTTAATAAATGCGTTGCTTGACAGTTCGCTAAACCATGATGGAGCTCCTGTAAGTTGGATGCATCCCGATTCATTATCACAGCCAAATCTCAGCGACATAATTAACAATCATCGCTCAATGTTTGGTGCAGGTGGTGTTACCAACGTAACAAACAATTATTCCCAATCCGAAATAATTGAAAAAAACGAAGAAAATACATTAATAATTAGCCGCCTTGATGAAATGCTTGAGGAGTTCAAAAAACTCAAATATCTCAAGACATTAATTGATATTGACGGTGTTATTAAAATAAAAGAATCCCTAAACGAAATTGAAACAATCGAAAATGAATCTCAAATTTAAACTGTCCTTTAAAATTTATCATACGCACTGTATAATTGTACTTTAATATTATTAATTCAAAAAAATAGTAATAATGAATAGCAATGAAGAAATAAGCAAATTCCCCTATCCATTCACAAAAGGTTTTGTTGGTTCAAATGAAAACAGCTTCGGACAGCCACAAAGAGTTGATTTTTTCTCTGAAAATGTTCTTGTATTTCACTGGATTATAGCATATAATTCTTATGGAATTATAAATAGCTTTGAAACTTTTAGAGATAAATAATTATGAAAGATATTCAAGAGCCAAATCATTTACCCTTACAATTTAGGGATTTGAAAGATCACATTACTCCTCCCGCTGCTCCTCCTGTAGGATTTCAACGAATATTTTATCAAGATGGAATTTTCTACAACAGAACTCCTTCCGGTTTAATTACCAGAATCGAAAATACCAACGAACTATATTACGGTGTAAAATGGACAATCGGGCAAAGCAATCCTGTTATTACACAAGTAGGAAAGGTAGAGTTAATTGCAGAAATGCCCCTACATGCACAAATGAAGGCTGCAGTAGTCAAGGATGACCGTTCTATTAATTACTACCTTGACAGGTATCAACTATCAAAAAAAGCTGATGGTACTCCATCAGTTCTTACCGGAGCAGATGGGCAGGCAATGCTTATTATGCCAGAGAACTTTTATTTTCACACATTTGATGATGTTGCTAATAACGAACGGTATTTCCTTATATCACCTTATGCTCTTGCGGGTTTCACAAAGAGAACAAGACGAATGATAGGTATTTATCCAGGCTATTTAGATGCTACAAAACTGGCCTCAATATCTGGAGTAATGCCTACTTCAAATCGCACACCAGTTCAATTTCTCACTGATGCTCGTGCCAGGGGCACGGGATGGTATCCTATTTCTTACGATATTTGGATGGATATAATGATCATGTATCTCATCGAATTTGCCAATTTTAATTTTCAGGCAACTATTTCTGCAGGAGTAACCAACGCAGCAAGTGCTGATTGGTCAGCTTATAATGGCTATAATCCATTTGTCCAGAATGGTGAGGGTGATACTGAAAGTGTTTTGAACGGTGAAATTCGTGTCACCATTCCAAATTTTGTAAATTTAGGGGATGATCCACTTAATACTCAAATTGCAGTATTTAGGCAATTAAGGTTATTGCATGGATGTTATGAGTGGATCGCAGGACTTAATATACATAATAGCATTGCAAATGGATCAAGGGCATTTGTCTGCCATGATCCGACAAAATTTGCTTACGATACAGAAGCTGATCACGAAATGAAAGGTAATCTTATTGAGACGGATGGGGATGTTACCGAATGGTTGCCTGGACAAATACTTCCAAAAGCTGTTGGAGGATCATCTACTACTCATAAGTGTGATTATGGTTATACTTATTATGACAATGATCCTGCTTCCGGTTGGCGTGCCGTCCGCGCTTTTGGCATTGCGTTCTATGGCGGTCTTGCGGGTCTCGGTTGCTCGTATTCGCATTCTTCGTCGGGCAGTGCGATCGCTAATGCGGTTTCTCGGCTTTGCGGTGACGTTATTAGTTAATTCGAAATGAACGCAATTCGCTCGAAAAATAGTACAGGTGTTTATGCCTCATGTGAGCCGGTTGGCGTGCCGTCCACGCTTTTGGCAATTAATTAAAAAAAAAATATTATGAAAGGAACTTCAAAAAATCAACCAAAATCAATAATTGATTTTAAACCCGGTTATCAAATTCGTTGGAATATTCAGCCTTATCAAACTGCTGATAATGAAACTCATTATGAATATGATTGTAATGTTAATTATATTCCACAAAACCTAACAAGGAAAGAAATTATTCTTGCTATAATTAGAGAAAAGTACGATGAAAACGATGAGCTTGCATTATCGTTTAACAGAGCTGAAAATGAAACAGAAATCAAAGAACATGAGGATTATGTCAATATGGCTAAGGAAATTGCTGAATCAATTGTTAATTAGAATTATTTTATAAATGGAACTTATAAGCCGAAAAAAAGCACTTCAGCAAATGCGCCGCCGCGATACAAAAGGGAAATACATCCCTTTTGCCTGCGTAGTATGCAAATTAAATTGGATTACCGGTGAAGGTGGAGACCGTCTTATTGTTAAACAAGCAATTATGTACGACCAGAAACATGTGAAAAAACCTTCTGTTTCCGATAAAACCAAAATACCTAATCATGAGGACAATGGAACCCGAAATATTATGGTACTTCCATCCGGAGAGATCCGGACTATCCATGTCCGCCTGATTGAAAAATTTAACGGCAAAATTGTTTATGACTAATAATATTCAAATATCCGATGATGGCTCAACAGCTTATTTAAGCGGCGTTTCTGCTGTGGTTTCTTTCCCTGAAGTGGGAGCAAAAGAAAGCTTAATGTATTGGAAGCCCGAAAATACAAACAAAGAATGGGCCTACTGGGGAAGCGATGACAAAAGGCCTCAAAATATTCTTGAAGTAGTTGAAAAAAACGTTGTGGCAAGCTCAGGCCTCGAATGGTTGATCAATGCCTTTTACGGTGGTGGTTTAGTTACATATCGTAAATCTGTTGAAAGTGGAAAGGAAACCTATAACCGTGAAGATTTTACGGAATTTGAAGATTTCAAAGAAGATAACTTCTTTGATGAAGTACTTGAGGCCCTGATCACCGACCTCATGTTTTTTAAAATGCCGGTACCGGAATTCTATCTCGGACGTGGTAAGTATGCCAATAAAATCGTTAAATTAAATTCCCTTGACGCTTCTTTCACTCGTTGGGGCAAGATGGAACCAGGCAGGCGAACCATTAACAAACTTTTCTATTCCGCTCAATTTCCTGATGCAAAGTCTCATCAAATTGATCATAGCCCTGTTTTCGATATTCGTAATCCTTACAAAAATAAAAAATTTGTTTATCGTTCAGGCTATGTCGGCCCGGGACGTTTATACTATCCTCGCCGTGCCTGGCATTCTATTATTGATTCGAAATGGATCGACATTTCAAACAATATCCCGGAAGTAAAACAAAGCCTTTTGAAAAATGCTATGAGCATTAAATATCACATCAAAATACCAAAAAGCTACTGGCAGGACAAACACAAAAACTGGGACAAACAAACACCTGAGAAACAAAAAGAAATCAGGCAGGAAGAAATGCAGCAAATGAATGATTTTCTGACCGGTAAGGCAAATGTTATGAAAACATTTTTCTCACATTATGCTGTCGATAAACGTACGGCTAAAGAAGTACCCGGTTGGGAGATCATTAAAATTGATAATACCATCCCGGACGGTACTCTTACAATTGATATGGCAGAAGCAAACGCCATGATTCTTTTTGCACTTAATCTGGATCCAACTTTAAAAGGAGCCGGTTTGCCAAATAACAAACAAAGCGCCGGTAGCGGATCAGACAAACGAGAAGCAAAAGAAATCTTTATTTCTAATTTGGGATTACAACGCCGCCGTTTTTTGGATTGGTTGTATTTTCTACGAAAATTCAATGAGTGGCCTCGTGATATGGAGTTTGGATTTAAAGATACTATCCTCACAACTCTTGACAAAAACCCAACCGGAACCGAAAAAACTTTATCAGAATGACAGACCTCGTAAAAAATATAGCAGACTTAAAAAAGCACATTGCCATTGATTTTATCAGCGGTTTTGAAGTCCTGGAATATGCTGTCGAAGATCGTGAGAATCAATTAAAGAATAAATATATTGGTGCTGAATTGTGGGCAAAGCTTATACAAGCTTACACACCATCAAGCACATCATCATCAAGCTCATCGGGAGCGGTTGATTATAGCCGTGTATTATGGTTTGCTCAAAGAATTATCGCAAACTTTGCATTGCTTGATTACATCCCTGAAGGCCAGCTCGACATTTCAGAAAATGGCATCCGGATCACCACAAGCGATTCTAAAAAACAAGCATTTCCATGGCAAATCGAAAAGCTTGAGAAAAAATACAACGATACTGCTAACAGCAATATCGAAGCCCTATTAAAGTATTTGAACGATAATATTGATCTGTTCACTGAATGGACCAACTCACCTGCTTATGTTTTCAACAAAGGCAACTTTATTAATTCAGCAACCGAATTCACTAAAAAATTATCCATTGACAATTCCCATCGTTTATTTATTGAATTACTTCCGGATATCAACTATGTTGAAGATTTTTATTTAAGGTCTGTTTTAGGTGATGAATTTTATAATGAGTTGAAAGAAAGAATTAAAGACGGCGAAGATGTTGATGGTTCCTCAAGCACGTCTTCAAGTTCATCATCAGGCACTCAAGATGATGAATACGATAAAGTATTTCATCTTATCAAAGGAGCAGTAGCTAATTATACAGGTTTTGAAGCTGCTGAAAAGATTGGCTCTGATCCTGAAAAATGTGAAAAAAAGGCGGAACATTACGTTCAGCGTTTGGTTGAATTTTTGAACAACAATGCAAGTGCCTCTCTATTTAAACATTATTTTGAAAGTAATAAATATACTGCCCCTGAAGAATCAGAATCATATACTTCAGGAGGCGGAATTGATAACTCGGAATTTACAGGTGTTTTTGGTGCATTTTAATATTTTTAATTATGATTACAAAATATATTTTTAACCTATTCGGTTCAGGAAGTACAGCAGCAGCAATTTATATGAATATTCAGGAATGGTTATTTCAGATGAATGTTAATCAGGTGTTAACCTATATTATAAGCCTTTTAGCAATTATATACTGGATAATGAAAATTATTGGCCAGTATAAAAAAAACAAAAAAATTAATATCACAGAAACAAAACTAAAATAATGCACAAATCACGAAAAAGCATAGATCTACAACAAAAAGCATATTGCCAAAATATTAGTGACCATATTAGCTATAAAGAGGCAATTAGAAGCCAAACGGCTATTAAAAAAGCTATTATCAATATTCCTAATGATGATCAGCTTTATAATATGCGATTGCTTGCAAATAATGTTTTTGAACCGCTAAGATTACAGTTTGGCAAACCCATTTTCGTTTCTTCATTTTTCCGCTGCGAACAATTAAATTTCATTATCGGGGGTGCTACATTATCTCAACATTGTGCAAAAAAAGGATCAGCAATTGACATTGATGCTGATGTTTTCGGATATTTCTCAAACAAAGAATACTTTGAATTCATTCGTGATAATTTAATTTTCGACCAATTAATTTGGGAGTTCGGCGATGATAACAACCCCGATTGGATACATGTTTCATTTAATGGAGGCAAAAACCAATTAAATATTCTTAAATCATATATTTACGGAAATAAAATACAATATAAAACATTTTAATTATGGGTGATTTTAAAGAACAAAACGGCAAAACCCGAATAGGCTTATATCTCCAAAAATTTGCACCAAGCCTGCTTAGCGTTGCCGCAGACTTAACCGGAATAAAAGCCCTAAAAAAAATCGGTGAAGCTGTTTCCGGCTCAAACGAATTAAACCCCGAACAAAAGGCTGAAGCACTTGAATTGCTTAAACTCGACCTTGAAAACGAACGTGAGCGAACCAAACGGCATGAAACAGATATGAATTCAGATAGTTGGCTATCAAAAAATATCAGGCCCTTAGTTCTTATTTATATCATTTTTATGTACACTCTATTCTCAATAGTTGATACCGATCAGGTTGGATTGAAAATAAACCCGGTATATATTACTTTACTTGGTCAATGGGGCATGATGGTAATGGGTTTCTATTTTACAAGCCGTGGTATTGAAAAACTATCGGAAATTATTGGTAAATATCAAATTAGCAGAAAAAAGAAAAATGAATAACATCCGCTTCGAAATAGGCAAAAAAACAATCGAAAGAAATGTTGCTTCCAATTGGAACGAACTTTCTTTGAAGCAGCTTCTTTATGTTGCTCCTCGCATTATTTTGCAAAAAGAAAGCGATGATCTTAAAAAAGAGTTAGTCTGGTATTTCATCAACATAAAAGACAAACATCTTATGTTAATGAATCGTTCACAACTTGAAGGTTTGTTCCCTGCTGTTGAATGGCTTTTCAAAGATGTTAATCTCACTATAAACCTTATTCCGGTTTTAAATTTAAAAACCCGAAAATATTTTGGGCCCTCTGATGAATTGAAAAACATCTCAGCTGCTGAATTCGCTTTTTCTGATAAATTCATGAATGAATTTCTGAAAAAACGAGATGAAGCCCAACTTAATTTATTAATCGCTACTCTTTATCGCCCGCAATTTAAAGGTGTCAAGAAAGATAGCCCTTATTATAAAGGTGATATTCGTGAGCCGTTTAATGAAAATACAATCGATCAAAGAGCGGATTTGTTTTCAAATCTTTCGCTTAACTATCGCCTTGCTATTCTTGCATTTTACCTTGGTTGCCGCTCAAATATCTCAAAACAATTTCCTGATATTTTCAATGCTCAGAAAAAATCAAAAAACAAAAAAACCGGCTGGCTTGGTTTCTTTTATGAACTTTCAGGTGATAAGCTTGGAAATTATCATGCAGTTGCAAACATGAACTTATTTGAGTTATTATTTATTTTGCGAAAAATGAATGAAAATGCTGCTGAAGCTGAGCGCAAAACATAAAAAAGGAAAATAATGCACACAAAACTCAACTATACTCAAACCATTAATCTTTTCAGAACAATTTCTGAAAAGCATAAGACTATTAAATCTTTTGTTGAAATTGACCTGGAGGAAATTAAAGATGTAGTTAAATCTGCAGAAGATCTGCCGGCATTAGTTTTTACAAGTTTCAAAGAAGGCATGTTCGGTGCAAAAGCCGACAATAACCAAAGTTCAAAACGCTGTTATTTTGCTGTTATTAAAAGATATTCGAGTAAATCGCATGATTCGAAAACCAAACATCAGCTAATTGATGACAGCCGCCTGCATGCTATTGATATTATTACTTATCTGCGTCGTGAGAAGCTTCAAAACCGCTTACCCGGTTACGATCCGAATTCTGTTAGTGATGGCGGAGCTGTTTTTAACAAAGATGACGGCTTTATTGGTTGGGAATTCTCCCTTAAAATAGATACTCCGATTAACTTAGCTTTTAACCCTGAAAACTGGAATTTATAATGGCTGATCCTTTAGTAGTAATTACTGCACAGAAACAATTTTCTTATTCAAGAAATCCAATTATTATAGAGCTTGAATCTGATAATTCTGATACTTATATTTTGTTTAAAATATATAATTATAATGCAACGGAATTAATTACAACCTTATATGGAAAGCCTGCCTCAGATGGCAAAATTAAATTTGATATTTCTGAAGTTCTTGATACAAAAGTATTTTATCAACTCCCTCTATTATCACAATCAAGCTTGGTATGTACCGAACCTATCTATTTTTATAAAATAGCTGCTGAAGAATGGTTAGGTGATACAAAACTCGAAACTAAGTGGATAAATAATCAAAGTGACACAAGTGATTCCTATGTTTTGAAAGGAGGCCTTTCGCAGGAAAAATTATCAATTGATATTTTTTCTAAAATAAAAACCGATAAATTATTTCTTACGTGGGCCGATCAAGTTTTTGTTAAGCAAAGTCAGCCATATTATATATTTTATTTACACCAATATGCTACCGAAAGTTTATTTTCTTATGTAACTATACATTACACTGATGGTACAAGTTTCAGCGGTCCTCTGAATTCAATTAGCTTGGCATTTGGCGAATTATATTGTTTTGGAGCTGGTTTTGACCAAAGGAATATGGGTTCTGCATCTACAAAAACTCCTTTATATTATGAGATCTATATCAGAAATAGTTCAGAGGTTATTCGTGCCGGTAAGTTAACTTTCAATTTAAGCGATGATTATTCGCTTTATCCGAAACATTTCTTCTATGCTAACAGCCTTGGAGGTTACGAAGGCCTGTTTGCTACCGGTAAAAATCAAATCATTCCAAAAGGTGATAATAGCGAAGTATTGCAGAATAATAGTTCCGGAGGACTTGCTTTGCAATTTGCTCATCAAATTGAAAAACAAGGCAAAATTGCACCGGGTTTTAAATCAAAAGCCGAGATTGAAAGGCTGAATGATATTTTACTCACATCCGAAACCTATGAGATTATTAATGATAGCCTTATAAAAATCGTTATCGATAAGAAAAGTAAGCTTAATTATGTGTTGGATGAAAATTTATCGCCCTTTGTTATAAACTACAAACGTGCTTTTTTGAATAAAAACTTCACTCCCGACAATGTTAGCAGCTAAAATAAATAATGAGTGGGTTGATATGTACCCAAACACCAGGTTGAAGTATGTTTACAATTCACCTGCTTTTTCCGATAGCCCTATTGTTGGTGATTTTTCATATCCACTTTCCTTTCCGCTTACCAATGTAAATAAAAATATATTCGGCTTCCTGCAACGTGCCGATATTAACGAAGAAACAAAAGAATATCCCTGTGAGCTTTACGATAATAATATTCTTATCATTTCCGGAAACTTCAAGGTTTCTAAATCCGATAAACTCAAAATCACCGGTAACCTGATAAACTCAGCCTATCATTTCATAAATCTTATCAAAAACAAAACAACCAAGGACCTTGATCTTGGAGGAACTATTACACCGGCTAATCTTGCAACCTATTTTGCAACTTCCTTTACATCCGGATATCCTACTTATAGTTTTGCCAGATTCCCTATTTTGAATGAAGTCCTTTTTAATGATACTGTTGTAGAAAGTGATTGGGCCGATAAATTATATATTAACAGTTATAACCCTATTTCAGATAGTTATGTTTTGTTTCCATATCTTGCATATGTTATTGATCAAATATTTGATACTTTTGATTATTCGATATCCAATGCAATTGCCGATCACACTGAACTCGTAAAACTATGCCTTATAAATATTTTTAACGATACAAGCCTTTTTTCTCTTACTCCTAATGTGTCATTTAATTTGCTTGAACATATTGTTAAATGCGACTTAACAAAGCTTTTAGGATCAATAAATAAAACCCTGGCTACTGCATTTTTCTTTGACTTCAGGCAGCAAAAAGCAGATATGATATTTCTTAAAGATTTACTTTCATCTACCGATTACGATGACTGGACCGACAAAGTTATATCAGGCCCCGAAAAAGCATTTAATTACGAAGATAAAGGATTCTTTCTTTCCTATGAATGGGATTCAACTGATGAATCAATTTCGGAAAAACAACTTGAAGACGGAATTCTTGATAATATCACACCTGCAGCCTCTGTTTTAACTCCCGATGATCTGCCTGCATACGGAAGTATGGGTTCATATGCCGGTGAAGTGAGATATGTAACTGCTGAATCAGCGTATTACATTATCAGAAACATGACACCACCACCAGGCCAACCTGTTTGGGAATGGGATTTATTTACATGGGATCTCTTTGGTAAAACAGTTGGCGATGGTTTAAATGAAAAACCAACAAAGCTTTCTACTTTGGGAATGAGCTGGCACGAAAAGAAAAAAGGTTCATACCTATATGATTGGCTCACTCCTGATTCAAATCAGCAACTTTTCAAAAACCCTGAAAAAGGTATCAAAGATAAATCAAGCCCGGGAAGTGTTTATGGTGATTGTATTGCTCAATATGTAAATGACTTTGAGCCTCGTTTATTGTTTTACAGAGGCATGCAACCTGATGTTGAAGCTAATGATTATCCATTAGGTACAAGTGGAAAATACGATTCTCAGGGAACCTCAATAGGATCCTTAACTCTTAACTGGCTCGGATCAGCCGGCCTTTATGAAAACTTTCATAAAAAATGGCTTGATTTCCGTGATAATTCCGAACCGGTTAATTTTAAAGTTTTGCTTAATAAAGTTGATGTTTTGAATTTAAACCTTGCAAGGAAGAAAAGGATAGGTTCCATCAATTATCTTATAAAGAAGCTTGTGGTTGATTACCCTATTAAGGAAGCAGTAGTTGTTACGGTTTATAAGGTTTAAACAATCGCTCAATGAATAAAGAAATTTCCGACCTTGAAAAATATTTCAGAAATAATAACAATAGACTGATTCATAAGTGGAATCATTATTTTGACATTTACGAACGTCATTTTAACAGATTTAGAAACAAAGAAATTGTTATCCTTGAAATTGGAGTTTCACAGGGCGGCAGCCTTCAGATGTGGAAGGATTATTTTGGTGATAAAGCTAAAATTTTCGGTATTGATATTGATCCGAGATGTAAAAAACTCGAGGAAGAAAACATCAAAATATTTATTGGCTCACAATCAGACAGGGAATTTTTAAGGAAAATAAAAGAAACAATTCCTTTGGTTGACATACTGATCGATGATGGAGGCCATTACATGGATCAGTAAATAGTGAGTTATGAGGAGTTATTCAGCCATATAAAAAATAATGGAGTTTATTTGTGTGAAGATCTACACACTTCTTACTGGCCAAAATGGGGTGGTGGCCATAAAAAATCAGATACTTTTATTGAGTATAGTAAGAATTTTATTGATTATTTGCACGCATTTCATTCAAAACAAAGTAGCTTAAAAGTCAAT
>Ga0208900_1001282_pt1 | contig 13558 bp, 13 predicted proteins | sample AntAceMetag02UKK_FD_184763 | JGI IMG/M metagenome (GOLD analysis project Ga0208900, IMG submission 184763) | Saline lake microbial communities from Ace Lake, Antarctica - Antarctic Ace Lake Metagenome 02UKK (SPAdes) (version 2) | ecosystem: Environmental > Aquatic > Non-marine Saline and... | reverse complement strand
GTTGAAACACTCTTGGATAAACATCCGTCAAGGCCTTTTAACAGGCATGTAGCTAACGTATTTTTTAAAGCTGGTTTTATTGAGGCATGGGGACGTGGAATTGCTAAAATAATAAATGGCTTTTCACGATTTGGATTACCAGTACCCATTTTTCAAGCTATCATGGGTGGTATTATGGTAACAATTAATAGAAGCAGTCAGGCACAGGAACTAATAAATGAGCGGATAAATGAGCGGGTAAATGAGCGGATAAATGAGCGGATAAATAACTTGCAAAAAACAGACAGGGCGATTCTTTTATATATCACTGAAAATCCCGCAGATACTCAAAAAGAAATCGCCGGCAAATTAAAACTGACCGAGCAATATGTAAGAAAGATCATAAAAAAGTTGAAAGACAATAATTATATTACAAGAATAGGCTCCAACAAAAACGGCCACTGGAGGGTTATTGACGACTAAAATTAAACCTCCGTATGGGAAACAAGGAATATTTCCCCCACAGCGCAAGTCTCTGCGAGCGCAGCGAAGCAGACTGATCCAAACTAACACCAACTGCTCTTAGTAGCCATGCCGCGGCAGACTGTTCTAAACTAACACCAACTGCTCTTAGTAGCCACGCCCAAAAAAGTAAAAGCAAATTAACGGGAATTGGGATACCCGAGGGGGAGCCTGCTTCGCTACGCTCGCAGTAGGCCAGGTTTCGTAAAGAGTGCGCGGCTGGTTCGCTCGCAGTAGGCCAGGCTTCGTTTGGAAAATATGGAATATTTCCCCCACAGCGCAAGTTTCTGCGAGGAGCGTAGCGACGAAGCAGACTGTTCCAAGCTAACACCAACTGCTTTTCGTAGCCACACCCAAAAAAGAAAAAAGCAAATTAACGGGAATTGGATTCCTGGGTGGGAGACTGCCACGCTACTCTCGCAGTAGGCCAGGCTTCGATTAGAGTTATTTGTAAGCTATTCTCCGAGGGGAGTACAAGTATTATTTCCCCCACGAAGCAAGCTTCTGCGAGGCACGCAGTGCCGTGGCAGACTGTTCCAAGCTAACACCAACTGCCTTTCGTAGCCACGCCCAAAAAAGAAAAAAGCAAATTAACAGGAACTATGAATACCGGGTGGGAGGCTGCTTCGCTACGCTCGCAGTAATCTATTCTCCGTATGGAAAATATAGAATATTTCCCCCACAGCGCAAGTCTCTGCGAGCGAAGCGAAGCAGACTGACCCAAATTAACACCAACTGCTTTTAGTAGCCATGCCCAACAGTGGCCTTGCCTCTTTACCAGTAGCGATACAACAGGTGAAAAAGATTTCGAGGAATTTTTTACCGATAAGGAAACCCTGGATTTGAAAAGATTCCAAAATCTTGGAGTTATAAAGAATGCTCCTGATTACGATTTAAATAAAATCCAATACTTTGAATCTGAAATCCAAAAAATGAAATCAGTGGGTACATGGGAAAAGAAGCAGATTGTAGATTTGTTCCTTAAAATGATCCCTGATTTTGGGTATATTGAGAAGGGAAAGTATTTGGATGGGAAGATGTAATTACTAATTTATTGCTACAGTTTATGAAAATTTTAATACTTGCAGGCGGACCTGGTTCACGCCTTTCCGAAGAAACTGCTCTAAAGCCCAAACCCATGGTTGAAATTGGAGGAAAACCAATCCTTTGGCATATCATGAAAATTTATTCATCTTATGGTTTTAATGATTTTATAATTCTGTGCGGTTACAAAGGATATATGATAAAAGAGTATTTTGCCAATTATTTTAATCATATGTCGGATATGACGATTGATATGACAACAAATACAATTACTCATCTTAAGAATCATGCTGAACCCTGGAAGGTAACATTGGTTGATACTGGTTTGAATACCATGACAGGAGGTCGGATTAAGCGTGTTCAGGATTATATCGGCAATGAGCCATTTATGCTGACTTATGGTGATGGTGTAGGTGATGTTAATATTGGTGAACTTGTTGCGTATCATAAAAAACATGGCAAAGCAATCACAATGACCGCTGTGCAGCCTGAAGGGCGTTTTGGTTCTTTGCAAATTGATGAAAATGATTAAGTAAGGTCTTTTCAGGAAAAGCCTAAAGGAGATGGCAGTTGGATTAATGCAGGTTTTTTTGTTTGTCAGCCTGAAGTATTCAATTTCATTCCTGATGGTGAGAAGATTATTTTTGAACGGGAGCCTCTGGAAGGATTAGCACGTGAAGGCAAACTCTTTACCTATAAACATGAAGGGTTTTTGGAAACCCATGGATACACAGCGTGATAAGGGTCAAATGGAAGCTTTGATCGAAAAAAAGAAAGCACCGTGGATTAAATGGTAATGAATACGAATTACACGAATTATAACGAATTACACCAACTATAACGAATAAAGATGCCTGATATCCTTTTTAAAGATGAGAGCTATAAAATAATTGGTGCATGTATGGAAGTTCATAAAAAGTTAGGTTCCGGATTTCTTGAAAGTGTTTATTCGGAAGCTTTACAAATTGAATTCAAGAAAGCAAATATTCCTTTCGAGCATGAAAAGAAGTTGCCTGTTTATTACGAAAGTATAACTTTAAAAAAATACTTTAAAGCTGACTTTGTTTGTTATAATTCGATTATTATTGAGTTGAAAGCAACTAAATTTTTATCTGCTGCTGATCACCAACAAACGTTGAATAATGTGAAGGCTACTAAATTTAAACTTGGATTATTAATTGAATTTGGGACACCATCACTGACTTATAAACGAATCGTCAATTGATTACATTCGTGAAATTCGTTTAAATTCGTGAAATAATTATAAAATGGAAAATCTTTATAACGGAATCTTCAAAAATAAAAGAGTCCTGATTACCGGTCATACGGGATTTAAAGGTTCATGGTTAGCTCTGATTCTACATCAGTTAGGTGCTGAAGTATATGGTTATGCACTTGAACCACCCACAAATCCTAGTTTATTTGTTGAAGCGAATATTGATGAACTGATAACTTCTTATATTGGAGATATTCGAAATTTTGAATATTTGCAGGATGTTATGAATATAGTTCAACCGGAAGTTGTTATTCACATGGCCGCCCAGCCTTTGGTGAGATTGTCGTACAAAGATCCCATCGAGACCTATTCCACTAATGTTATGGGTACGGTAAATCTATTTGAAGCCGTACGGCAAACAAAAAGCGTTCGGGCAGTTGTAAACGTTACCACAGATAAATGTTATGAAAATAAAGAATGGCACTGGGCTTACCGCGAAAATGAACCTATGGGCGGTTACGATCCCTACTCCAATAGCAAAGGATGCTCAGAATTAGTTACGGCTTCATTCAGGAATTCCTTTTTTAATCCGAAAGAATATCATAATCACGGCGTTGCGCTGGCAAGTGCCCGGGCAGGCAATGTTATTGGTGGTGGCGACTGGGCAGAGGATCGCTTGATTCCTGACTTTATCCGTGCCATTACCAAAGGAGAGCAATTGTTTATCAGAAGTCCTTATGCCATTAGCCCTGGCAACATGTGCTTGAGCCATTAAATGGCTACCTGACTTTGGCTACAAAGTTATTGGAGGATGGTGCTCACTATGCCGAAGCCTGGAACTTTGGCCCGGACGACAGCGATGCGCAGAATGTGGAATGGATTACAAAAACTATTTGTGAGTTATGGGGTGAAAATGCTTCTTATCAAATTGATACCAACCCTCAACCCCATGAGGCCAATTACCTGAAATTGGATTGCTCAAAAGCCAGAGCGGAACTGAGCTGGTATCCAAAATGGAATATTTATAAAACTTTAGAAAGTATTGTTGACTGGAACAAAGCAAGGATAAAAGGTAAAAACACCAGAGAAATTTGCCTTGATCAAATAAGTCAATATTTCAGCATTAACAAATCATAATAAAACTGGAATAAATGGAAGCACAAGTAATAAAACGTATCGTTAGCCGTGAAAACTTTTTCAAATACAATATTCCCGATAGTTTTGGCGAAAAAGTTGAGATCATTATCTTTCCATATCTTGATGGACAAAATGAAAGTGAGGAGTTATCTGAATCACATTATCTAATGAAGGCACAGGAAATGAATGGATCAGTAAGCATGTTAAACGAAACTGAGGAGGATGCCTGGAATGAATTATAAAGGGAAAATTTTTAAGATACCCTTCCCGTTTACTGATCAAAGCAAAAGTAAGAAAAGACCTGTGTTGGCTTTGAGTGAGCCAAACGAATATGGCGATATTCGCTTTGCTTTTGTTACTACAAAGTCGCATCCCGAAAGCAGACAGGTTGAATTGAGAGATAACGATTTTTCATCCGTGCCTTTACCACTCAAATCTTTTGTGCAGTTGGATAAAACTGTCTTGCTCAACAAGAACATCATCATAGAAGAGTGGGCTGAACTAAAGCAAATTTCTTGGCTCAAACTGCAACGCAAGCTTGTTTTAAATGAAACTGAAACATGGTATCATGATCGCTTTAGTAAGTGCGACTTTATTCCTGGACAATCTCGGGTTAATTATGCAGGGCGAGTTTTCGACCAACATGAAATCAACAATGCTGTTGAGGCTTCTCTCGATTTTTGGCTCACCGAAGGTCGTTTCTCAGAGCAATTTGCCGAGAAAATTGCAGAATATTTAGAAGTGGAACATGTACTATTAACCAATTCTGGTTCGTCAGCAAATCTACTGGCCTTTTCAGCATTAACTTCTGATAAGCTTGGTGATAAAAGATTAAAGTCCGGTGACGAAGTTATTTCTGTGGCAGCCGGATTTCCAGCTACGGTTACGCCAATTTTGCAATACGGCCTGGTTCCGGTTTTTGTGGATGTGGATTTGGAAACCTACAACATTGATGTGGAAATGATGCAAAAAGCCATTACGCCAAAAACACGTTGTATTTTCATTGCACATACTTTAGGCAATCCATTTAACATAGATGCGGTGATGGAATTGGCCGAGAAACATGATTTATGGGTAATCGAAGATAATTGCGATGCCTTTGGCAGCCGCTATAAAGACAAATTTACCGGAACTTTTGGCCACCTTTCAACCATCTCTTTCTATCCTGCGCATCACATCACAACCGGCGAAGGTGGCACCATCATTACCAACGATCCAATATTGGCCAATCTTGTTCGTGCTTTCCGCGATTGGGGTCGCGATTGCTATTGTGCCGGTGGAGAAAACAACACCTGTGGAAAACGTTTTTCACAAAAATTTGGCCATCTGCCTTTTGGCTATGACCATAAATATGTGTATTCTGAAATAGGTTACAACCTCAAAATGACAGATATCCAGGCGGCCATAGGCGCAGCGCAAATGGATAAACTGGACCATTTTGGTGAGCGGCGCAAAGAAAACTTTAAAACGTGGTATAGTATCTTTGAAAAATATCCTCAGTACTTTTCGCTGCCTAAAGCCACGGAAAATGCCGACCCTTCCTGGTTTGCTTTTATTGTAAGCCTAAAAGAGGATATTCCTTTTACCAGGGATGAATTTACCGGTCACCTCAGTGCTAAGCTCATCGAAACACGCAATTTATTTGCAGGAAATATCACAAAGCAACCAGCTTTTGTGGATAAAAACTGGCGCATTGCTGACAGCCTGAAAAATACAGATTTCATTATGACCCATACCTTCTTTTTGGGTACTTACCCGGGGCTCACAAAGGAAATGTTTGACTATGCCGCAACTATAATTGATGAATATATCAAAGCGTTTCAGAAATAATGGCCATTGTTAAAAAATATCAGGCACGCATTGTCAGCCTTCAAAATGAGATTGAAGGAGTTTATACCTTGGAATTTGAATCATTAGGAAAACCCTTCAACTACGCACCCGGACAGTTTTTGCACTTAGCCATGGATGAGGATTATGATGGCAGTGGACAATGGCCTGAATCACGTTGCTCCTCGCAATAGCCATGCTCCGAAGGAAGTACTAATATTACTTCACCCACAGCGCAAGTCTCTGCGAGGCACGAAGTGCCGCGGCAGTCTGTTCCAAACTAACATACATACTCGTTACAGCGCCATGCCCAAAAAAGGCTTTACATACATCACCACCAACGACAACCACACTGTTCTTTACACAGGTGCAACCAGCACCTTGAAAGATAGGATAGAGCGGCACAGGAACAAAAAGTACAAAAACGCCTTCACCGGCAGGTACAATGTTTACAAGCTGGTTTGGTTTCAGGAATTTGAGTGGATTAGTGATGCGCTGGCGAGGGAGAAACAAATTAAGGCGGGTTCACGTAAAAAGAAAATCGAGTTAATAGATGCTATGAATCCCGAGTGGAGGGATTTGTACGAGGGCTTGGAGTATTAGAATGAGACTGCTTCGCTACGCTCGCAGTAGGCCATCCTCCGTATGGAAAATATAGAATACTTCCCCCACAACGCAAGTCTCTGCGAGCGCAGCGAAGCAGACTGATCCAAACTAACACCAACTGCTCTTAGTAGCCATGCCGCGGCAGACTGCTCCAAACTAACACACAAACTCTTTCAACGCTTCAACCTTTTCAACTCTAAACCCCCTCAACTCTTAAAATGCTTTTCAACTCCTTCGCATTTCTTGTTTTCTTCCCTGCAGTGGTGCTGCTTTATTTTTTGCTGCCGCATAAGTTCAGGTGGTTCTTTCTGCTTGTGGCCAGCTACTATTTTTACATGAACTGGAAGCCGGTTTATGCTATTCTGATTTTCGCCTCTACTATTGTAACATGGTCTTGCGGTTTGATACTGGAGAAATCATCAAGCCGAGCGAGGAAAAGGCTTTTTTTAACCATCAGCCTTTTAATAAATTTTGGGATACTCTTTACCTTTAAGTATTTTAATTTTTTGAACGAGAGTGTGTTTTCTGCCCTGGAATATTTTAATGTACGTTGGGCAGTCCCCAACCTCGATTTGTTGTTGCCTGTAGGGATTTCATTTTACACTTTCCAGGCTGTAGGCTACACCATTGATGTTTACAGGGGAGATTTAAAAGCAGAAAGAAACTTTGGAATTTATGCCCTTTTTGTATCCTTTTTCCCACAGTTGGTAGCAGGGCCCATTGAGAGGGCGAAGAACCTCCTGCCTCAGTTCAAAAGAAAGCATACCTTATCTCTAGAACGCTTTGAACTTGGAATTAAGCAAATGATTTGGGGCTACTTTATGAAAGTAGTTATTGCCGACAGGCTGGCCGATTACACTATGCCCAATGTTTTGGATAAGGTTGTGGGATAATATTGAGCTATTCTGATTATATCAAACGGACGGTGTGGAGTGAGGAATAGAATACTGATCCGCCAGTGGTCGGACAAGTTAACTCAGATTTAGCGGATATTGACAACTTGTCCCGAAGAAGACGAGAGATAAAAAATACTTAAAGTTGCACGGTGTAACTCAGAGTTGAACGCAGTGTAGTACTGTGAATCTATTATAGCAGCAAACAACTGAACAACGAACAATAACACCCGACCTTCTTAATACTATTTCTAACTTTGTTAGAAATTAATTATCTATGGATATTATTCAAATTGAAAAGTAGTATCATTATCAACAATAAAGGCGAATTACTTTTTCCTAAAAAAGGATTATTGGGTTCATTCAGGATAACCCGGCTATAACAACGAGAATCTTGGCACTTGAACTACAGATATCGCAGCGGAAAATAAAGGAAAATATTTCCAAGTTAAAAAAAATGGGGATACTTCTTCGCATAGGCCCTGCAAAAGGCGGGCACTGGGAAGTAATAGACCGATAATTAATCCGTCTAAACATGTCCGACCACTGGTGAATCCGTAAAATTCGTTTCATCTTGTCCGGCTACTGGTGGATTTGTGTTCCAAAGCAAATGAATTAAAAACTGTACATTTACATTTCAATACAAAAGATATGGCTGAAATTAGGATCCGGCGTGTAATTAATTCTGAAACCATTACCATTAAGGAGCTGAATAAGTTTTTTGGCAAGGAAGTAGATATTCTGGTTACCACCCGTGGGAAAGCGATAAGGAGAAGGCAAATTGCACTTAAAAAACCTGCTGCTGGGATGCTTGGGAAGTACAAAAACAAAGAGCTTATCAACAACGAATCCGATATTTGGGCTGTAGTAATGAAAGAGAAATATGCAAATCGTTGATGCAAATGTTATTTTAAGGTATTTGTTAAACGATCATGCAGAATTATTTATTTCTGCAGTTCAAATTATTGAAAACAATGATATTTACGTTCCTTTTGAGGTGGCTGCCGAAGTCGTTTATGTGCTTGAAAAAGTCTATCATGTCCCGCGACTTGAAATTAGTGAATCTTTAAGTATTCTCATTTCCTATCCTGACATATCATTTAACGATAAAGAAATAATCATAGAGGCTTTGAAAATATACAAAGGAAAAAAAATTGACTTTGTTGACACATTGCTTATTGCTTACAATCGTATTAAGGGTTACAAAGTACACACTTTCGACAAGCAATTGAACAAGTTATTATATCATGAATGAATTAGAACACACACACGCACTTTTGAAGTATCGCCCAAATAGGAAAATCGAATTAATAGAAGCCATGAACCCGGAGTGGCGGGATTTGTACGAGGCCTTGGATGAGTAGCATGAGATTGCCGCGTCGCTTCGCTCCTCGCAATGACCATGCTCCGAAGGGAATGCAAATATTACTTCACCCACAGCGCAGGATTCTGCGAAGCACGCAGTGCCGTGGCAGACTGCTCCAAGCTAACACACATTCTCGTTACAGCGCCATGCCCAAAAAAGCAAATTAACGGGAGTTGGGATACCCAATTGGGAGACTGCTTCCCTGCCTGACTGTGTCACGCAGGCAGGGCTACGCTCACAGTAGGCTATTCTTCGTATGGAAAATATAGAATATTTCCCCCACAGCGCAAGCTTCTGCGAGGAGCGAAGCGACGAAGCAGACTGTTTCAAACTAACACACCAACTCTTTCAACTTTTCAACCTACTCAACTCTTCAACTTCTTCAACTTCTCAACCCTCTCAACTTTCAACCCTCTCAACTACTCAACTTTTAAACTTACTCAACCTTCTCAACCATAAACTCTCTCAACTTTCTAAACTCTCAACCCACTAAACTTTTCAACCCTCTCAACTATAAACAACTCAACTCCTAAACTTTTCAACCATCTCAATCTCTCAAACAATTTAACCATTTCAACCTTTAAACTATTCAACACTTCAACTCCTCAACCTTTCTCAATAATTAATTGTGTCAAAGAAATCAATCTCTAATAGCCTGGATGCCCTCGTAGAACTTGGCGAAGGCCAATTCATCGAATTCAAGGAATCTTTGGATAAAAACTTTCAGAAAGAAGTTGTTGCTTTTGCTAATGCTTCAGGAGGTGTTATCTATCTTGGTGTTACAGATGCTGGTGTCATTAAAGGAGTAGAAATTACAAACAGGCTGAAATCACAGATACAGGATATTGCTTACAACTGTGATCCATCAATTCTTATTTCAATACAGCAAATCGAAAGTGTTATTGCAATTGAAGTAAAGGAAGGAAACAATAAACCTTATTCCTGTTCTACTGGTTTCTTTATGCGCATGGGAGCCAATTCCCAGAAAATGACAAGGAATGAAATTCTCTCCCTGGCTATTAAAACAGGTAAGGTTCGTTACGATGAGCAAGTCTGTAGTAATTTTGATTGGAAAGATTTTGATGAAGAAAAATTTGAGTATTATCTGAAACTGGCTGGTATTTCATATAACTTGCCAAAGGAAGAGATTTTGCGGAACCTACGTGTTTTAACGGATGATGGCTTTACTAATGCCGGTGCTTTGTATTTCGCCAAAGAGCCATACAAATATATCATCAGTTCTAAAATTCGTTGCATCCATTTTAATGATGACAAACGAGTGGACATTCTTGATAAAAAACTTGTTGATCGTGGCATTATCGGAAATATCGAGTTTGCAATAAATTATATTAAAGATCTCGTGCCAGTGCGGTACGAAATTAAGGATATCAAGCGAAAGGAATTTCCTGAGTACCCAATTGAAGCTTATCGCGAAGCCATTGTTAATTCCATTATCCATTTTGATTATTTTCTTGGAGATACAATTGCCATTGAAAAATTGAAAAGTAGTATCATTATCAATAATAAGGGTGAATTACTTTTTCCTAAAAAAGATTTTGGTAAAAGAAGTGAAGTTAGAAATCGATTACTTGCCGATTTGTTAATAAGAACCGAATTCATGGAAAAAGCTGGTACTGGTATTCAACGGATAACTGATGCTTGCAATGCAAATGGGAATAATTGTGTATTCGATTTTACTGATGCTTTCTGGATAACTATAAAATCAAATAAGGTAACCGATAATGACACCGATAATGACACCGATAATGACACCGATAATGTTACCGATAATGTTACCGATAATGTTACCGATAATGTTACCGATAGTCGAAAAAATCAAATTATTAAATTGATTCAGGAAAACAATCAAATTTCAATGACACAACTGGCAAAAAAACTGTCCGTAACAAAAATGACCATTGTTAGGGATATTACACGGCTAAAGGAGAATAATATTATTAAACGCATCGGCCCTGCAAAAGGCGGGCACTGGGACGTGATTGACTAATGCCCCCACAGCGCAAGTCTCTGCGATCCCGCATTAGGCGGGAGAAGCAGTAGGCTAAGTTCAATATGGAAATATAGCGTTTTGCTCTTTAGAAACAGGCCTCAGTATGTAAAGATCCATTACTTACTGGCGCAGGTGACAATTTCACAACAAACAACATAAGTTTTAAATTCGAGTGAAGGACGAGATTATTATTTTCTCATACAGCAACCAGCCTCAGTTAAAAATCGAAGTAAGGATTGAAGATGAGACTGTTTGGCTGACTCAAGCCAAAATTGCGGAGCTGTTTGGTGTGAAGCGGCCTGCAATAACAAAGCATTTGAAGAATATTTTTCTCTCTGGTGAATTAGATGAAGATAGCACATGTTCCATTTTGGAACATATGGGGGCGGATGGCAATCAAAAGTATAAAACCAAATATTACAACCTGGATGTAATATTATCGGTTGGATACAGGGTCAATTCAATTAACGCTACACAGTTTCGTATTTGGGCCAACAAAATTTTGAGGGAATATCTTTTACAAGGCCATGTTGTAAATCATCGTCTTGGCAGGATAGAAGAAGAAGTTCATCAGATTAAAGGCCGAATGAACGAAATAGAATTTAAGGTTCAAACGAATCTGCCCCCAAATGAAGGTATTTTCTATGACGGTCAAATATTTGATGCCTGGCAGTTTGTAGCCTCATTAATTAAAGGGGCAAATAAGAGTATAGTTCTGATTGATAACTACATTGATGAAAGTGTATTGATGTTGCTGTCAAAAAGAAGCACAGATGTAAAGGTAGTTATCTATACCCGTAAAATTACCAAACAACTCGATACAGACTTGTTAAAACATAATCAGCAATATTCAAGCATTGAATTGAAACAGTTTACCAAAGCCCATGATCGCTTTTTAATCATCGATGGATTAACAATTTATCATATTGGTGCTTCTTTGAAAGATTTAGGCAGGAAATGGTTTGCTTTTTCCAAAATTAATTTGGATGCAGCAGAGATGGTCAAAAAGTTAAAAGGCTGAAAATTCAGATGATTTTGTCTGGCTCCTGGTAGTTGCGTGTTTAGTTTTGAAGTATTGCATTAAGGCACGAAGCCACCTCTTCCTTTGCCTGGCGGAATTGCAGTATGTCGGACTTCGTATGGAAAATAAGTAATATTTCCCCCACAGCGCAAGTTTCTGCGATCCCGCATTAGGCGGAGAAGTTGACTGTCCCAAACTAACACACATACTCGTTGCAGCACCATGCCCAAAAAAGAAAAAAGCAAATTAATAGAAACTATGAATACCGAGTGGGAGACTGCTTCTCCGCCGGCTGGCGGATCGCAGTAGGCTATTCTCCGTATGGAAAATAAGAAATATTTCCCCCACGAAGCAAGTTTCTGCGAGGCACGAAGTGCCGCGGCAGACTGTTTCAAGTTTTTCATCCCGCTTCTACGGAGAGAGCTTCTGCGAGGCACGCAGTGCCGCGGCAGACTGTTTCAAACTAACACACATACTCGTTACAGCACCATGTCCAAAAAAGGTTTCACATACATTACCACCAACGACAACCACACCGTCCTTTACACAGGGGCGACCAGCACCCTGAAAGACCGGATTGACCGGCACAGGAACAAAAAGTACAAAAAGGCCTTCACTGGCAGGTACAATGTTTACAAGCTGGTGTGGTTCCAGGAATTTGAGTGGGTTGGTGATGCCTTGGCGAGGGAAAAACAGATCAAAGCAGGCTCGCGAAAAAAGAAGATTGCGTTGATTGAAGCCATGAACCCGGAGTGGATGGATTTGTACGAGGCCTTGGATGAGTAGCATGAGATTGCCGCGTCGCTTCGCTCCTCGCAATGACCATGCTCCGAAGGGAATGCAATTATTATTTCCCCCACGGAGCAGGATTCTGCGAGGAGCGCAGCGACGCGGCAGACTGATCCAAACTAACACACAAACTCTTTCAACTCCTCAACCCCCTCAACTCTTAAAATGCTTTTCAACTCCTTCGCGTTTCTTGTTTTCTTCCCGGCCGTGGTGCTGTTCTATTTTCTACTGCCGCATAAGTTCAGGTGGTTCTTTCTGCTTGTGGCCAGTTACTATTTTTACATGAACTGGAAGCCGGTTTATGCTATTCTGATTTTCGCCTCTACTATTGTAACATGGTCTTGTGGCTTGATACTGGAACAATCATCCAGCCGATCCCGAAAAAGGCTCTTTTTAACCATCAGCCTTTTAATAAATTTTGGGATACTCTTTACCTTTAAGTATTTCAATTTTTTGAACGAGAGTGTTTATACTATGTTGGAATATTTTAATGTACGTTGGACAGTCCCCAACCTCGATTTGTTGCTTCCTGTAGGGATTTCATTTTACACTTTCCAGGCTGTAGGCTATACCATCGATGTTTACCGTGGCGATTTGAAAGCCGAAAGGAACTTTGGGATTTATGCCCTTTTTGTTTCCTTTTTCCCGCAGTTGGTTGCCGGGCCCATCGAACGGGCTAAAAATCTCCTGCCTCAGTTCAAAAGAAAGCATACCTTATCCTTAGAACGCTTTGAACTTGGAATTAAGCAAATGATTTGGGGCTACTTTATGAAAGTAGTCATTGCCGACAGGCTGGCCGATTACACTGAGCCCAATGTTTCGGATAAGGTTGTGGGATAATATTGAGCTATTCTGATTATATCAAACGGACGGTGTGGAGTGAGGGATAGAATACTGATCCGCCAGTGGTCGGACAAGTTAACTCAGATTTAGCGGATATTGACAACTTGTCCCGAAGAAGACGAGAGATGAATAATACTTAAAGTTACACGGTGTAACTCAGAGTTGAACGCAGTGTAATACTGTGAATCTATTATAGCAGCAAACAACTGAACAACGAACAATAACACCCGACCTTCTTAATACTATTTCTAACTTTGTTAGAAATTAATTATCTATGGATATTATTCAAATTGAAAAGTAGTAT
>Ga0208900_1001281_pt1 | contig 13562 bp, 11 predicted proteins | sample AntAceMetag02UKK_FD_184763 | JGI IMG/M metagenome (GOLD analysis project Ga0208900, IMG submission 184763) | Saline lake microbial communities from Ace Lake, Antarctica - Antarctic Ace Lake Metagenome 02UKK (SPAdes) (version 2) | ecosystem: Environmental > Aquatic > Non-marine Saline and... | reverse complement strand
TGCTCTGCCACAAGACGAATGTGGAGTTGGGGAATCAAACGACCACCCATCAATTTATAGTCGAAACGCAGGTTGGCTTCGAAAGGAGGAATTTCGGGGAGTGGGTCGTTTTTCACAGTTTCCTGGCCAATTGTTTCACCATTTTCGTAGATGTATTTAATGGCTTCGGGGTTGATACCTGCGGTATAGGCCGCCGAAAGGTTAACTCCCCAGTCGAACCTCGTGGGGGAAATCCATAAAAATTCAAAGCCGTACATGGTTGCCTTGTCGATGTTTTGAAACTGTTTAACGCCCAACACTCCCGTGGACTGGGGCATTATTTGCGAGGGAGGTAATTTTGTGCCGGTAATGTAATTGGTGATGTAGGAATAGAAACCATTGAGGCGGAAACTCCCGGAGCGGTCGCAAACATATTTAAAGGTAAGGTCGGCCTGGTGGTTGTTTTCAGGTTTAAGCCCGGGATTGCCCAAATAATCGTAATTATCGTAACCCACAGGCAGGAGAATAATAAATCGTTCCACCATATCAGGATTCCTGACACCTCGGCCAAGTGCAAAATCCACACTCAGCTCCGAAGTTATTTCATAACTTAACCCGGCACTCAGGCTAAGGTTGGTAAAATCAGAATCCACCGAATCGTTTTTGTAAATGTCCATGCCCATCATATTTTTGAGTAGCATCGGGTCGGAAATGGCCTTGTTCATGTCGAGTCGGCCGGCAACAATCCAATCCAAAAATTGATTCTGTTCGAGCGTGTATTCAGCAAAAAAGCCAAGATTTTTAATGGAAGCATTACTCCAGAGGTCTTCTGTTTTTACGGGTAGGCCGGGTTGCATGATGAGGTTTTTCACCCGCTGCCCGTCTTTGCTAATGTCTTCATAATCGAGGCCGAGGTGGAGGCCGGAATTTCTTGATTCAAAACCAAAGTCGATGCGGCCACCGCTGTTTTGTGCCTCGATGGTTGAAACGGCCACAACGGTATCAGAAAATGACCGCCATTTATTGTCCATCTCGTGGTTCACATCCGAAAGATAAATTTTGGCATCCACGGTGCGGAGTGTCGCATTGTTGTTTTTGTAGTGGTAGGTGGCCGAATAAAGCTGGGTTTCGTCACTGCGCTCATCCATAGGGAGGGTGGGAAAATTAAAATCCCTGCCTTGCGAATTTTTATAGGAGAGTCTTAGCTCGTGATTTTTCCATGGCGCTATGCCCACCTCCGCCGAAAAGTTGTACTTGTGGAAAGATGATTTTATTTCCTGACCGTTGCCGGCAGTGTAGTTTCCATAATCCTGCTTATTCCCGCTAATGGCAAAATATACGGTTTTGTTTCCTCCGAAAATAGTTACATGTTCTTTGTTGCCGTCCCGGTTGCTTTCCCAACTTTTGATGGCGCGGGCATGTACCTGAAAAATACTGAATGGTTTTGCTTTTTCGGTTACCAGGTTCAGCACTGCCCCAAAGTTTGGCCCGTAGCGCAAGGCATAAGGGCCTTTCAGGATTTCGATGCGGCTGATGTCGTTGATGTCGATGTGCGAAGCCGCCGGATCCATGCGGTTGGGGCAGCCTCCTTCAATTTTCTGGCCTGTGTTGGCCTGCACATTTAATTGCCCGAATTTCAACCCGCGGATTACCGGATCGAGGTTGCCGCCACCTTTGCGGATGCCGTTTACGTTGGGTTCGCTTCTTAAAAAGTCGCCAACGTCGCGGGCCGGGAGTTTTTCTATTTGGTCTTGTTTGATGAGTTCTTTTATATAAGACCCTTTTTGAAAAACCTGTTCAGTAATTTCTACACCTTCCAAAAAATGAATGTCTAACTGTAGTTTCACATCCATGAATTTCTTTTCGCCATTGGTAAGGAAGAATTTTTCGGTGTAACTGTAACACCCCAGATGATTTATTGTAAGGGTGTAATCTCCAGAAGTTAGATTTCCAAAATTAAATTGTCCTGTCTCATCTGTGAGTCCAATCTGATTTCCGGGGTTAAGTAAAATTTCAGCCTTGGAAACCGGTTCTTCCGTTGTGAATGATTTTACGATTCCCGAAACGGAGGCTGAATTTTGCGCATGAGCTAAGCTTGTGAATGCGAGCAAAACAAGAATCCACCAGGTCGGTAATTTTATTTTAAGCGATAGTTTTATCATCTTTCATTTTTTTGGGATACAAATGTACATACTTTAAATATGACATTGATTAGAAAGGCCGATAAAATTTGGGAGTTTTGCATTTTTTTTTCAGGTAAAAAAAAATCCCCCGTGAATTTCATCTTCACGGGGGATTGTAATTTTGGTTTTATTTGGAGACAAGGCCCGCTTCGCAGCGAGGCGAGCATGCCTTGTCTCTACTGCTAAATTCTGTATTCCAATTTTTACTTGATAGATAGGCTATACCACTTTGCTATTCATCTTGATCTTCGTATTCAAGGTTGAAATCAAGTTTACTATGTTTGATAATTTCAGATAAAACATTTCCTAAATTCTTTTCTTTTTCAATTTTGTTAAGCGATTGTTTTAAACTTTCGATATTAATAATCTCTTCGATACAGCCCATATACTTCTCCACCACTTTTTCAACTTTGTATTGCTTAATCGCTCCGGCTTTAATATTCTCCTTTAATTCATCAATTGGGATTGTTGATTTTACAACAAAAGTAACAGGGAATTTTTCAAGTTTGTCAATATCTAAAAAGTACTTTTTAACATCTGTTGTTTCTGTTACCTGAAAAAATCGACCAAGCGGTTTCATTACAAAGTCAATTCCTCCGTCATTCGCATTTGTCCGGCTAGTCTTGTATAGTTTCAGGCTTTTTTCCTCAATTGTGTCAATAGTAAAGCCAAAAAATATACTTTGCTCTTTGTAGTCATATTTAAGTATTGCGTAACTTACAATCTCAAAAATTCGAGCGTCAACATTTGGTTCAATAAGTGATAAAATAAACTCTTTTACCTTTTTCGGTTGTTGAACTTCAAAGGTTTTTAATTGCTCACTTGTTTTTAAAAAGCTATCAAAAGCGTTTTTCTTTGTTTCAATATATTTATCAATGATTTCAAGGGTTGCTTGTGCGATATTGAATGTTTTATTATTTGCCTTTACAATTAATAAATTTTCGTTAATCCAGTATCTTTTAGTTTCAACTACTCTGATTATTGGTACGTATTCACAGGTTGAAAAAAGTTTTCTAAATTCTTGGTTCATTCTGTGATTTAAGCCGTGATTTTGTAATTTTGTTCCAAAAGTTAATGCTCTTTGTCTTTTGAAAAGGTCAGAAAATTTCGCTCCGTTATATTTTGAGTAATTCCCCTTTTTGTGATAATTATTGTTGACGTAATCTTCTATTAGAACATCTATAATTGTGATTGTAAAACTATGCTTCATATTCTTTTTTTGACTAAAATATTGTTTGTTGTTGTGGATTCTTAATTTGGTAAGTTTTAGGTTCAGGCATTAAATCTTCACCGTTTAACGTAAATTGTTCCAGAACTCTTCTTATTCCAATTTTAGAATAATCTTCATTTATCTCAATTCCAATACTTTTCCTGTAAAGCTTTTTTGCAACAAAAGAAGTTGTAAAAGTTCCTGAAAATGGGTCTAATACAATATCTCCTTCGTTTGTACTTGCTTTTATAATTCTTTCTAAAAGCGCAACTGGTTTTTGGGTTGGATGATTTTCATATTCCGACATTCTATACCGTACCCTTGGAAAGTCCCAAACATTACCGGGAACTTTCTGGGTATTGTATGGTTGTGGAGGGTTTTTTCGATAGTCGATCAATTTTCTTTTTGAACCAGTTTTGGCTTCAACTAATATATCATTAGCGTTAAATGTGTAGTTATTTTTATCTTTTACACAGAAAATTATTGGCTCATACATTGAACCGTAATAATTTTTTGCTTGCACACCCGAGCTATCATACGACCAAACAATTCTCGATAATATTTCTATTTTATCTCTTAGGTAGATATCAAAGTTTGGAATAAACTGTGTTGATGTCATTATGTAAAGGCTTCCGGTGTTCTTTAGTTTTTTCAAAAGCAAGTCGATCCATTGGTAACACCAATTTAAATAATCTTCATCACTTTTCCACTTATCCTTCAGCCCGTTAAAGTTTTTACCAATATTATATGGGGGGTCAACAAATATTAGGTCAATGCTATAATCTTCAATGTTGTTTCGAAGAATTTCAATAGCATCTCCCTGGAATATTTTATGGTTTGTGTTGCCAAACTCTTTCATTAAAATCATTTATTGAATTGCAAAGCACAAAGATAATTAATATCATTATGTTCTGCAATTCGATTTATTGTAGTTTCAATGTCTTGCAGGTACATTAGATATGTCCGGTTCCTTTTTTCCAATTAAGCGCATTTTCCTTGTTTTAAAATATTATCCTTGATTTGTTCTTTCAATGCGTTTTTCGTTATGAGGTCAATTTTGTGATTGAATATTTTATCTGCGCTAATCAGCGAAATCAGCGAGAAATTCTTTGGCCTCGCATCGAGATAATTGACTGTATAGTCAGGCACTCTTTAATGTTCGCCTTTTAGATAAAGAAAGTGAAATGGAAATCAAGAGCATCATGATGGTGATGAATGTGCTTATCCTACCAATATAATCTCCATAAATTACATAAAAAGTAAACTCATCATTAGTATGTAATTTTGCCTTTATCACTGCCGGTTTCCAATATTCGGTTTTTTCGATTACTTCGCCACGCTGATCGATAAAAGCTGAAATACCAGTATTTGCTGACCTTGCCAAAGGTCTGCGCGTTTCGACTGCCCTTAGTTTTGCAAAAGAAAAATGCTGCCGATGTCCGGCAGTATTGCCCCACCAGCCATCGTTGGTGATGATTAACAAAAGGTTGGCCCCGTTCCTCACGAAACCGTTCACATAATCACCGTAAATGGATTCGTAACATATAATGGGCGCTGCTTTAAACTTTCCATCACTCGAAGTAAATACCTCACGATTTTCGGAATATCCAAGACTACCCACAGTTCCACCCAGGTCGAAAGCCAGGTTTTGAATGGGGCGGAGTAAGCGCTGGAAAGGCATCTTTTCGGGGCCCGGGACAAGTTTTGATTTGTGATAAATCCCCACTTCTTTATCCTGATTAAAAAACAGTGCAGTATTAAATGCTTCGTAGTATTTTTCCACATCCGAAAATTTCCGTGCAGTCTGTGTTAATGTTTCACCCTCTTCAAACAACCTAAAGGTGGAAGCTCCAATCACAAAATTGGACTTGGGATGTTTTCCAATAAATTTTCGGATTTGCTTAACCGAAAGTGAATTTTCGATAGAGGTAAGCCAGATATCGTCCTGGATTGCCGATTCGGGGCAAACCACGAAATCAGTTTCATCGGTAACCAACGAATCGGCCAGGTTGATATTCCTGGCAATAATCTTACTTGGCGGGAGAACGTATTGTTCATTCCAGGGATCAACGTTAGGCTGAACAACAACAACCTCGGCCATTTCGCCTTTTTCGCTGTAATTGTTGTACATAATTAAGGATATGATTAATGGGACAATTAGTGTAATAGCCGCCCGGGCATAACTCCAAATAATCGTTGACTTTGGTGATTTTATCAAATGATTTTTAATGATTTTATAAATAAAGAAATTCATTACCAGCACCCAGAGCGAGCCACCAAAAACACCCGTGTATTCATACCATTGCACCCACTTTGTAAACATCGCAAATCCATTGCCCAGATTGAGCCAGGGCCACGACAAATCCCAGTCTAAGTGCAAATATTCAAAACTAATCCAATAAAAAACCAGGAGGTAAATGGCACCGGATTTTTTTAAAAATGTTTGCCTGCTCAAATGATAAACGGTAAATACGATGGCCATGAATAAGGAATTGAGCAACACAGCCATGATAGCCCCGAAAATTGTTGAATTCCAAATCCACCAGGTGGTTAGCAAATTCCAGGTAAAAAAGGCAATATAGCTAAATTGAAAGATGCTGTATTTATGGAAATTGTGCTTGTACTTATCAAGGTGGTCGATGATAAAAAGCAAAGGGATAAATCCGATAAAAAGTAAAAACGGGAATCCATACATTGGCCAGGCAAGGCTGAGGATTAGCCCGGATAAAAGGGAGAGCAGATATAAATGAACTTTTTTCATGCCACTGTTTTAGAGTATTCTTCCGCTTGTTGATGCTGAAAGATTATTGTTCAAAATCATCTTGATACAAAAAGTCATTGTAAGGATATCGTTTGATGTGAATCGCTTTTACTTTTTCATAAATCAGATTCCTAAAATCATCCCAATTATCCTTATGCTTTGCCGAGATAAAAATTGCAGGGTCATTATTCTTGGCCATCCACGAGTTTTTTAATTCTTCCAGCGTTACATTTTCTTTTGTTGCTTCGCTAAGATCATCTTCTTCTTTTTCGATCCAGGTGTAGGCATCCACTTTGTTGAAAACCATTATTGTAGGCTTTCCTGAACTTTCAATTTCGTTCAGTGTTTCATTTACGATATGAATCTGCTCTTCAAATTCAGAATGGGAAATATCAACCACATGCAACAGAAGGTCGGCTTCCCTCACCTCATCGAGCGTTGACTTGAACGACTCCACCAAACCATGGGGAAGTTTGCGGATAAACCCAACAGTATCGGAAAGCAGGAAAGGTAGATTTTCGATCACTACTTTTCTTACGGTAGTATCGAGGGTAGCAAAAAGTTTGTTTTCGGCAAATACTTCAGCTTTTGCCAGTTGGTTCATGATGGTTGATTTGCCAACATTGGTATAGCCAACCAGCGCCACACGTATCATATTGCCCCTGCCTTTACGCTGAACCGACATTTGTTTGTCGATCAATTCCATCTTTTTCTTGAGGAGTGCAATTTTATCGCGGATAATCCGGCGGTCGGTTTCAATCTCGGTTTCACCAGGTCCCCGCATGCCAATGCCACCTTGCTGCCTTTCAAGGTGGGTCCACATCCGCGTAAGGCGTGGCAGCAAATATTCATACTGCGCCAGTTCTACCTGGGTTTTCGCGTGTGCTGTTCTTGCCCTTAGGGCAAAAATATCCAGGATAAGCCCGGTACGATCAAGCACCCGTATCTCTAATACTTTTTCAATATTCTTCATTTGAGAGCCACTGAGCTCATCATCAAAAACGATCAGGTCAATTTTTTCGGCTTTAACATAAGCTGCCACTTCATTTAGTTTTCCCGAACCAATAAAAGTGCGTGGATCAGGATTGGCAAGCTTTTGCTTAAAACGTTCAAGCGGCAAACCGCCGGCGGTTTCAACCAAAAATGCCAACTCATCAAGGTATTCGTCAATCCTCGAATCATCGTCTTTGGCAGTGATTATGCCAACCAGCACAACCTTTTCCTGCACCATAGCTGTTGATACATTTTGTGCCATACTCCTATTTTTATTATTGTGAATATTGGTTTTGTAAAAATTCGATAATAATTAATCCCTTTCAACAAGGGGTAAAATAAATTGAATATTTTTTGATTCATCAAGAATCTCGATAATTGGGGTGTCAAGGTAATTGTTGGCAGCAGCATATTGCCTCAATTTAGGATAGCTTTTATAAATGCCAACATAGAGCGAAAACAAATTGATGTATGGGCATTCGATTAGCGCCACTTTTTGACGATCAAGAATAAAAAGATTGTACTTATCCATTACCTGATCCAATTCAGCCACCTGGTTTTGCTCTATCACACAGCCAACTTTACACCTCATTTCCTCCGTTTTGGTGTTTCCGGGATCGTCATAATAAATTCCAAAATCTTTATAGTTATCAATCCCATCATCCCAAAGATTACCAAACAATTTTTCCTTAATCTGACCTGTTTCGCTGTATTCCCCAACATGGTCTTCATATACAGCATAAATTGGCCCAAGCTCCCTGACCTCGATAGAAACGCCGGTAAAAAATCCGGAATACCAACCAAACCACGAAATAAGCAACAGGCCAAAGCCGATAAACAGAAGCAAATTCCTGATTGCTTTCATACCCTAAGTTTTTAAATGATTTTCTGCAAAACTCCGTGCTTTTAATACTAAAAACTTCTAAAACCGATAATCTCCCGTGCTTCTTTTACTGTTTTCGCCCCGCTTTCGTGTGCTTTTTCAGCGCCCATTTTTGCAACTTTGCCCAGGTACTTTTCATCAGCCGAAACCTCGAGTATCCGCTCACGCAAGGGTGCTGTAAATTTAATTACATCTTCGGCGAGTTGTTTTTTCAAATCACCATATCTTATTTTACAGCTATTGTATTGCTCGTCAAAAAAAGCGACTACTTCTTCAGTCGAAACCACCTTTAATAGGCTGAACAAGTTTTCGACCGGCTCCGATTTTGGCGAATTGGGTTCGGTAGGGCCGGCATCGCTTACAGCCCGCATTATTTTTTTTCGGATAGATTTTGGATCTTCACCAAGAAAAATTGCATTGCCCTCACCTTCTGATTTCCCCATTTTGCCACTACCGTCAAGGCCGGGAATTTTAATCAGATTATCACCAAAATTAAAAGCGGCAGGCTCCGGAAAAAATTCCTGTTCATACATCCTGTTAAAGCGACGGGCAAAAGTCCTGGTCATTTCAAGGTGTTGCTCCTGGTCTTTTCCCACAGGAACTTTGTGGGCCTTATGAATAATAATATCGGCAGCCATCAACGAAGGGTAGGTGAGCAATCCGGCATTCACATTTTCGGGTTGCTTGCGGGCTTTTTCCTTAAAAGTTGTAACGCGCTCAAGTTCGCCCATGTATGCATTCATATTCAGCAATAAATACAATTCAGCAGTTTCGGGCAAATCGCTTTGAATATACAAAGTTGATTTTTCGGGATCGATACCTGTGGCAAGGTATTCAACCAAAACCTGTTTTACATTCCCGTGTAAATCCTGGGGTGTTGGGTGGGTAGTTAACGAATGATAATCAGCAATAAAGAAAAAGCAGTTAAACTCTTCCTGCATTCTGAGAAAATTTTTTATAGCACCAAAGTAATTCCCAAGGTGCAGATTTCCTGTCGGCCTAATGCCGCTCACAACTGTTTCCATGCGTGATATTTTGTGTAAATAATTTCGGATAAATCATTGTTGCTCCATAATGAACCAACAGGTGGGCAAAAGTAAAAATTTTATTGAAGTTCAAATCAGGTGGATTTTCCTGAAAATAATTACATCTTCAACTCGTCATTATTCTTATTAAAGAAGTGATATTCCAGAAAATGATGCGATGATGATGGTTTGATCGATATTCTGCATTTGTATTGCCACATCCATTTCAGCCTCAGCGAAGGGAATCCGCAGGTTAGATAAGCGTAAACAAAATTATGAACAGTAATATTCAACCTTTTTTCGTTTTGTTCCTGGATGAGGTACTGCAAATTATTTTCGATTTCATCGATGATAAGGACGGTAGCTTTGCTTTCGCCTGTACCATTGCAAATAGGACATTTTTCAAGGATTTCAATTTTCATTGTCGGCCTCACCCTTTGCCTGGTAATTTGAACCAAACCAAATTTACTTGGGTGCAAAATAATGTGTTTGGCCTTATCGCGAGCCATCTCTTCTTTCAATTTCACGAAAAGCTGACGCCGATGCCTGGCTTCGGTCATGTCGATAAAATCGACAACAATAATTCCACCGATGTCTCTTAGGCGCAATTGACGGGCAATTTCGGTAGCTGCCTCCAGGTTAACTTCAAGTGAGTTGGTTTCCTGATTTTTATCTTTGTTTACCCTGTGCCCGGAGTTTACATCGATGGTATGCATAGCCTCTGTATGCTCGATGATAAGGTAAACCCCACTTTTGATAGTTACAATTTTACCAAAAGAGTTCTTAATTTGCTTTTCAACAGCAAAGTGCTCAAATATTGGTTTCGAGCCGCTGTAATATTTTACAATTCCGGCTTTTTCGGGGGCAATGTGTTTAATAAATGTTTTAACCTCTTCGGCCAATGCCGAATCGTCAACATGGATATTGTTGAATGACTCGTTGAGGTGATCGCGCAACATGGCCGAAGTACGGTCGAGTTCGCTCACAATCTTTGTTGGTGCCTCGGCCTTATTCAGTTTCTTGGATATCGACTCCCACTTTTCCAATAATTCTTTAAGATCGGAATCCAGCTCAGCCACCATTTTATTCTCGGAAGCAGTTCTGACTATAACACCAAAATTATTGGGTTTTATACTTTTAATGAGGCGTTTGAGCCTTTTACGCTCATCTATACTCCTTATTTTCTGGGAAACAGAAATACGATCGGCAAGGGGTACTAAAACAAGGTAGCGTCCGGCAAAAGAAATTTCGGACGAAACCCTGGGGCCTTTTGTTGAAATAGGTTCTTTGGCAATTTGAATCAGGATGGGCTGATTTATAGTGAGTACATCAGCAATTTTCCCGGTTTTTTCGATATCCGGTTCAAGCCTGAATTCGCTTAATGGAAGTGTATTGATTTTACCCGCACTGGCCAGCCGTGTGAATTTAATCAACGAACGCACCTGCGGGCCAAGATCGAGGTAATGCAAAAAAGCATCTTTTTCGTAGCCAACGTTAACAAATGCAGCATTAAGCCCTGGCATAAGTTTACGAACTTTACCAAGGTAAACATCTCCAACTGAATACTTTTTATTTGATTTTTCCTTTGTGAGCTCAACTAGATGCTTATCCTCGAGCAATGCTATATCAACCCCGGAGGAATTTGCATTAATAACTAAATCCCTATCCACACTCTGCGTTTTTGATAATAAATACTACTTCCTTTTTTATAGGTTAGAATTATAATATGCATAAAAAAAAATTATTACATAAATCAAATAGTAAAACCTTTTGACGTATGCAATAATTTTTAATATTTAAAGAATTTACTTCTTCTTATGCCTGTTTTTGCGCAAACGCTTTTTACGTTTGTGTGTCGCCATTTTATGTCTTTTTCTTTTTTTTCCGCTTGGCATTTCTTATCCCTTTCTATTTAACATTAACATTATCTTTAACTTCATTCACAAAGGTCTTAGCCGGTTTGAAAGCCGGAATATTGTGAGCAGGAATGATGATGGTGGTATTTTTTGAAATATTCCTTCCGGTCTTCTCCGCCCTTTTTTTGATAGTAAAGCTACCAAAGCCTCTTAAATAAACGTTCTCACCATTAACCATGGAATTTTTAATGGTATCCATAAAAGCCTCAACAGTTGTTTGCACATTCGACTTTTCTATCCCTGTTTTATTGGCAATCTCTGCTACAATTTCTGCTTTTGTCATAATACTATTTAAAGATTTGATTATTAGATTCGTAAATAGGGCTGCAAATATATATTTTTTTTTAATCCAACACGAAATTGAATTTTTTTTAATAAAATACTAATCAGTAAAATGAGATAATTTTTCTTTGCTATCTAAAAAAACCTTTAACCCCCTTGCCGTGGATTAATTTGAACAATAACAGTGAAAATCAGGTTTCAACTCTGGAATTAATTATCGAGATGACAAAAACAACAAGGCTTTTACAATGGTACGATACTAACCACCGGGACTTACCCTGGCGAAATACCTCCGACCCTTACAAAGTCTGGCTTTCCGAAATCATCCTGCAACAAACAAGGGTAGATCAGGGCATTGGTTATTACATGAAATTTATTGGCCATTTCCCAACAGTTCAGGATTTGGCAATTGCGGACGAAGACAGTATTTTGAAGCTGTGGCAGGGGCTCGGATATTATTCAAGAGCACGCAACCTGCACCATGCCGCAAAAACCGTGGTTGAAAAATTATATGGCATTTTCCCCGACAACTACAACGATTTGTTGAAACTGAAAGGTGTTGGCGAATACACCGCCGCAGCAATTTCATCCATTGTATTTAACGAGGCAAAACCTGCTATCGATGGCAACGTGATGCGTGTGATTAGCCGCTGGTATGCCATCGCACAAGCCGTGAACAGCACCCTGGGTTTAAAACAAATAAAATTGACCCTCGAAAATCTTATCGACAAAAAGCAGCCCGGGAAATTCAACCAGGCCATGATGGAGTTCGGGGCAATCTATTGCAAACCCAAAAATCCAAACTGTGAACCCTGTATCTTTAACGACAATTGCATGGCCTATCAAAAAGGTTTGGTGGATAAATTGCCATCGAAGATTTCAAAAATCAAAATAAAAACCAGGTATTTTACCTACCTCTTTATCACATTTTATAAAAATAACGAGCTTTTTACCATCGTTAAAAAACGAACTGAGAATGATATTTGGAAAGGCTTGTATGAATTTCCATTGATTGAAAGCCCCGAAGAAATCCAGGCCGCAGATTTAACACATCAGGAACAAATAAAGCAATTTGTAAATCCTGAGCAATCAGTCATCCATGGTGTTTCAAAAACTTATGCCCACCAGCTCACCCACCAAAAAATCTTTGCCACTTTTATTAAGGTATCAGCAAATAAACAAATCGGGGTTTTCCCTAAAGATTATTTGATTTTGCCGGCTTCCACCCTCGGTGAGTATCCTGTTTCGAGGCTCATCGACAAGTACCTTAACGACTTAAGCTGATGAATTCAGAAATTTGTTGAATTTGTGAATTAATAAACGAGGATCGAAAAACGATGATTGATTTCAGTGTTTCATGTTTTTTTATTCATCCGTACTCGTGTCGAACCTTTCATTCGATAAACCAATCAATGCCCTTAGCAGCCCATGAATTATTGCGAGGGGCAAACAAAGGATACCGGCGGTAAGCATTCCTAATTCGTAAAATAATGAACTGTCTTTATATGGTTTTCCTTTGCCCCGCGATTGAAACGCGCTGTAGGGGATTCCATACATGTTGCCTGCAATCATTGTTTGGCAGGCCGAAAGAATAATAACAGCTTCTTTTTCGCCATATTCTTTTACAATCGAATCGTAAGCATATTTTTTAGGGTAGCCTCTTGCATCAGCAAAATGCTGGGCAAACATTATGGCTTTGGCTTCTTCGGGCTTAATAAAAATGTCGCCACCACTAAGAAAACTGCTGATTTCATCGTTGCTCATGCCCTGGCTCAAAGCCATTTTAGTGTGATGATACGAGCAGGCAGCGCAGCCATTTACTTCGGTAACGGCCAGTTGCAGACGTTCCAAAAAATGCGGGTCAATTAATTTACTTTATTTATTTCCAGCCATCTTCAACGCGGCTCGTGGAGCGAATACAAGGGAGCGATACAGTTCCCATAGACTGAACTTCCTTTTAAACTCAACTCTCGAGCTTATCTCTTGAGGCAATATTATTTCCTTTTTCATTTTATATCATTACAATTTTTACATAATTTTTGAAGTATCAATAAACCATTTTCCAATGTGTGCAATTCATTTTGATCTAATTTACTTAAATGATTGTCGATTTGAGTATTGATGGCTTTATTGATCTTCGATGTTATTTTTTCACCTTCTTCGGTTGCGGATACAAAAATTTTCCTCCGGTCGTCAGCATCATTGGTACGATTTACATAGCCCATTTCAATCAACTTGTCGATTAATGCAGTCATTTGCGATTTTGTAATCCCCAATATGTCAACAAACTCCGTAAGGTATAATACCTCGTGTTCTTCCAACAACTTCAA
>Ga0208900_1001279_pt1 | contig 13568 bp, 5 predicted proteins | sample AntAceMetag02UKK_FD_184763 | JGI IMG/M metagenome (GOLD analysis project Ga0208900, IMG submission 184763) | Saline lake microbial communities from Ace Lake, Antarctica - Antarctic Ace Lake Metagenome 02UKK (SPAdes) (version 2) | ecosystem: Environmental > Aquatic > Non-marine Saline and Alkaline... | reverse complement strand
ATACATATTTGAAGGGGCTTTAGAAGTAAAACGAACTAAAGGCGCATTTCAAATAGTAATCGGTATAAATGTAGTGGTTGGAGTGGAGTTGCAGTTGCTCCAACGAAAAAGTAAACAGACACCCCCGTCTGCCGAACGGGTAGGAGATCGGCTAAATAATTTGCTCGCCGGTTAATCCGGAAACATCTTTTGAGGATCATTTTCAACGTAAATATCCCTAGTCGGGCTATCAATTCTTATTGATTTCCCGGGCAGATATTTGCCCGAGGGAAATCAGCGCTATGAGAATGGACAATATGTTGGTGAATATTTTAATTCACTCCATTAATTTGTTATACCAATTATGTTTCCAAATGATTGATAATACCCAGAAAAAAGCCCCGAAGATTTAACTCCGGGGCCAAAAATAATTAACCAACATAAATCTATTCAATCACCAGTTTTCTGGTCATTACATTTTCATCAGAGAATACCTTTACAAAATAAATTCCCGGTTCAAAACCAGAAATATCCAATATTGTTTTTTCTCCATTTATTTTGAGTTGCTTTACAAGTTGCCCAGCCTGACAATAGATTTCAGCATTACCAACAGCGAAACCCTGCTCAAGTATAAGGTGACCGGAGGCAGGATTGGGATATAAGAGTAATTCCTGAATTTCATACTTATCCAAGCCAATTGAAAAATCAAATAAAACCGAATATTCCAACTGTGTAATCCCATCTTCGGCTGTAACCATGATATTTGCCGAACCGGGAATTGCAGTAGCCTGTGTGATGTCCATTGTTGCACCAGCTTGATTTACGGTTCTCAACTGTTGGCGGGACCTGCGTTCCTGACGGTACCCAGTATTCGTAGTAGTAAGTTTCCGGATCAAAGCCTACAATGCTCCATTGGCCTGATGAGGATAAAAAACCAAATGTTCTGGATTTCATTAAAGCCAAAGAACTGGATATGGTTATCAACATCCACAAGGATCTTTCGAAAAACGAATTGTACAATGATTACACAATTCGAAGAAGCGCCATTGATTTCAATATCCCGTTAATAACCAATGCCCGTCTGGCCAGTGCTTTTGTAGTTGCATTTTGTAAATTCAATTTGAATGATATTGAGGTTAAAAGCTGGGATCAATACTAACCCGAATTATTCACCGCTAAAGCTATAGCAACACGCGGCGCATTTGCACAAAGCTAATGACATGAATAATTCGGGCTAAGGTAAGGCGAAGTCAATCCTATATTTGTGCAAGAAAGCTAACAAGGTTAGCACTTGTATTTGCAAGGCCAAGTTTTCTACGCAAACGGGTCCGGGCTCTTTCGATTGAAATTATTTGCTGACCCGTTAATTCAGAAATATCTTTTGTGGCCATGTTTAATCGCAGAAAGGCACAAATCTTTAGCTCGTTTGGTGCTAAATCAGGAAATTGTTTTATTAGTCTGTCATAAAACTCGCCGTGAACCTGCCTGAACCTGATGTCAAATTCATTCCATATTTCATCATCAGTTGATTTTTGTAATTCATTGGAAATTTTCTTAATGGCAGATTTTGTTTCTGTTTTTACAGCATTATCCCGGATGGTCAATAATTTGTCACCTATCCCCGAAATAACCTCATTCTTTTTTATCAGGGTCATCACATTAGCTGTAAGCTCTTTGTTTCTTGAGTCCAATTCAAGATTTAAGCGATGACGTTCAATCTGTTCATTTTTCGATTTCAAGCGATTTCGGATTATAATAGTGACCACTAAAGCCAAAAGAAGAAATACAATGCCAGCACCAACTAAAATCAAAATAAATTCGCGGCGCTGTTGTGTTATTTTATTTTCCTGTTCAATTTTCTCATATTCATGTAATAATTCCAAATGTGATATCCGGGCTATACTCACTTCAGTATCCAGGCTGTCTTTTAATTGGCTTTTAATCGTACTATAGATATAGGCATTCTCAAAATCATTCTGCTCATAATATAATTTGGCTAATTGTTTAGCCGCCTCATGACTTTTGTTTTTTTGTTTATTCTCCGTGCTGATTTGGTAATAACGCTTTGCATAGTACAAACTACTATCAAGTTTTCCTATATCCTTATAATACAAAGAATATCCATAATAAATTTCCGGGAGTACTTGGAGCTTGTTCAATTGGGTATAAATTAGTGATGCACGATTAAGATAATAAAATGCAGAATCATATTTTTCTTCCTCCCGATAGATAGAAGCAAGATTTGAGTAAGCAATTCCTATCCGAAGCTGTCTATCAAGAATTTTGTTTATTTCTATTGATTCTCTATACTTGTCTTTGGCAAGAAGAGTTTCGCCCATGCTTGCATAAGAAACAGCCACATTATTCAATCCGCGTGAAATGCCAGCCAGGTTTTTTATTTCCCTCGAAATTTCTAATGCTTTGGTATGATACTCAAGGGCTTTATCAAAAAATCCTTGTTCATGATAATCAACACCAATTCGGTGAAACGCTTCCCTAATTCCTTTTCTATCGCCAAGGTTTTCAAAAATGCCCAGGGCCTGGAAATTTAACACGGCACTTTTTTTAAAATCGCCAAGGTTTGAAAAATTTCTGGCGATTAAAATAAGCGACTCAGCATATTCTTCATCCAGGTCCAAATCCAGGGCAAGTGCATTTGCCATATTCCCATATTCCAGTGACGAACGATAATCGGATTTATTCCAGTAAATATTCCCTAATTGAAGCCAGGCAATCAATTTATTTTTTGGATTATCAAATTCGATGGCCAGTTTAATAGTTTGATTTGCATAGTATACCGAACTATCAGGGTTAGATAAAAATGTTGATTTCGAGAGTGCCATCAGAATATCCATTTTCTTTTGAGGATCATTTTCAGCGTAAAGTTCCCTCGTCAGGCTATCAGTTCTATTCATTTCCCGGGCAGAAATTTGCCCGAAGGAAATAAGCACTAAGAGAATAGATAATATGTTGATGAATATTTTATTCACTCCAGTAATCGGTATTAGACCTTCAACAGCAGCAAATGTACAATAAAACCCAGAAAAAAGCCCCGAAGATTTCACTCCGGGGCCAAAAACAATTAACCAAACTAAATTTATTCAATCACCAGTTTCTTCGTGATAATTTGATCTTGTGAAAATACTTTTATGAAGTAGATTCCCGACTCGAAGGTTGATGTGTTTATTTGTAGTTTCTTACCTGTAGTAGTATGAGTGAAGATTAATTGTCCGGTTAAATTAAATAATTGTACTTCTTCCAAACCTGTTGTTGTTTCGATGTAAAGCACATCAGTTGCAGGATTTGGATAAACAGCAATCTGATTCTCACTGAGTACATCTTCTATTCCTGTGATTAACAAAGCCATACTTCCCTGTAGTATTTCCTTGGTTGAATTATCCTGGATATACGCTAGCAATTCAAGGTTTTCCATCACATAGTTTGAAGGAATTGTGAAATCAAGCGTAAGGGATTGCGTTGTGCTTCCGGAAAAATCAAGACTGGTGCCATTTTCATTTGGAACCATATCCCGACAAACAAAATTCAGTTCGGGCTGATTTTGCCAGCTTTCAGGAATATGTGATTCTGTTAAGACTACATGCAGAACGAGATCATTGCCTAATAAAGGATATTCTTCAATCATCTCAATATCAACAGAAATTTGATAATCGTTTCCACCAGTATTGGAAGAATGTGCTTCTATATCAAATAGTGAAGGTGTAGCAATTCTTGTTTCGTACTTAGGTAAATAGTCAGCGTACATGCTTTGTGTTGCACTTCCTCCAGAAACTGCACCGCCACCATCAAACATTGCTGTTGGATAGCCCGCCACATTGTAATAATCCAGGCGGGCAGCTGTTTCAGAAGTTTCATAATCATCTCCGGAATGATATTCGATAACCCCCACAGATAAGCCTTCTGCATGCATTTCATCTACTGCCATTGACGCACCCGGGCAGTACTGACACCATGTTCCGGTGGCAACTTCAATAATTACCAACTCACGATCAACACCACCTAAAATAGTGACTTCAAGCGGTCCGGCTCCCAGGGAAAGGCCATCGTCATAAACAGCTTTTACATCATAAGTGTACATCCCCGCTGTAAGATTCATGTCCTGATAGGTAGTTTCCTGAATTTCTTCTGCAATGATAATTCCGTCACGATAAAGGTTATATCCTAAAAGTGATTTCTCAGATGTTCTATCCATAGTAGTTACTGTGCCACCTGGACCAGAGGCAACAAGCTGACCTCCTATAGCAGGATTACTGATTTCTGTTCTAAGCATAGGGCTCTTTATGGACTTGCCAGATTTATCAGGCTCAACTAAATACCCGGCGAGATTCCAGTTATAGTCTAAGCCCCAGCTATTAGATATACTAAACCATGTAGTTCCATCAGTAGAATACAAATCACCATATCCCGAGACCGCTGGGCCGTCATCAACGCCGGCAGGCATGGATCCACCAGTATGCGACACCTGATATCCAAACCATAATTCCCTGGAAGCATCAATTTGAATAGGAGTATCAAGAACTATTTCATTAAATGCATTAACCTCAACATCAACTACCTCCTGGCTCAAAATTTCCATTGCTGCATTTTCTCCCACCCAGACTTTAAGTATAAAAGTTGCATTGGGATCACCATTACAAAAGAAGGTAATGCTGGTCATGGTCTTTCCGGCATAGGGCTCCAAATCCGAAGGTGTCCAACGAGAAGCAGCACTGAAAGTACCACCATTACCTATTCCAATACCGTTGCCAGTATTTATTCCTGAATCCCACTGAAAGTATCCAACTGCACCAGGAGCAACCCAGTTAAGATCAACATCATTGCCATCAAAAACTGTAGCGGTAAAACCGGCCGGAGATGCAACATTCAATTCAAAATCCAAAGTAGTAGTTTGACCATCTTCGATTATTGCAGTTTCAGAACCCGCATCGTAACCTGAAGCTGTGCAACTTACTGTATAGGTACCAACCAAAATATTTTCGATTGTATAGGTACCATCAGCACCTGTTGTAAAGATTTGCCCATCAATAGAAATAATTGCTCCCTGGATGGCAATACCACCAGGTGCAGAAACTACACCTTCGAGTGTTCCGGTTTCTACCTGTTCCAATTCAAAATCCAGAGTAGCTGTTTGGCCCTCTTCAATTACAACAGTTTCAATTCCTGAAGTAAATCCGTTTGCATCACAACTAACCTTATGTGTTCCTGTAAAAATATCGGTAAAGGAATAGCTACCATCAGAAGCGGTAGTGGTTGTTTCGCCGGCAACAGTAATTGTAGCACCTTGTATAGCACCACCACCTTCAGCACTTACTTCTCCACTAAGATTTCCGAAAGTTGCAGTTATTACCATAATAGTGTATTCTTCAACTTCGCCATAAACTGTGCTGCCACATGGATCGGCAGAACCATAAGCCATTCTTATTCTCATTCTGTGATCTCCTAAAGGAGCATTTTCAGGGACAGCTATATTTCCTGAAAATTCAGCACCCGTGGCGTCACATATCAATTCAAATTCTTCATCTCCGCCAGTTTCGAACACAAAATCATCATTCCAGTCGACCCATGCATAAACTTTATCGTAAGCATTTGGAGAGCCATTGGTAACGGTAATCGCTTCAAAAGTTCCTGCCCCAATAGTGCAAGAAAGGTCTGTATAATCAGCAACACCATTTTGCCATACGCTGGCATTGTCGATGGTACCGCACAATACATTGGCGATATACTCTTCTTCGCTTGTTGTACTGGCATTACAGTAGGATTGTGCAATGTGCTCAACAATTTTTATTGTACAGTCATTTTCCGGGTTTTCATCACCGGTTAAAATTGCACAGGCCTCAATTTCATAGGTACCTATAGTAGAAAGATCGACTGTTGTGGCGAAGGTATGTTCTAAGGTTTCGCCACTGTTTATTGTCTCAGCTATAGTTTCAACAATAGCAATTCCCCCATCCAAAGTATAGGATACTTCGAATCCGGATTGTGCATTGAAGCCATAATTTTTAATAGTAACGGTGATTGCTTCAGTAGTGGTAAGTTCAGTTCCTGATGATGGAGACACGATTGATTCGATCCCCATATCGTTGTTATCCGTTATGGGATCTGTTGTTATCAGTTGCTGATAATACAATACCGGATCATCCCAGGCACCAGCCTCAGGTGTTAGGGTTTGCTGAGGAGGGAATTGAGACTGTGGTGTCCATGCAAATCCTACCGCACCAATAGCGTCTCCAAATGCAACTGGATATGGGAAAGGTGTAATACCGGTTGCACAATAATATCCGCAAGCTTGTTGGAAGGATGATAAAAGCATGTAATATTTACCAACTTCCAATGGAAAGTTTATAACACCAGAACTAACCCATCCTAAGCCGAGAGGAGCAGGTGTAATATCAGTGGCAGAAACCAGATTGTACGTGCCAATAGCTTGACTACATTCATAAATGCACATCCACATTTGAGTTGGGTCGATGGTAACATCATGCCATCCCATAAATTCAACCAGGATTTTTTCTTCACTACAATAAAACGTATTCCCACGCGTCCGCGGTCCGGAATTATAAGCATTCGTAGTTCCGCCAATAATATCAATTTCATCTGTTCCCCGGGTATTATTTATCTGCTGTTCGATATTCAAACTCTTAATCTTGCTTGCTGACATCGGTGTACCAGTAGCAATAACTTCAGCGTCTGGTAAAGCTTGATTCCCAATCACGGTTTTTGAGTAATTGGCAGCCTGCATCTTAGCAGATGTTTGTAGTTGCACGCCTTGTGCCATAAGCATTCCTGTTGCAAAAACAGCCAACAAAAATGTAATTCCTAACTTCGTAAATACGCTCATGATAGTATTAAATATTAGTTGAAAAATAATTTATCTGTTATTAATAGTCGTCTAATCTTTCTTGATTTCTATATCCAGGTTGAATAATTCACAAATTGATTTAGCAGGACAAGTATGTTGATTAGATATGATTTTGTTGTCTGATGCAGGCAAATTAGTATTTGACAAAATTGATATACAATTGCCGAAATAACAAGCTTTAAGCCTCTACAAAACCTTTATGCCGGGCACATGCAACCTTTAGAACACCTTTACAGGATTGCTTATAATCATAAACTTCAATTGATTAGAAAATTCAAAATGACATTTTTGTAAAAGGCTTGTTAAGCAAGGATTGTTGATCGGGGAAAATTTTGAGCTTAAGAAAATAGCCCAATCAGATGGGCAAATACTATTTGGGCAAAAAAGCTTACAAGCTTAGTGCTTGTATTTGGAAGCCCAGGTTTTTTGCGCAAACGAGTCCGGGCTCTTTCAATCGAAATTATTTGCTGCCCGGTTAACTCAGAAGTATCTTTTGAGAATCATTTTCAGAATTAAAATACCCAGAAAAAAGCCCCGAAGATTTCACTCCGGGGCTTAAAATAATTAACCAAACTAAATTTATTCAATCACCAACTTCTTCGTGATGATTTGATCTTTTGAAAATACTTTTACGAAGTAGATTCCTGACTCGAAGCTTGAAGTGTTTATTTGTAGTTTCTTATCTGTAGTAGCATGAGTGAAGATTAATTGTCCGGTTAAACTAAACAATTGTACTTCCTCCAAACCTGTTGTAGTTTCGATATAAAGCACATCTGTTGCAGGATTTGGATAAACCTGTACATCATTGCAGGCTTCTATATCCTCTATTCCTACAGTTAATGGCCAGCCTTCTACAAAACATACATCATCATAATAAGCGCCCGGAGCGCCGCCTGAATCAGAACCCCAGTAGTCGACACTACCTATAGTAAATGTATTGGCAAACTGAAACACCATGTTGCCATCAAAGAATACCTGTGCAATATCCGAATCAAGGTCAAAATTAATTTCCACCAGAATCCATGTATCTTGCGCGTACTCAAACGTTCCTATTCCTTCTCCCGCGAAACTACCTGTTCCACCATCGTCAAAATAGAGTTCAATTACCCAATCAACATTTACAGTAGGTTCGCTCTGAATATTGAAATAGCCAGAAAAACCTGTGGGGACGTATATGTAATTCGAATATAACCATGCACCTGTTTCGATAGGCTCTTCGGCTAATTCCCTTACCAGGTCGATACCGGCATCGTTAATAACAAATGAATTGCCGGGACTCATGGAGAAATCATCACTAACAATGGCATCTTCCGAACCACCCGGAGCGCCACTCCATGTTGTCCAGGGAGCACCCAGTTGCTCAGCAACATATCCGCCAACTATTAGTGCATCAAAGTTTTCGCAGTCAGGTGCTGCACCACCAAAAACAGTAATTGTATATTCTTCAATTTCTCCGTATGCAGCAAAGCCACATGGGGCGGGTACTTCATCATAGACCATTCTTACACGCATGCGATGATCTCCGTCAGGTGTGCCGGCGGGAACGGCAATAGTGCCAGTGAAAACCGTACCTGTACCATCATTTGTTAGTACAAATTCTTCATCTCCACCGATTCCATATTCATAATCACTGTTCCAGTCAACCCAGGCAGTAACGTTGTCAGTAGAATAGGGCTGTCCATTGGAAACTGTAATCTCTTCAGACGATCCGGCTTCAATTATAGTAGATATATCAGTAAAGTTAGCTACAGCACCTTGCCATGCACTGGCATTGTTGATGGATCCACACAATACATTGGAAATATACTCATCACTATTTGTTGTAGTGGCATTACAATATGCATGTTCAATTGTTTTTGCTGTTAAATCATTATCGGGATTTTCGTCACCTGGTAAATCAGTCCATGCTTCAAGCTCATATACGCCAAACGCTGAAAGATCAACCGTAGTAGCAAAAGTATATTCCAGGAATTCACCACTATTTAATGTTGCAGAAATGTTTTCAACAACAGCAGCTCCTCCATCCAAAGAATAGGAAACATCAAATCCTGATTGTGCACTGGTTCCAAAATTCTTTACAATAACAGTTACAGGTTCTTCACTGCCTAAGTCACCTCCGGAATTAGGAGACGATATTGCCTGGACTCCAAGGTCGTTTTCATAACTTGCACCACCTTCAGTTACAATTTGCTGATAATATAATACAGGCGATGCCCAGGCCCCTGGTTCTACAGTTTGTGTTTCCGGAGGAGGGAAGGAGACTATAGGTAACCAATCCCAACCAGCTCCGCCTATTGCTTCACCAAATGCAACCGGATATGGGAAAGGTGCTACATTCTGTTGATTATGATAGCTACATTCTTGTTGGAAGCTTGATAAGAGTAAGTAATACTTACCTTCTTCCAGGGGAAGGTTTATAACACCAGAACTACACCATCCCGCTCCCAGGGGAGCAGGTGTAATATCAACGGACCTTACAAGGTCATATACACCTTCAGCAGCATCGCCTTCATAAACAAGCATCCACATTATAGTTGGGGTATAATCAACTTCATGCCAGCCCATAAATTCAACTAAAGTTTTATCTGGCTGGGTACAAAGAAAGGCATTTCCACGAGTCCGTATTGCAGCACTCCAGGAATTTTCAAGACTGCCAATAATTTCGGTCACATCGGTTCCATCTGAATTGCATGTTTGCGATGGGATATTCAGGTTTTTAATCTTTTCCATCGACATAGGTTTCCCTATAGCAATAACATCGGCATCGATATCACCACCACCGATCACTTGTTTTGAATAAGCATCGGGAAGATCTGCATTTCGCATTTTGGCAGCAATTTCTGCTTCGGACTGTTGCGCCCATAGCATCCCTGTTGCAAAAACAGCCAATAAGAATGTAATTCCTAATTTTGTAAAAATTCTCATGATAATTAAAGTTTAGTGAATAAAATTTATTTTTTGTTAATTGAATGATTTTCATCCCTGTTTAGGTTCTCAATGAACTTTTTTAAAGCCACGTTCTGACTTTTTTTACTTTGAATAAATTGATACAAATCATCTGTATCATCCTTTTTTTTCGATGTTTCTCCAGGTGGTATCTTCTTATCTTTTTTTGAGATCATTTCTTTATAATATTTCTGATTCCAAAACTACTATTGAAACAATGAATCACCTAATGAAACACCATCACAAAACCATTTATCGACGAAAAATCACCATCACAAAACCATCACAAGAGGAATATTCCACTAATGAAATGCTTAAGGACTACGATGCATCTATATGTAATACCAATTGCATAACAAAATGCGCTGAAAGCCATTTTGCTTATTGCAATGGTTAATGCCGATACATATTTGAAGGGGCTTTAGAAGTAAAACGAACTAAAGGCGCATTTCAAATAGTAATCGGTATAAATGTAGTGGTTGGAGTGGAGTTGCAGTTGCTCCAACGAAAAAGCAAACAGACACCCCCATCTGCAGGACGTGTAGGAGATCGGCTAAATAATTTGCTCGCCAGTTAATCCGGAAACATCTTTTGAAGATCATTTTCAACGTAAAGATCCCTGGTCGGGCTATCAATTCTTATTGATTTCCCGGGCAGATATTTGCCCGAGGGAAATCAGTACTATGAGAATGGACAATATGTTAAGGAATATTTTATTCACTCCATTAATTTGTTAGACCTTCAAGTGCTGCAAATGTACAATAATGCCGATTACTATTTTAAGCGTTCCTTAAGTTCGGTTCTCTCCTAAAGTCGCTTCAAATATGTATCGGCATTTACTCCCGATAAAAAATCGGGACAGGCTATTGTAGTATGCAAAACGGCTTTCAGCTCATTTTGATACACAATTGGTATAATACCCAAAAAAAAGCCCCGAAGATTTCACTCCGGGGCCAAAAAATTAACCAAACTAAATCTATTCAATCACCAATTCCCGGCAAGTAGGTTTCATACAGTGAATTATTTCGATACGTTCAGGAGCTAAAAAAACAGCCGACCCAATCAGGGCCGGCTGTAATGTTATAACTTAACAAGACAATCGATCTTAACTTTACTAATGTTATTTTTCTATTACAATTTTTTCTACCCTCAACGCGCGCTCAGTTTCAACCTTTAAAATGTAGATACCGGAAGGCATATCGCCGGTTTGAATAATATTATTTGTTTGCGGCTCATCATTTTGATAAACCACCTGACCACGATAATTCAGAATAAGCACGCTATGAATACCTACTCCATCAATATGGAATTCCTCGTGTGCAGGATTAGGATAAACACTGATTCCATTCTTGTCTGTATCGTTTATTCCGGTAAGTATCTTTGATGGCTCCAGATAGAAAGTATGGTTTACATTTTCCCCTGCAATTATTTCAACATTTTCCAGAACACCAGTCTCGTATCCGTCTGACGTACATGATACGGAATAAATCCCTTCGGGTAACAGCAGGTGATAGTGTGCACCAAATGGTGTTTCATAGGTGTAAGTTTCATCATCAGTATTTATTGCTGATATCATTGCTGCATCAATCGATAGGTTGGTTTCCGCATCACGGATAAATCCCTGAAGTTTTCCTATTTCGCCTGCAACAAATTCTACAAAGAAATGAGCTTCAACATCTGGATTATCTTCTTCAAAGAAAGTGTATTTAATAACAGTTGTACCACTAAACCCGTTGGGCATCAAATGACCACTGAAGTCTTCTTCATCAATCTCACCAGCCTCCAATGTAATTGCATCGGGGGATACAATAATATTTGGCGGGAAACACAAACCCCAGCAGAAAGTATTGGAATGTCCTTCGGTTTCGGAAATAACTTCTTTGGATACCAAAATGTCTTTGGCTGTCGAATAATTATTCTGGATGGCCATATGGGCAACAATCTCGGCAACAGTTTCAGAACTGTCAACGGTGATGGTTTCTCCTGACTCAAAGGCTTCACCTTCGTAGATTAGTGATAACATTTCATCGGAGTTTTGGAACATTGAAGCCGAACCTTGTAATATCTCTTTTGTAGTATTATCCTGGATAAAGACAATAATTTCAACATTTTCCATAACATAGCTTGAAGGTATGGTGAAATCGAGCGTTACAGTTTGGGTTGCATTACCTGCAAAGTCTAAACTTGTTCCATCTGCTGTAGGTATCATATCGCGGCAAACAAAGTTCACTTCTGTTTGTCCTAACCAATTCTCTGGTATATGAGATTCGGTTAAAGCTACCTGAAGTACGATATCATTAGTGAGCCAAGTGTAAGTTGCAATCATCTCAGCGTCAATAGAAACCTGGTAGTTGTCACCACCTATATTGTAATACTCTGCATCTATTGTAAACACGGAAGCATAGCCAATCCTGGATTCATATTTTGGTAAATATGTAGCATACAAACTTTGAGTGGCATCACCTCCTACATGCATGTCAACGCCATCAAATACTGCAGTTGGAAAGCCTGTTACTCCATAATAAGCTATCCGGGCTGATGATTCGGTGGTTTCGTAGTTGTCACCACTGTGATATTCAATAATTCCTACCGATAGGCCTTCTGCATGCATCTCATCAACACCCATGGCTGCACCAGGGCAATAGGTACACCATGTTCCGGTTGCTACTTCAATGATGACAAGGTCACGTTCAACACCACCTTCAATGATTACTTCTACAGGTCCTGCTCCTGCTGAGACACCTTCTTCGTAAACACCTTTCACATTATATGAGTAAGTTCCTGGTAACAGGTTATAATCGGTATAGGAAGTTTCAGCAATTTCTTCTGCAATCGCAGCTCCATCACGATATACTCTGTATCCAATAAATGTACTGCTTCCTGATCCAGCAGCTTCTTGCCAGTTAAGTTCAACATCGTAATCAATAACAGTAGCGGTTAAATCTGTTGGAGGAGGAGGAGCTTCGCCTATATTTATATAATAATCTTCAGCCTCACCATACATATACTCTTCACAAGCATCAAGGCAATCTGCATTATAATTGGTACGAGCTCTCATAATATGCTGTCCTTCTGGAGCATCAGCAGGAATTGTAATTTCAACATCTGCCATAACACCTGCTGCTGGTAATAAATAACTAAATAATACTTGCTCATCTTCTGTTAAGTCCAAATCATCATTAAAATCAATCCAGATAGATGCATAATTGGAGCCATATCCAGAAGCCATAGTTACAATATAGGTTTCACCAGCTGAAAGTATAGCAGGGTCTAAATTTAAATACTGACTCCAACCAAGTCCATTCAAGTCAGCACATGCTGTTCCATAATTTTCGATTTGTTCTAGTGCAAAATCAGTAAATCCATCTCCATAGCTACAACCTGTGGAGTATTGAGGAACGCATAATGCAGGTTCAGCGTTAACAACATCTTTTGTTTTACAGTCGTTACCTGGATTTTCATCATCAGCCAGCATAGTACAAGCTTCAATTGCATATGTACCTATGGCTGAAAGATCTACCTGTGTGGTGAATGTATAATCCATAGATTCACCCCCGTTGAGTGTACCGGAAATAGTTTCAACAACTTCTCCTGCACCATCCACTGTATAAGCTACATCAAAGTCAGTTTGTGGGTTTACACCATAATTCGTAATTGTAATTGTTACCGTTTCAGCATTGCTAAGGTTTATATCTGAATTTGGAGAAACGATAGCAGAAACACTAACATCGTTGTCTAACAGAACTGTGTTACTTGCTCCAAGAAC